>Ga0154020_10008510_pt1 | contig 11895 bp, 10 predicted proteins | sample Klosneuvirus_201_FD_109709 | JGI IMG/M metagenome (GOLD analysis project Ga0154020, IMG submission 109709) | Active sludge microbial communities from wastewater, Klosterneuburg, Austria - Klosneuvirus_20160825_MG | ecosystem: Engineered > WWTP > Aerobic digester > Activated sludge | place... | reverse complement strand
TAATTATAAAATTGAAAAATAACAGGTTAATTTATTTCAGTAATTTTGTGGAACTGCAAAATTAGCAAAAGTTTAGGTTCTTTGGAAAGCGAAGTTGCTTTTCCTTACGCCTATTTCCCATATTTTCTTCAATTTCCCCTTAAAAAGTAGGATAAACTCCTATAAAAAAGTGGGGTAAATTCCATTCCTGGCGCAATCGACCATTTTTTCTTATGGATCAGTTTTATCATCTTTCGTTCTCATCTGCCGGATTTGACGCCTTACTTTGTCTCGACGGCGTTTTACCTTCCAACTCTGATTTCTACGCTTATTTTTCATCAATTCCAATCATTGCGGCAGATGGCGCTGCCGTTCAGCTGCGCCATGCTGGAATTACACCGAGTTTGATTATTGGCGACCTCGATAGTTTTCATGCACTCGCCAAGGACGCCGATTATCCCGAATCGTCGATTCTCTACGAACCGGACCAGGAAACCAATGATTTTGAGAAATGTTTGCTGTATTGCGAAAAGGCAGGATTTCATTCTGTGCTTGTCTGCGGGTTTCATGGCGGCTTGCTTGAGCATTCCCTCAACAATTGGAGTGTTTTTATACGTTTTTCGTTAATTCTGAATTTATGTATTTATGAATCAATGAGATATATAATTTCACTTCACAAGTCGGTAGCATTTCACACATCTATTCAGGAAATTATATCGCTTATTCCACAACCTGCATCGCGCTTAACTACTCAAGGACTCCAATGGCCACTGACAAATGAATGGCTGGTGCTTGGCACCAGAGAAGGAGCACGCAATCGGGCAATAGCCAACGATATTCAAATTGATATACACGAAGGCTCACTTTTGTTAATCTGCGATGCCCGATTACCCATGAAACCCATTTTCGAAAAGCAGTAAAAACCTTTGATTGATTTCATCCTACATCTTCATTATCTTATAAAAGTTTAAATTTTCTTTATGTAAGAGTTGAATTAGGGTGTGGAAATGTGGAAAACTCGGTGGATAAGTGGAAATAAGCGAATATTTTGTAGTAATTTAGCGTTTTAATAGCACCCTTAAAACCTGTGGATATCTCTGTTGAAAAGATTGCAGTTTTCAACCAAGGTGTGGATAAAGAAAGTTTTATACACGATTCTCTTTAAGTATTCACCAAGAAAAAGTCGATTTCCACGCTAAAAATGGGGAGAAGTGGATAAAGCTGTGGAAAACACTGTTTTCTGACGTAATTATATTAAAAAAATAAACAGTAGAACACTCACACACGAGAGATTGAACCTAAGATTGCTTCACGGCTTGCCCCTGTAACAGAAGGGATATTTCCCGGAAGTCCGCCAAGTGTGCGATAGGCAAGAAATGCAAAGCAAAGCGCTTCTTTGGCATCGGAGTCTATTCCAATATCATTGGTAGTGCAAATTTCTGCGGTAGGCAGTTCATTTTGAAGCATTTGCATGAGTGTACGATTGTGAATTCCACCACCGGATGCTATAATTTTGGATGATGAATCGGCAAAAAGACGGATGTTTTCGGCGATTGACCATGCTGTAAATTCAGTAATTGTTCGCACTACATCTTCAGATGGAATTGATGGTTGAAATGTCGTACGGATTCGTTTATCCAGCCAACTAGCATTAAATACTTCGCGTCCCGTGGACTTAGGCGGTTTTTGAGAGATGAATTTATGTTCTTTTAATTGCGCAAGCATCGGCCTAATGGAGCGTCCGGCGTCAGCTATTGCGCCATGTGCATCATAATTCTTACCGAAGAACATTTTAGTAGAAGCATCTATTAGCACATTCCCCGGACCGGTATCAAAGGCTTGTATCGGTTCACTCACCGAGGCAGGTAAGAGTGTTATATTTGCAATTCCTCCGATATTGAGAGCGATTACATTGCGTGTTGAATCCCGAAGGAAAGCGGCGTCGAAGATTGGGACTAATGGGGCGCCCTGACCGCCAAGTGCAACATCTGCCGAACGGAAATCACTGACAACTGTTGTTCCCAATAAGGCAGCAAGTGTTTGTCCTGAAGATAGTTGGAACGTATTGCCGAGTTTGGTTTTTAGCTTATTTGTCGGCTTGGGTGCATGCCATACGGTCTGTCCATGAAACCCAATACCATCGAGCTGTTGCGGGGTAAGTGAGCAACTATCACAGGCCGTACGCACAGCATGAGCATGAAATTCAGCAAGAGCGACGGTGAGAAAGCTGATATCGGAGACGTTAATTTTTTTCTCGATGCAGCGCAATATTTCGGTACGAATTTCATCGGAATAGGGGATCGTTTGATGGGTTTTTGTTGTGAATTGAACGCCTTGTTCATCTGTTCTAAACTCAGCAATTGCTACATCTATTCCGTCGAGTGACGTACCTGACATCAGGCCACACAACATGCGAGGAACCGAAAACCAGTTAGAATTTATACTGTTCATTGTATTATAACTATTTGAAAAATTATGCATATAGAGCTACGTGGAGTATCCGTTAATTTTGATGTCATTCCTGCGCTCTCGAATATTAATTGTATCCTGCCGGAGGGGCAAACCACTCTTATGATTGGCGTGACCGGCGCGGGGAAGACGACCTTTTTACGGCTTTTATATGCGGATTTGTTACCGGCGCAAGGTTCTGTATTTTTGAACGGCCAAAACACAGCCATAATGAAACGCAGCCAAAAGCATGCATTGCGCCGCAAGATAGGCATTATATTTCAGGATTGCAAGCTCCTAAGCGGAATGACAGTATATGAAAATGTGATGATGCCACTTGTGGTGACGGAGTATACGAAGAAAGAAATGGATAGCAGGTGTCTGGAAGTACTTGCTGATATTGGAATTAGTCACTTGCGTGATAAATTTTCGCACCAGCTATCCGGTGGTGAAAAGCATTTGGCTGCACTTGCTCGCGCGATAGTCCATAAGCCGGAATTTGTAATTGCCGATGAGCCAACCGGAAATTTAGATGCAGAATCGACGGTAGTGGTAGCAACAGCGCTCCAAAAACAAGCAGAGAAGGGGACAACAGTGATTATCTCTACACACAGCAATGAGTTAATAGCATGTTTTCCTAAAGCAGCGCGACTCGAACTCCAGAATGGAAAAATTAAGAAGTCAATTTCTTTTGCATCGAAGACTATATAATATTTATCTTATAACTTCATGAATATCAATACAGTACCAAGAGTAGCCCTCATTGGAAATGGTTCGATGGGAAAAGAAATCTCTCGAATTGCAGTCGACCGTGATATCAGAATCAGCCACATTTTTGATGAAAGTAATCCATTAAGCTTGTCTTCACCAACAGACTTTGATGTTGCAATTGATTTTTCGACACCAAGCGCAGTACTTTCAACTATTCAAACTGCTTGTGAACTTCGTAAAAACGTCGTTATCGGTACGACAGGTTGGCTGCAGCATTTGCCTGAGATTAAGCAACTTGTTGATAAATATTCCATTGGCGTCGTTTACGGTTCTAATTTTTCAATCGGTATGCAAATGTTTTTCCGGATAGTGCGTCAGGCGGCGCGCCTCGTAAATTCAACCTCAGAATATGATGTTTTTATGCAGGAAATCCATCACAAGCGTAAAATTGATAGCCCGAGTGGAACAGCTTTAACTCTTGGGGATATTATACTTGAGGAAGTGGATAGAAAATCAGCTTGTTATACGGAAACGTCTCATGGTAAGATATCGCCAGATGATTTTCATATTTCTTCTGTTCGTGGTGGGGAAGTGACCGGCACTCATAGTATTATGATAGATTCTACTGCCGATACGATTGAGCTTACTCACAGAGCGAAGAATAGAAGTGGTTTTGCGTCCGGTGCTTTAGTTGCAGCTGAGTGGATATGGCAGAAGCAAGGCTTGTATGATTTTACCGAACATTTTGAAACAATTATAGCAACCCGTTCATAAATAGGGAATTCATGAAAAAGCAACTGTCATATTTCGGAGCATTTTTTCTCTTTGTCATTGTCCTTTTTGTCTTGCCTGCTCATAGTCGGTTTTATGAAATACCACCATCTGTCGTAGTAATAGATACTGTTTATCCACCTGAAATTGAGATTATTCCAGCTGAACTTCACCTTGATTTTAAGCAAGGCGACTTCGTTATTAAGGATATTACTATTTTAAATCGTGGTGGACAACCACTTGAAATTTATGGTATGCGTGGTTCTTGTTTTTGTGCTAATGCAGCTGTTATTCACTCGTACATCGTACCTTTTAGTAAAGGTACTGTTCGTTTGTCGGTAAATACCAAAAACCTATCAGATTCAGTACAACGCATTGATTATACAATTCGGACTAATACACCCGATTCTACCAAAAACTTCAGAGTGTATCTCCATCTTCTTCCTAAGGATTCAACAGTTAGTAAATGACAACTGTTTGTATTTTCAGAAAGATACATCCATACCTGCCGAGAGTATATTAAACTTACTGATACTATAATCGACAAAAAACGATACCGGCCCTACTTGTTTTGCCACGCCTAAAATTACTTTAATATTCGAATCTGTTAAGTCATAGAGAGCGGTTTGCGGTGAGGTATCGCCCGGCCATTCTGGTGGCTCGGGTACTGCTTTGATTGCAGGATCCCCCGGATTACGTAATAGCCCGAGTTGCATTTGAGTCTCTGCCGGTAGCAAATATTTGTACGACGATGCAATTGATATCGTTTCGTACGAAAGCCCACCAAAAATATCCACTATTCCTTCGTAGTGTTTACTTGCTTGTAAATTGAGATTAAATATTGTTCCATCTGAAGTTAGCTCTGCATTTGTTACGCCGATTGTATTTTCCAAATGCGTTCCTTGATAAACAACCTGAATGGCAGCATCAAACATGTTCTTTTCAAAATACTGAGAGATACTGTGTTTAAGCCCTATACCCCAAAAGGCAAACTTACCTACATTCTTATCTATACTTATTGGAGGAATGAATCTGAGCAATAGTTCAGTACCGTATAGCGAACCAATTTCAAATTGTGGAATTGCAGCAAAAACTGTATTAATATTTCCACCTGTTGGTAAAGCAAAGAAACCCGGGAAGCCCATAATTGCCTTTTCAAGCGAATCTTTCACACTTTTACTCAAAGCATTACTTTTATATATTATACTTAAGTAAGGATCCGTTTGCAATTGATCGAGGAAATACTTGTTATTTAGAACTAAACCAGCCGAACTATTTCCAAAAATGGTGGCAGATTTGTCGGGAAACGACATACCACTTGTTGCTTTGTCTCTATTTAGGCCATTGTAAAACATATACTTAAGAATATTTACAACCATTCCTGCTGTATCTTTTATCCGAGCTGTACCATTGCGAACATCAAAAACTACTGCATTCGTATCTGCTATGACTTGTTCTGCAGTCATACCAGGAGCAATGGGTGTATAGGTCTTTTGATCTTCACGTACAAACCCGAACATAGAATGTAAGCCGAATCGAAAGTAGGGTTTATCCACTTTAGTCGGTACAAATGCAGATCTAAAAAAACGAGAATTGGCGGCAGCGTTAGATGTTGTGACAAGTGGTTGCATAAAAGGACCACTGTTCGGACCGAGAAGTTCTTTTGATACTCGTCTTGCCATTTCTACAGAAAGGGGATTTGCATGTGGGGCATCGACTTGGGCTTGAATGTTTGAAAATCCATAAATCCAAAGCACCAACAGAAGCGAGCTCAGTTTATATTTCATTTTAATCCTCGTACTCATTTATTAGTTTATGTCCCATTTGTAATGCGCCATCGAGTGCTGTTCCAACTGGCCGAACAACGACAATATTATCCACTTCCTTCAGGTACTTATTCAGTAATCGTAAGAGAAGAGTGTCGTTTTCTAACATACCACCCATACAAGCTACCTCGACAAGATCTTTGGTATTACTATATTTACGCCTAACCGAGATAATATTATCAACCAAATGTTTTGCTGATCTATCTATTATATCATGACATATAGTATCACCATTTTCCGCGCATTTCATTACCATTGGAGTTAGAGTGTGGTATTCAAAAATCCTTTCAGCGTAAGCTGATACTATCGTTCTTGGTTTGTCTTTCTTAAGCATAGGATATTGTTCGATAAGCATATCGTAGAGATCTGTCTGCGTACTTCTTCCATCTATTCCTCGAACTATAGCATTAAGACCTTCTCGGCCGATCCATGCTCCACTTCCTTCATCATCTAGTTCAATACCCCAGCCGCCGCTTCGTACTATTTCTCCATCTTTGATTTTCCCTAAGGTAATTGTACCCGTTCCCGCAATCAGAGCTATACCATTGTTTCCGCCCAATACTCCCTCCAAGGCTATCTCCGCATCGCTTATTACCAATAAATCGTTAATAGTAATTTTGCTGTTCCTAGCAAGGGTTTTTATAAGCTGACTTGAGCGTAATTTTTCTTCCTCAAGCCAAACTCCAGCGAGGCCGATAACAATTGCATCTATTTCACTTGAATCAATTTCAGAACGGTGACACAAGTCTCTAATCATGTTTAAAAGACGCTCACAAGACTCTCCGACGCCAACAGCACCTATTCTCGTTGTGCCGGCAACTATAGTACAAAGTAGCTCCTCTCCTTTTTTGATTATACCGCGTGTTTTTGACCCACCACCGTCGATAGCTATTAATGTTAAATCTTCTTTATTCATAACAAGTTGATTTTGTTTGGTTTAAAATTTACAGAATCCTGTGTGACATTTTGATATTTGTCTTAAATTATAACGACTGCCAAAAAGACACACAGTTAAATTCTGCGCGTGTCTGCCAAAAACAGATAAAATCACTGGTTTTGGATCGTGTTTTCCGTTTCACGTGAAACGGATCCGTTTTATGTAGATTACCGAATGTAGAGTGCTAGTACTGCTAAATCGGTCGATGATACACCGGATATTCGGGAAGCTTGCCCTAGGGAAATTGGGCGTATTTTGTTAAGTTTCTCCCTGGACTCACCTGAAATGGATTTAATTTTCGCGTAGTCTAACGAATCGGGAATTCTTTTTTCTTCATTAGTTTTAAACATAGCTACTTCTGCTAATTGGCGCTCTATATACCCTTCGTATTTAATATAGATTTCAGCTTTCTCTAGTAAAAACCGGGTGACGAGAAATTGTGGTTGGGTTTCAAGCAGTGTTAGTAAGCCTTCTAGATTTATGTTGTTCCTTTTTGCTAAAACATCTAATGTTGTGGAAGACTGAATTTCATTCTCGTTGTTTTTAGCCAAAAACGGGTTGATATCTTTTGGTTTTAGTTTTGTTGTTTTTGAGAACTCGATAATTTTTGTAACTAAAAGTTCTTTGTGTTGAATTGTTTGGTATTCATCCTTTGTAAGTAGTCCGTACTTAAAGCCATATTTACTAAGCCGTTCGTATGCGTTGTCTTGTCTTAACAGTAATCTATATTCAGCTAGTGATGTAAATATTCTGTAAGGTTCTTCCGACTCTTTGTTTATCAAATCATCAATCATTACACCAATGTATGCTTGAGAGCGGTCAAGTATGAAAGGAGGTTCGTTCTTGAACCGTAGTGCTGCATTTATACCTGCAATTATTCCTTGCGCTGCAGCTTCTTCGTACCCTGAAGTACCGTTTATCTGCCCGGCAAAGAACAATCCTTCAATTTGCTTTGTCTCTAAAGTGGGGCGAAGTTGATTCGGTAAAAAATAATCATATTCTACCGCATACCCATATTTTAAAATTTCAGCTTTTTCTAGTCCTGGTATAGAATGAAGCCCTTTTTCTTGGGTTTCTTTTGGTAAGCTAGTGGAGAAGCCATTAACATAAGTTGAGTTTGTGTTTAATCCTTCTCTTTCAAGTACTATCTGATGAGAAAGTTTGTCACTGAAACGATCGATTTTATCTTCGATGGAAGGACAATACCTTGGCCCTTTTCCCGAGATAGTACCGGTGAACATAGGCGATTGCGAAAAACCGGTTCTTAGAATGTCATGTGTGGTCTCGGATGTGGTGGTCGAATGGCAGGTTTGTACGTTTTTTGCAGTAAGTGTTCTAAAGGAAAAAGGCTGTGGAATTTCATCTCCACCAAAAGCACTGAGATTTTCGTAGTTTATTGATCTTCTATCCACTCTTGGAGGTGTGCCGGTCTTTAATCTGCCTGTTTGAAAGCCCGATTCTTTCAGGCTACCTGATATAGTTTTAGAAGATTTTTCTCCGACCCTTCCACCTTCTGTTCCTTTCATCCCGGTATACATAATCCCATTTAAAAAGGTACCAGAACAAAGTACGACACACATTGCTTCTATTTTTTGTTCATTTTCAGTTATGATACCCGTTACTTTTCCGTTGTTAATTATAATATTCGCTATATTATCATTCAATATTGTAAGGTTTGGGGTGTTAAGGACGAGCTGCTGTGCAAATAATGGATATAGGTCTTTGTCATTCTGAGATCGACTAGACCAGACAGCTGGACCCTTTGAGGTGTTTAACAATTTGAATTGAATTCCACTTTTATCTGCAAGTAATCCCATCACCCCACCTAGCGCGTCAATCTCTTTCGCGAGATGCCCTTTGGCACTTCCTCCGATTGACGGGTTGCAAGACAATCTACCTATTGTTTTGGTGTTCATTGAAACCAACGCAGTTTTGCATCCCATTTTAGCTGATGCGACGCTAGCTTCAATGCCTGCGTGCCCGCCTCCTATAACGATAACATCAAATTTAGTCATTCGTCGGTTTGTTACTTGTTGTATGTTTCACGTGAAACATTAAAATGAATATATTAACTTGTTGGTAAACAACAGCTGGGTTGTTGCCGCAAATAAGATACCAAACAAATGGGGGAATTTACTTTCCGATACAAAACGAAGAAAAAATTGTGTTAAGTATCTCTTCGTTAAGTACTTCGCCTGTGATTTCTCCTAAATTTGATATGGCATGTCGTATATCTAAAACTACAAATTCATTTGAAAGCCCATTAAGCAAAGAAATCCTGGCAGTTGTTAGATGAGTGATGATTTTAGAAAGTAAAGCTGTGTGACGTTGATTTAATAGAACATCAACAACCCGATCAGTGCTGTTGGTTGCTATAGTTTCGATATAAAGTTTTACATCGGCTATTCCAATCCCATCGAGTGCTGAGATTGAAAAAGAATCAACATTCGTGAGAATTGAAGGAGGATTAGATTGATCGAGTTTGTTCTGAATAAGGCAGAAAGCAGAACCTGGGTATCGGGCTTGAAGAGTTGATAATAAAGAATGAGAATGGGATTCGCCAAGAGTTAGGTCGTTAATGACGAAGATAAGGTTGCTGGCTTCGAGAAGGCTGTGAGTTAATGCTATGCCTTCTAGTTCTATACTGTCATCAGAGTCATTCCGTAATCCGGCTGTATCATAAATGGAAATTGAAATACCATTTAAAGAAAAAGAGTCGTGAATATAGTCACGGGTAGTGCCGGCGATTGGGCTTACAATAGAACGTTTTTTGTTTAGTAACGCGTTGAAAAAAGTTGACTTACCTGCGTTTGGGTATCCGGCCAATCCAATTTGAAATCCTTGTCGAAGAATTGTTGATCCTGATGTATCTGAAAGTTCATTACATGTAGTGATAGTATGATCTATCATATGTAGAAGATTGTTTTTATCAACAAATTCTATATCTTCGCCGGAAAAATCGAGTTCAAGTTCTAAAAGGGCACAAACAGACAGTAAATCCTTGCGTAAAAGCTGTATGTTTTTGGTGAATCTTCCGATGAGTTGACGAGCTGCAATATGAGAGCCTTTCGAAGAAACTGCATGAATTAAATCTGCAACCGCTTCGACTTGGGTTAAGTCAATTTTACCGTTAATAAATGCTCTTCTGGTAAACTCTCCGGGTTCTGCGAGACGAGCGCCAACGTGGAGTAGGGCATTGATTATTTCATTAGAAACAACAAGTCCGCCATGACAACCAAATTCGACAGTATTCTCGCCGGTATAAGATTGAGGTGATCTGAATATTGATGCCGTAACTGTATCTAAAAAAAGTAGGTTGTCGTAAAATTTTCCGTAATGGATGGTGTGGGATGGGGTTTCTTGTAAAAGCAATTTTCCTCGAAAACATTTATCAGCAATGGAGAAGGCTTCTTTTCCAGAAAGACGAATTACAGCTAAACCGGCAACACCGGGAGCTGTAGCAAGTGCGCAAATTGTGTCATCAGAAAACATATTTAAATATATAAATTATAAAGAGTTAAAAGAAAATTCATGATAGATATTTTTAGCTTTGCGTCAGTTACATCAACCAATGATTATGCAAAAATACTGCTAGAAAAAAGAAATGCGGTGATAATAACAGCAAATCATCAAACAAAGGGGAGAGGAAGAAATAATAAACGATGGATGGGTGATTATGGAGGGAATATATTCCTTTCCTATGGAGTTATGCATGAAAATGCAAATAAAGATGTACATCAATCATTACTAATCTATCAATGTATAGGTTGTCTTGCCGTGAAAAAAGCATTAGAAACAATTGCTTCGACATGTGAGTTTGCATTGAAATATCCTAATGATATCTATGCTCTTCAAAGTGGCGAATGGAGAAAAATATCGGGGGTATTAGTAGAAAATGAATTTGTTGGAGCGACTTTAAAATCGTCCGTATTAGGGATAGGAGTTAATGGGATGCAAATGGAATTTGGACCTGAAATAGTTGCTACTTCATTAGTTTTATTAGATGTTAACGTTGAAGTAATTAAGTTGAAACAACTGATGATAAAAGAAATATTCACAATGCTAAATCTCCAACCAAATCAAGTAATAGAGGAATGGAAAAAGGTTTTAAAAATTAAGAATAAAAAAATTAGAATTGTAGGCGAGAATGACGATTGGATCGTAGAGGGATTTAATGAATTTGGAATGTTGGAAGTAGAATCTAAAGGTATAAGGAAAGTAATAGGGAATGGTGATTCGATTCGATATAATTTATCATAAAATCTAAAAAGCATGACCTAAGCCGATGTGGACAATTAGATTACCATCAAGAAAAGGAATGCGTAATTGACTGGTGGGTATCGTTGGGTCGTATAATTTCGTTGCAAAATCAATTCGTATTGGACCAACGGGTGTTTCACGCCGAAAACCTACACCCCAACCAACGGCAATTCCTAGAAGGATATCAGATAAATTAGCACTGTTATAAGCACCGTCCCGGAGTTGATTATAAGCATTTCCCCAGTCAATAAAAAAAGTAACACCCATTTGATCGATTTGTTCAGCTAGGGTGGAATTTAGACCACGAGGTTTTGAAAAGCGATATCTATACTCCAAGCTACCCTCAATAATTGACCCACAGCCGTAAAAATTAAAACTGTTATTATTAAATTGTCCGGATTTTAGGTCAGCAAGAGATCGTGAATCATATGCGCGTATGCTATTAGCACCGCCAGCAAAAAATCGTTTGTCGGTGGGTATGTAATGATCGTCAACTTGTGAATTTGGGACGTATATATGACCAAGTCGTAGCTTGAAAGCCCAAACGTTACGAGAAGCTGAAGGAAAAAACAGATAGTAATTAAGTTGAGAGCGTATAAAAAAATTATAAATACCACTCGTGGCAAAATCATTGGACCATGAAAAGAAATAACCGGAAGTAGGAGAAAAAGGATTGTTTCGCGTGTCTCCGGTCGGTGTAAAAGAGAATATAAAACCTAAATACCCCCAAGAGTTTGGGTGGGCTATATTTAAGCGGTTATATGGATCTAAAAAACCAGTGATAAGTTCGAGTTGATTAATAATAGACTCTTGAGGTTGGGAAAAATCGACTTGAGAAATCATAACTTCATTCACTTGTTGATAATTATGAACAATAGACCATTCAAATGAAAAATCAAAAAGTATAGAATTAATAAAAGTATGAGAAGGTAAAGTATAAGGAAATGCAAAGCGTAAAGGTAC
>Ga0154020_10008508_pt1 | contig 11896 bp, 13 predicted proteins | sample Klosneuvirus_201_FD_109709 | JGI IMG/M metagenome (GOLD analysis project Ga0154020, IMG submission 109709) | Active sludge microbial communities from wastewater, Klosterneuburg, Austria - Klosneuvirus_20160825_MG | ecosystem: Engineered > WWTP > Aerobic digester > Activated sludge | place... | reverse complement strand
TTGATTGTCATACTTCATAGAAGTATTATAATCGCCACTAATGGTGGAAAGTAGTGCTGCTTGTATTAAAGCTTTTGATTTTCCGGATGGCCAGTGAACTTTTTCGGAAAGTGCCAGTGCCTGTTCGGCAAATGATTCGGCCACCGCGAAGTTTTTATATTGATAACCCTCAGAGAGCTGAATTAAAGTTAAAAGGTTGGTTGAGTCTGATTGGTTTGCCTTTAATGTGTTCTCTAAACTGTCCAGGTTAACTTGAGCGTTGCCTGTAAGTATGCCCGCTAACAGCAGACACAAAAGTGCAAACAATCTTTTTATAGTAATTATCACAATACCAATTTCCAAAGTGAACAAATAATTAACAATATTAATGAAGCGGGTGTTAATAGCTTCCAACTCAAAGAAGTAAGTTGATCTATTCGCATGCGTGGATACGTCCAGCGTACCCATATCTGCAAGATAACTGTAAATAATGTTTTAGAGATTAACCATAATATTCCCCATATCGGTCCTGTAGTCCAATCCGCCAAGGTAACAGATCCAATGTTTGGTAGTGGGGTGTTCCAACTTCCCCAAAATAAAATTACTCCTACAAAACTTACGAGTAGCATCATGGCATATTCGGCAAGCATGATCACGGCCCACCGAAATCCGGAATATTCGGTTTGAAACCCGGCAACCAATTCTGATTCAGCTTCAGGTAAATCGAATGGTGCACGATTGCTTTCAGCCAGCGTGGCGATAAAAAAAATTACCCATGCAATAAACAAAGCAGGCATTCGAAATACATTCCATGAAAGAAAGCCACCCATGTTTGTAACATCAATTCCCAATGATTTTATTCCAAAAAGGAAATTGGATTTTTCGCTGGTTAATATTCCTTGTTGAACTGAAATCTCCTGAAGGTCGAGTGATTGAGCTAATACGCAAGCGCAAAGCACCGACAATCCTAAGGGCACTTCATACGATATAATTTGAGCTGCCGAGCGGAACGTGCCAAGCATACTATATTTATTGTTCGATGCCCATCCGGCCACTAAAATTCCAATTACATCTAATGAGATGGTTGCTAGTAAAAAGAAAAGTGCTGATGAAAAAGGTGAAACCGTCCACGAGGGTGATAGTGGCAACACACTAAACCCAAGAAAAATAGGTACGAAAATCAATAGCGGAGCAAACTTAAAAAGATGCTTGTCGGCTGCTGCGGGAACGATGTCTTCCTTTTGTAGAAGTTTGAGCAGGTCGGCTGCCGTTTGAAGTATTCCATAATAACCTACTTCCATGGGCCCTAACCTATCCTGCATAAAGGCAGATATTTTACGTTCGGCATACACTACTAATATGGTGTAGAGTACTAAAAAGGGTAATATGAAATAAAGAGTAGACAATACAGTGTTCCGCTAGATTAGAGCCTAAATTAAAGCCTAAATTTCAATGTTTAACCCGAATTAAAATTGACCGATTTACGAAAAACCCTACATACACGGCTTTTAGGCATTCAATTCCATAAGGGATGACGTTCTAAAGTCACTTTTTCATGAAAAAACAACCTTGTTGAAGCCTCGAAGGCCTCGGTATAGTCTGAAACAAAGAACTGATAATCGGGTTTGCCTGAAGAATTCAATAAGTTATTTTCAGCAAGATAGCTCTCTAACGCTTTGGCCACCACAATGGCAGAATCTAACACATCAACCTGGCCACCTAAATAGGTTGCAATCTCTCTTTTAATAAGGGGATAGTGCGTGCAGGCAAGCACTAAGACATCAATATTTTTTAATGTTGGATCATCCAGATATTTAGAGATAATTTCATGACTGATCTGGTTATTAAAAAAACCTTCTTCAATCATAGGTGCAAGTAAAGGCGTTGCTAATGAATGCAGTGTGATGCCTCTGTTTGCTTCTTTAATCTTACGCGAATAAATGTCTGATTGTATCGTACGTTTTGTTCCAATCAATCCAACATTTTTTTGTTGATAGTTAGTAGAAATGAGTTTAACCATTGGATCAATCACATTGAGGATGTGCGCATCCTTGCGAACGTATTCTTTCAATAATTCGTAGGCGGCAGAGCTTGCCGAGTTGCAAGCAATCACAATAGCTTTGCATCCTTTCTTTAATAATATATCAGCTATTTTAATTGAGTAGGCTTGAATAGCTGCTTCCGATTTATCGCCATAAGGCAAGTGTGCAGTATCTCCAAAATAAATAATGTTTTCGTGGGGTAAAAGCTGCCGGATTGCATGGGCAACGGTTAGCCCGCCAATACCGCTATCAAATATTCCTATGGGTGCTTCCACAACTTTTTTCATGCGCTGTAAAAATAGTGGCAATTGACGGGAATTTGTAATATTGCATTGAACTTTAAAATCTAACCCTACATGGCCTATAATTTATTGAAAGGAAAATTGGGAATTATTACCGGAGCATTGGATGAAAACTCAATTGCCTGGAAAGTTGCTTTACGCGCTCATGAGGAAGGAGCAAAATTTGTGTTGACTAATGCACCTATTGCCATGCGCATGGGTGAGATAAATAAATTAGCAGAACAGACAGGTTCAAAAATTATTCCTGCCGATGCAACTAGTGTTGAAGAAATTGAAAAACTCTATACCGATTCGATGGAGCACCTTGGCGGGAAGCTTGACTTTGTTTTGCATTCTATTGGTATGAGTGTAAATATGCGCAAGGATATTCCTTACACTGCTCTTAACTACGATTATTATCAAAAAGGCGCAGACATTTCTGCTTTGTCATTTCATAAGATGTTGGCCGTGGCGTATAAGCTAGATGCAATTAACGAATGGGGCTCTGTAGTAGCATTAACGTACATGGGTGCACAGCGGGCTTATCCATTCTATACCGATATGTCTGATATCAAAGCCATGCTTGAAAGCATTGCGCGTAGTTTTGGATACCACTATGGTAAATTGAAGAAAGTAAGAATAAATACGGTTTCACAATCGCCCACTAAAACAAAAGCCGGAAGTAGCATTAAAGGCTTTAGCGAGTTTTATGATTTCGCAGAATTGCAGTCGCCTTTGGGAAATGCTAGTTCGGAAGATTGTGCTAACTACTGCGTGTCATTATTCAGTGACCTTACCCGCATGGTTACTATGCAAAATTTATATCACGATGGTGGTTACTCCACTACCGGTGTAAGTCAGGAACAATTAAATGCCGGAGTAAAATAGTTATGGTTGTTCATGGTAGTTTTTCCACATTGTAAAATCAATCTTGGACTTCACGTTATCTCAAAACGTGACGATGGCTATCACAATATTGAAACGTGTTTTTACCCGGTGCCTTGGCGGGATGTGCTTGAGATAATAAAATCAAATCAGTTTTCATTTTCTCAATCTGGATTAAAAATTCCGGGAAACGCTGGAGAAAACCTTTGCGTGAAGGCATACCAACTTTTGCAAAAAGATTTTAACTTAACTCCCGTGCAAATTCATTTGCATAAAGTGATTCCAACGGGCGCAGGTTTAGGCGGTGGATCTTCGGATGCTGCGTTTACATTGCGTGCACTCAATTATATTTTTAATCTAAATTTATCACAAACTGCTTTAAAGAGTTATGCCGCCCAATTGGGCAGCGATTGTACATTTTTTATTGACGACAAACCGATGCTTGCTAGCGGGCGCGGAGAAATATTATCTGAAACTTCATTAAGCCTGAAGGGTAAGTATCTTGTAATCATAAAACCTGAGATTCATGTTTCTACTGCCGAAGCCTATGCCGGAGTAAAACCAAAGCAACCTGCGCAGTCAATTTTTAAGATTATCAGCGAACCAATACTATTTTGGAAGGACAGCTTATCAAATGATTTTGAAGAGTCTGTTTTTAAAAAGCATGCTGTTATAAAGGAAACAAAAGAAAAACTTTATCAGTATGGCGCAAGCTATGCAAGCATGAGTGGCTCGGGCGCTGCTGTGTTTGGAGTTTTTGATTCACCTGTTGATTTGAAGAATTTATTCGAAGGGGTGTATTGGGGTGGGGAACTTGCCTGATTTCTTAAAAAAAACTTACCACCAAGACCACTAAGGTTACTTGTCGTTAAAATGCTTCCTACATTGAGTTTTCCATTAGAAAACTTTCTTATCTTTGCTTGTGTTTAATATTATTGCCCGAAAAACCTTACTGCATTATTGCAAGGAATATCCTGAGGCGAGAGATTCTTTAATGGAATGGTATCATGAAATATTGAATCATTCATTTCTGTCGTTTAACGCAGTTAAAAAAGTGTATGGCAATGCAAGCTTAGTAGGAGATGATAGAGTAGTATTTAATATTATAGGTAACAGGTACCGATTGGTTGTTAGAATAGTGTTTGAATTTAAGGTGATTCAAATAAAGTGGTTCGGTACTAATAAAATGTATGACAAAATTGATGTGAAGACAATAAAGTTTAAAAAGTAATGAAACTGAAACCTATAAAGACAAAGAAAGAATATGAAGCTTTTCTCGAATGGGCTGATATGCTGTTTGATAAACAGGTAAAAATCAATTCTTCTGAAGGGGAGACCCTTCAAGTGGCTCTCTTGCTCATCAAGCAATATGAAGACAAGCATTACCCCATTCCAATGCCCGACCCATTGAAAGCTATTAAATTGAAGATGGAGGAAAAGGGATTGAAGAGCAAGGATCTGGTTGGTAAGATTGGAACGAAAGGATATGTATCATCTATCCTAAATGGCAAAAAACCATTGACACTTGAGTTAGCAAAAATATTTCATCGAGAGTTGGGTGTGCCAGCCTCAATTCTTTTATCATAAAGTTTCTCATTCAATCTTGACACCCTCGGTCTGCATCTTTGCAGTCTGTGAGGACACAGACCACGGTTTATATTCTTTCTGGACTTTGTGTGGCCTCTGAGCGCCTTGTGGTAAAAATGTATTCTATAATTACCTTCGAGAAAATTGATCGGTCTTTCTTTTTAGATATGGATATGCTACCACGGCACTTAAAATAATTAGGGTGCCTAGGTAAAATTTAAGACTCATCACTTCGCTCTGACCGAAAATAAGTAAGGCCAAAATGATTCCATAAACGGGTTCCAGATTTAATGCAAGCTGAATAAAAAAAACAGAAAGCTTTTTGGTGAGTTCAATGGCGGCCGAGTAGGCATAGACCGAACAAGCAAAGGCCATGATGGCAATGTAAACCCAATCAGCGTAAGTAGGTATTAATAGTAGTTCGCCCCCAACAGCAAAGGTGTTTTTATAGATGGGTAAGAAAAGTAAGATGCTTATGCATGCTCCCAGCATTTCATAGAAAGTAATTGAGTAGGTATTTACTCGGGTTACTAGTTTAGAGTTTATAACGGTAAACAAGGCAGCTGTCATGCCTGAGATTACTCCCAGAAATAATCCCAATGGATATTTAAAATCTAACGCGAGAATAATTCCCAACCCAACTAAAACAACTGCTCCCAATCCAATCTCCAACAGTTCAATTTTTTTTCTTTTTGCGATGGGTTCAAAAATTGCAGCCCAAAAAGAACAAGTAGCAAATCCAACTAAGCTTGTGGATGGATTAGAGATTTTACCAGATACAAAAAAAGTTATCCAATGAATGGCAACAATAATACTTGTAAGTAGAATTTTTAAAAGATCTATTTTAGAAACGGTGAAGTCGGTTTTGATGATGAGCATTAAAGCGGCCATGCCCAATGCTGCAAGCAAGGTTCTATAAAAAACCATCTCTACTGATGGTAATGAAATAAGTTTGCCGAGCACAGCAGTAAAGCCGAACAAGAAAACGATAAAGTGAAGTTTAAAATAATCGCGGGTTGTGGCTATCACCGGGGCACATATTTATACATACCGAGAGAAACTATGGTGAAGACCGCGTTTGGCAACCAGGCTGCAATAATGGGTGCAAGCGATCCGGTCTCGGCATATGTCCTGGTCATAGTAACGAACAGAATGAAAATGAAAGAAAGAAAGAACCCAAGCGCAATTTGGAAACCCGTGCCGCCACGACTCTTGCGTGACGAAACAATTACACCCATAAATACAAGTACAAAAATTGTGAAGGGCGTTGCAAAGCGAATTTGCTTCTCCACTTCATAAACTTCTACACCTGTCGATCCGCGGAAGCGCATTTTTTTTATGTGCTCGGTAAGTTCATTAATAGTCATGCCATCGTAACCCCGATCATTGGATTCAAAATCTTTCGGTGATATCGCTAACGCGGTGTCCATCGCATCGCCTTTGGTTCCAAACTTCATGTCAAAATTTTGCCGCACCTGAAAGATGCTATCCACTTGCTTTCGTTTCCAATAACGAAGTGTCCATTTATTTTTTGTGGTATCCCATTGAATGTTATCAGAAGAGAGCTTGTCAATAAGTTTATTATCTTCAAAACGTTCCAAGGTAAACTGATACCCGATGTTCGATTGATTATTGAAATTATGGATGAACAAATAAACATTGGGCTCAATCTGCATATGAATGTTCGTTTTGCTATAGAGACTGTTCTTTTTAAAGTAGGTCATCTCAAAAACTAATCGCTCTTGATTCGACTTAGGAATAATCCATCCATTTAAATAAAAACTGATTCCGGCAATAATGCTTCCTGCAATGAAGTAAGGCACTAACAACCTTCTAAAACTTACGCCACTGCTTAGTATAGCAATGATTTCCGTATGCGCGGCCATACGCGAGGTTACATATACAATCGAAATGAAAACGGTAATCGGTGAAATTAATCCTGCTATCCACGGAATGAAATCAGCATAATAGCCAAGCACTGCCCCCATGCTTAAGTCATTACTGGCGAACTTATCAATCTTCTCGGTTAAATCGATTACTGTAATAATCGCTACAAGAATTAGCACCACATAAAAGAATGTAGCGAGAATTTTTTTGATGATGTAGCGATCTAGAATGGTCATCATAACCGTTGCGATACTGTTTTTACCATGCTATTTTTCCAGGCTGTAAAAGTTCCGGCTTCTATTTTTGAACGTGCCTCACGCACCAACCAAAGATAGAAGGTAAGGTTGTGGATGGAAGCAATTTGCGCGCCTAAAATTTCTTTTGAGATGATTAAATGCCTTAGGTAGGCTTTTGAATAGGTAGTACTCACATGACCACCAACCTCAGGGTCAAGTGGAGAAAGGTCATCTTTCCATTTTTCATTGCGGATATTAATGATGCCTTGCGAGGTGAAGAGCATGCCATTGCGCGCATTGCGCGTGGGCATCACACAGTCAAACATATCGATACCCAAAGCAATACATTCCAAAATATTTTCCGGAGTGCCAACCCCCATCAGGTAACGGGGTTTATCTTTTGGTAAAATAGAGCAAACGAGATCCGTCATTTCATACATCATCTCGTGTGGTTCGCCCACCGACAAGCCACCGATAGCATTACCAACTTGTTGTTGATTGGCAATAAACTCTGCCGATTGTATTCTCAAATCTTTATAAATACTTCCTTGCACAATGGGAAAGAGTGCTTGTTCGTAATTATACTTAGATGAAGTTTCGTTAACCCGATTAACACATCGCGCAAGCCAGCGGTGAGTCATCTCCATCGATTTTCTTGCGTATTCGTACTCGCATGGGTACGGAGTACATTCATCAAAGGCCATAATAATATCAGCGCCTATGGTTCGCTCAATATCCATTACACCTTCGGGCGTAAAAATATGTTTCGAACCATCGATGTGCGATTTAAAAATCACACCTTCTTCGGTGATCTTCCTATTCGCGCCAAGCGAGTAAACCTGATAGCCACCACTATCAGTAAGCATGGGCCTATCCCAGCCAATAAACTTGTGCAGGCCGCCTGCTTTTTCAATCAACGGAAGCCCAGGTCTGAGGTACAGGTGATAGGTGTTTCCCAGAATAATTTTGGCATCAATGTCGTCTTGAAGTTCGCGTTGATGCACTGCTTTTACCGACCCAGCTGTGCCCACTGGCATAAAGATGGGGGTGGGTATTTCTCCGTGATCAGTAACAAGTGTGCCTGCGCGGGCTTTTGAATTTGAATCGGCCGCGCTTATAGTAAATTTCATTCGGGCACAAAGTTAATCCCACGTATTACGCTCTCCAAATCGCATTATGAGTCCGTTCAACTGACTTGTTGCAACTCTTTCACTTAAAACCTGTTTGCTTACAGGCAAGCCTTTATATTTGTCCGTTTTTTAATCAACTATACTTCCCTTGTCCACCCTCGCCCTCGTCTGTATTCTGATTTTAAGTATTCAAATCATTTACTGGCTTCTCTTTTATATAGGAGTTAATAAAGGACCAAGCAATTCTCCCCAACCACCACATCCGGTTTCGGTTATTGTTTGTGCGCACGATGAAGAACAAAACTTACGTGAACTAATTCCTGTGCTACTGGCGCAAGATCACCCCGAATTTGAGATTATTATTGTAGAAGATCGGTGCAATGATGGCACCTATGATTATCTGCGTGAAGCAACTGCGCAGCATAGCCAATTAAAAATGGTTCGGGTAGTTCATAAACCCGAGCATATTAGTGGAAAGAAGTTCGCACTTACCCTTGGAATAAAAGCGGCTAAATATGAATGGCTTCTTTTTACCGATGCGGATTGTCGTCCGGCAAGCGCGCAATGGATTAAAAGCATGACTCAAAATTATGATGAGCAAACTCAACTTGTGTTGGGATGTTCACCTTACGAAAAAAAGGCTGGTTGGTTGAATGCATTTATAAGATTTGAATCTTTACTAACTGTTGTTCAATATGTAGGGTTGGCAAATTTGGGCAATCCCTATATGGGGGTTGGTCGTAACCTGGCCTATACAAAATCAATTTTTCTAAAAAATAAAGGATTTAATGAATACCTGGAAGTAACGGGTGGGGATGACGATTTGTTTGTGAACAAGCATGCTACTAAAAATAATACTCGGGTTTGCTTAGGTGCGGAAGCAGTAACAATCTCAACACCAGAAACCAATTGGTCTGATTTTTTTCACCAAAAACTCAGGCACTTATCCGTTGGCAAACGCTATCGGTTTGCTGACAAAGCTATCCTTGCGTTATTCTCCACAACGTGGTTGCTAACATGGTTTTTTATACTTCCAACCATTTATTTTAGTCAGGCCATTTTAGTGGTTGCTGCACTATTTTTAGTTAGGTGGATGTTGATCGGTTTCGCCTTTACGAGCGCCTCACGCAAGATTGGTGGGCACTTTGAGACTTGGAAGGCGCCTTTTTTAGATTTTATTTTCGCGTTTTATTATCTTGTCACCGGCCTGCGGGCGTTAGTAGTCAAAAAAATCCGATGGAAGAACTAGAAGAAGGCAGATTTTCATCCAAAGCGCTTGAAGATTTCAAGCTGATCGACATGGCTGTGGGTGGCGATCAGAAATCGTACGCCAAATTACTTCAACGTTATAAGCGTCCTGTTTATCACATGATTTTAAAAATGGTGCGCAACATCGATGATGCAGAAGACCTCACCATGGAATCATTCTCCAAGGCCTTTCGTAGTCTGCACAAGTTTAAAAAGGACTTCACTTTCAGTACCTGGTTGTTTCGCATTGCTACTAATAATACAATCGATCACATCCGCAAAAAGAAGTTGAACACGCTTAGCATTCAAAATACCTTTACAGATGATGATGGTCAATCGGTAAGCATTGATGTGCAGGATGATGGAATTTTAAATCCACAGGATGAAGCCATCAAAGGGCAGAAGGAAGAATTGGTGCAAGTGTTTGTAAATATGTTGCCTTCAAAATATCAGAAGTTAGTTCGCCTGCGCTATTTTCAAGAGCTTAGTTATGAAGAGATCGCTGTTGAATTAGAAGCTCCACTCGGCACTGTTAAAGCTCAACTGCATCGCGCCCGCGAGTTACTTTATGATCTAGTAAAGAATAAGAAGGAACATATATAAGCAGTTGTGCATAAATCTACTGCGAGAGGCGTCTGACCGCTCTGGCCGCAGACAAAAAGCAGTCTGTCGCCTACACTTGACACCTGATTGTAAAATCAGATATAACTCTTTTTTAGTTTTGAAATCCCTTATTTTATTGTTTTTCAGACATTTAATTTTGAATGTATAATCCTTTTTATACTTTTAAAGTTGTGAAAAGAGGATTTACCATATTTCTACTCGCGTTATTCTTGCTCAATGTGCTAGGATATTATGGGGTTTTTCTGGGTCTTCAAGTCAATAATACTCGTGCTATGCAAGCACGTTTCGATACCGATAGTTATGATCAATTTCACGAAGTAACGGTGAAGGTTCCGCTTACTGTCGCGTATTTGAATGACTCGCGCGATTACGTTCGTGTTGATGGTGAGTTTGAACACGAAGGCGAAGTTTATCGCATGGTAAAGCAGCGCTATCAAAGCGATACACTTTACATTGTTTGCGTTAAGGACAATACCTCAAAAAAAATTAAGCAAGCGTTAACGGATTACGTTAAAACATTTTCGGACAAACCTGCAGGTGAGAAAGGAAATACTAAAACAATTCAGAATTTTATAAAAGATTATTTAAGCACCACCACCGATTTGCAACTGCAATATGATGGTTGGAACAATTCTATAACCGGAAGTGCTTACCTAAGCGAGTACCAATCTATTGGCATTCAGCACAGCGCGCCACCCCCTAAGGGCTAATTATTTTTCTGTCCGGATCACACCCGGAACATCCACACCTATTTTCTTTAGCATTGGCTAAATGCCCAATTGTTAACAGCTTGTTAGATTTTGTGTTGCTATGCATCCAATATCAAAATTGGTTGACACGAAAATATCTGTAGAATAAATCGTACCCATAAAACCTTTATTAATGAAAAAATATTTACTGTCAGGGTTATCCGCCCTTGCCTTTTTTACATCGTTTACTCTAGCAGCGCAAACTCCCTATGATGCGATTATGATGAAACGAAAAGAATTTTGTTTCGCACTTACCTATGAGCAAGGATCATGGGATCACTATTGGGAGGGAACCTACCTTCGCACTAACCAAACCGTGGCCACAGTTTCAAGAAGAATTGTTATGCCCATGTTAGCCATTGGTATTTCTGATAAACTGAATCTTATTGTTGCTGTGCCCTATGTAAAAACAAAATCAAGTGAACCTAATGGCGGAAAGTTTCAGGGTGCGCAGGGTTTTCAAGACTTAACTATTGCACTAAAATATGAAATACTTAACAAGCAAGTTGAAAAGGGGAAGTTGTCCTTATTGACTACAGGCGGCTATGGTACTCCAATCACTAACTACCTTTCAGATTACCGCCCCTATAGTATTGGAAATGGAACAAATGAATTTTCATTAAGAGCTATAGCTCAATATAGATTAGACAAAGGCCCGTACTTAAAAATGATGGGTGGCCATTTGTTCAGAGGGCAGACTAAAGCCGAGCGCGATTACTATTATAATAACGGAAGCTACTATACTCCCTGGATGGATGTGCCGGATGCATGGGAATATTGTGTTGCAGCGGGTGTCTGGATGTTAGATAATTCTCTAAAATTAGAGGCTAACTATTATAGTCTTAAATCTACAAGTGGTGATGACGTGCGTTACTACAATGCCGCTCAACCAACCAATAAAGTTCAATTTGATCAAGTAGGTTTTGTAGCTCAGTATTATATCAAATCTATAAAAGGATTTGGCGCACTTGCTTATGCCTCGCAGGTAGTGAATGGAAGAAACTGGGGTAAGTTTACCAGTTTTGGTTTTGGTGCAACATATCAGTTCAAGCTTTAAAGAAATGTCAATTATGAAAAGAAATATTTTACAATGGATTTGTGCTTGCTCGTTCCTGCTATTTGTTGCGGCCTGCGAAGATGAGTTGCCGACTATGGCAAATTATTCTGCCTATACTTTTTCTGGTTTAGATGTAGATGGTGGTGATTGGACACCCATACTTCTTTCAAGCAATAGTCAAATTAGCATCG
>Ga0154020_10008507_pt1 | contig 11896 bp, 7 predicted proteins | sample Klosneuvirus_201_FD_109709 | JGI IMG/M metagenome (GOLD analysis project Ga0154020, IMG submission 109709) | Active sludge microbial communities from wastewater, Klosterneuburg, Austria - Klosneuvirus_20160825_MG | ecosystem: Engineered > WWTP > Aerobic digester > Activated sludge | place... | reverse complement strand
TGCATATTCATTTCCATCAATATCAGTATAACCCCATAAAGCTGAATATGCGGGATAGTTATTTAAATTGGCAATGAGATGAATATTGTGATTAGGAAGTTGTGCAGACAAAGTACTGCACAATAAAAGGAATAATAATATGTATAAATATTTTCTCAATTTATTAAATCAATTATTATTTTAAAAAATATTTAACGGAATATAAGATAGAAAAAATTATTAAAATAAAATCCCTGTCTGAATAACAGACAGGGATTTAAAATATTTTTCAGAAATATGATTATTTAACTAATGCCATTTTTCTGATCTTAACAACTGATTCACTTCCGGATGAGAACTCAAGCTTGTAGTAATAGACACCACTTGCAAGATTTGATCCGTTGAAATCTACAGAATAATAGCCTGAATTTTTATGACCATTGACTAATTCCTGAACCTGCTTTCCGCTGTTATCAAATACTGAAAGCTTAACAGTACCATCTGTAGGCAGCTCAAAGCTGATCTTTGTTGATGGATTGAAAGGATTAGGATAGTTCTGCATTAATTCAAATCTGGTTGGCAATCCAATATTTACATCAGAACTCAGATTGTGATATTCAAAATTACCATTGAAATCGATCTGCTTTAATCTGTAAGCATAATTACCTGCACCTAGATTTTTGTCAGTAAACGAATATGAATGTACTGTATTTGAATTTCCATTTCCCTGAACATTACCAAGAGTATTCCAGTCAGTCAGAACTCCATTAACATAAGAAGCTCTTTCTATATTGAATCCTGAGTTATTGGTTTCAGTAATTGTTGACCAGTTCAAAGTAACATCATTTGCTGTTACAGTTGATGTAAATGAAGAAAGCTCAACGGGTAGAACTATATCAAATGAATATGTGCAGATCGTCTGTGCACCGCATGAATCTGTTGCAGTGAAAGAAACAACATAAACACCTGCAACTGCAACCCAGTTAAATTGACTGCTTACCGGATTTCCTTGTTGTGGAAGTACAGGAGTCATCGTAGCACCCGGAGGTAATCCGGTAGAATTTAATAAAACATTACCCGGATCAAGATCTGATGCTGTTATATCAAATGAGATCGGAGTTCCCGGAGCACCTGCGAACACAGTTCCACATGTAGGGGACGGTGCAACAAATGTAGGAAAGTTTGGATTAGGACAAGCATTATTTATCAGAATAAGAAAATCTACAGCTACCCTGGTTCTCAGGATGTTTGTATCAGCAGAGCTTCTGTCTTCAATTATGATCTGGCATGAATACAGTCCGCCAAGAACAGCACCTGTAGTATTCCATGTTACGATACCAGTTACTCTGTCGATCGTAGCAGGAAATCCGCCTGCTGATGGTGGATTTTGACTAACACCACCCATTTCTGCAAGTGTTGCAAATCTGTATTTTAATGTTGTTCCTGCATCAGGATCTATAGCAGGTACAGCAAACATTGAAGCAGGTGATTGTACAAGATTTACAATAACAGGAAGTGTACTGATTGGAGAATTATTTCCGTTAGTTACATCAACGATCGTTGAGACTCTGTAACTTTGATTCGGGTTATTGATCTCAACACCTGTTCTTGCCGAAGAAAATATTTCAGCCTGATAAGGTCCTCCACCTGCCGGATAAACATGAGTAATGGATTCTTTTGTATCATCGCCGGGCTGTAAAGCTCTTGCAAGCAGCCAGTCATTTGCAATGTCAATAGAAATAACTACATATCTCAATGTGGGAGTACTTGTGGCATCTCCAAAAATGAGAGATGTAGCACCTGTTGATTCAGTAAAAATTGAACCAACAACCGGAGCACCGTAACTGCTTCTTCTGAAAGCATCAGTTAAAGTAAATGTTACTTCAAGCGGATTTGCTGGGTTTTTTGTGTAAGTCAGATGACCATAACGAAAGTGTGAAGCTGTTGCTTCATTTGTGATAAAAGCATTTATCAGAATGAAAGCAAGTATTGCTGTGAAACTGATTGAAAATTTTTGTAGAATTTTCATGTTGTCTCCTTGGGTTTAAGTTAGTAATGAATGTTAAATAAGAACAATTTTATTTTTAGAATTATATTTAATTTATCACGCCTAAAACAGAAATGGAATATTGAAAAAATTAATTAATTTATTCCCCAATTAATAAATTAATTTTACAATAGACCATATTTAAATTCTTTAATCTTTACAAACATAATAGTTTTGATTTAAAATGTCAATCATGTGGAGATACTCATTTTTTTAAAAAGTATACAATCAAAAGTTTACATTTTAAAATTAAAATAACTAATTTTGTATAATCAAATTATAATGAAATGAAAACTTTAATTATAAAATTTTTATTCCTGACTTTTACAATATTAATTTATTCCCGATTATCCTTTGCACAGGTCAATGAGCAGTGGTTACATCGATATACAGGTCCGGAATCCAGCACTGATACTCCTTCTGACATAATTATTGACAGCAACGGAGATTTTTATATGACAGGAAAAAGTATTCTGAGTGGAACATTCTCAGACATTATAACAGTAAAGTTTACTGCTGACGGTACAAGACAATGGATCTCAAAATTTAACGGTGCTGCAAATCATAATGATGTAGGAAACAGCATTACAAAAGACAATTCAGGAAATATTTATATTACTGGAAATTCAAGGATCACCGGCGGACAGGCGGATGTCATAACTGTTAAATATAATTCAACTGGAGTGGAGCAGTGGACTAAATCTTATAACGGCACAGGAAATTTTGACGACAATGGAATAGAGATCTTATATGACGGTGGAAATTATATCTATGCCGCCGGCTATAGTTTTGGAACAGGTACAGGTTATGATTTTATCTTATTAAAGTATGATCTGAGCGGATCTTTTATCTGGGGAAAGAGATGGAACGGAGTTTCAAATTCAGATGATTATTTAAAGAAAGCAGCTATTTCAGCTGATGGAAATATTATTCTTTCGGGATATTCTTATAAGGTAGGTGAATCAAATAATTATACCGTTTTAAAATATGATCCCTCCGGAAATCTTATTTGGGAAAGATTTTACAATGGTCCCTCATCAGCAGAAGATGAACTTTCAGATATGGTTTTAGATAATTCTAATAATATTTTTGTGTGTGGAAGAAGTGTCGGAGGGATTGGAGGCGGATATGATTATGCAATGGTAAAATATAATTCTGCAGGTACTCAGCAGTTTGTATCGAGGTATAATGGTACTTCGTTAAATGACGATGCGGCAACAGGTATAGCATTAGATCCTTCCGGTAATATTTATGTAACAGGCTACAGTCATGTGAATTCATCATTTTATGATTTTGCAACAGTAAAATATAACTCATCAGGAACACAGCAATGGGCAAAGACATTTAACGGAAGCGAAAATTATTTTGACAAAGCAGTTGGAATTAAAGTGGATGCTTCAGGGAATGTCGGTGTCACCGGAAATTCTATTCGACAAACAGACGGTACAAGCGATGTAGTTACTATCAAATACAATACTTCAGGCGATGTAATCTGGAATAAACAATATAATGGTCCGGGAGATCTTGACGATATCCCTATTGGTATTGAACTTGATAATTCAGGTAATTTTTATGTCACCGCACAAAGTTACAGTTATTTTTTCGGACTTTGCGGTACCAGTGATTATCTTTCGATTAAATATACATCAACCGGAAACTCAGTTTTTGAAACCCGATACGACGGTTCAGGCAGCGGAATAGATGAATCTGTAGATATGAATACAGATGCTGGTGGAAATTTATATGTGACCGGATACAGCTATCAGACTTTGACTGGACTGGATTATGCAACAATAAAATACAATCCGTCTGGTGTACCTTTATGGGTTTCAAGATATGACAACAGTGGATTTGACGAAAAGCCATCTGGAATAGAAGTAGATAACTCCGGGAATTCTTATATTGCAGGAAGCAGTATTGGACCTGGAAGCGGTTATGATTTTTCTGTGATCAAATATAATACTGACGGATTTCTTCAGTGGGAAAAGATAACTAATGGCAGCTCAGGAGGAAATGATTATACTGCCGGTATTACAATGGATAATCTCGGAAATGTATTTGTAACAGGACATTTACTTCAAAACGGAAGCGCGTATGATATAGCAACTATTAAATATAATAATGCCGGAGTACAGCAATGGATAAAATATTATAACGGTATAGCAAACTTGGAAGATAAAGCAGTGGAAATAATTTCAGACGGACAGGGTGGAGTTTGTGTTATTGGTAAAATTCAGAGTACCGGAACCGGTGAAGATATAGTAGTTTTAAAATACAGCAGTTCAGGGAATTTAGACTGGTCAGCTGTATACAATAATAATTCCTCAAATGATAATGACATTCCATCAGACATAAAATTAGATAAAGCAGGAAACATCTATGTCTGCGGTAAAAGTAAGATCAGTGGTAATGGTTTTGATGTTTTGCTTTTAAAATTTAACTCTGCAGGAAATTTAATTTGGTCGAGGTTAAAAAACGGTACAGCATCATTGGATGACGAATCAGCATCTTTAAGTACAGACAATAATGGTAATATTTATTTATCGGGAAGTTTGAATAATACAGTTACCTCTGCTGATATGACAACTATTAAATATGACTTTAACGGAAATCTGATCTGGACAAGATCATTTAACGGAACATCAAATTCAACTGACTTTGCAACTGATTTAAAAACAGATAAGGCTGGATTTGTTTATACTACCGGATTTTGTAATGATATAATTACCGGATTAAATTTCTGTACGATAAAATATACAGGCACCGGAATAAAAGTTTGGGAAGAGAAATACAATTATTCTGATAATGATTCGGATAAAGCTGCTGCCGTACATGCAGATAATGAGGGAAACATTGTAGTCACAGGATCCAGTAAAGGTATCGGAGGCGGTCTTGATTTTGTAACGATGAAGTATAATCAAAATTTTTTACTGGATCTTACAGTATTGATGCAAGGATATTATAATGTAAATACTTTAATAAATGTATCCGATACTGTAAAAGTTTTTTTAAGAAACGGAAGTTCTCCATACAGTATCATTGATTCTTCAAAATCAGTTTCAGATGCATCAGGAGTACTGCTTTTGTACTTTCTAAATGTACAGAATGATCAGAATTATTATATAGTAACAGACCATAGAAATACACTTGAGACCTGGAGTTCCACACCAATAAAATTTGAATCTGCGGGAATGGTTTATGATTATACAAATTCCTTAAACAAGGCTTTTGGGAACAATCTGACTCTTAACGGAACAAAGTTTTGTATATTTACAGGTGATGTTAATAAGGATGATGTAATTGACATTACAGATCTGGGAATTATTGACAATGCAAGTTTAAATTTTCTCAGCGGTTATATACAGGAAGATGTAAACGGAGATTCAGTTGCTGATCTGTCTGATCTTGGAATTACAGATAATAACTCGTTCAATTTTATTTCTACTCAAAGACCTTAAAGTAAAAAATTATTTAAATCTTCAGAGCCGGACTTTAAAGTCCGGTTTTTTTTTAGGATTCATTATAAGAACAAACAATATAAATCCTGATTTAAATTGATATTGTGGTATATGAACACGAAACCTGAAAGGTTTGGAAAGTGTAATTTTAATCTTATATCTTACATACAAAAACCCGTCAGGTTTTTTCAGCGCGAAACCTGACCAATCTCATAATTTCTGTAAACACTCTGTTTCTACTTTCTTAATCTTGCAGATAACAAATACTTCTTAACCAATATTTTTTTCAGATAAAAAAAAACCGGACATGGCTGCCCGGCTTTTAACTGAATTACTTTAAACAACAAACTGGTTTTACTTCAATAAAGACATCTTCATTACTTTGCTGATGCCGTTGAATTCTATCTTATAGAAATAAATTCCGCTTGAAAGACCAGAACCATTGAAATCTACTGTGTAATATCCAGCAGTTTTATTTCCGTCTGTAAGAACTGAAACCAACTTACCGTTTATATCATAAACTGAAAGTTTTACATTTCCGTCAGCCGGAATATTGAATTCAATCTTGGTTGAAGGATTGAATGGATTTGGATAATTTTGTAATAATGTGAAATTATTTGGCAAACCTATAATCACTTCATTTTCCAGATTGTAATATTCAAAGTTTCCATTATAATCAATTTGTTTCAATCTGTAATTATAAACTCCGCTGTTTAAATTCTTGTCTGTAAAAATATAATTTTTTGTTTCTGAAGTTGTTCCGTTTCCATTTACTGAACCAACTTTTGTCCATTCTAAATTTAATGATGAACGCTCAATATCAAATCCGGAATTATTTATTTCAGATGAAGTAGTCCATGAAAGAGTTACATTCTTTTCTGAAACCATTGACACAAACGAATTTAACTCAACAGGTAATGGATCATCCCATGTAACTAAAACTGTATCAACAAGATTACCGGTTGATCCGATTATCGTATCCTTTCCTATATTAATTCCTGTATAACAATACTGAGCTATTCCGCTTCCATTTGTAAATGCAAATCCTGCTCCGGGATTAACTCCACTAACCAGATAATCAACCCTTACACCGACTACAGGGGCATTGTTTTGATCCAGAACAAGTCCGTCAACACAATGTTGTGTATTTATAAATCGTGTTGAAGTTTCTGGAGTTACATCCAGACTCGATACTGTTGCAATAGGAGCTAAATTAAGTCCACCTGGATAACCGTAAGAGTCATCAGTGTTAAAACCGTATTGAAATGCTCCAAAAGGTAAACTACCATCAAGTGTATGTGAGCCGGGAGTTACAGCAATTTGAGCACCGGAAAATCCTGTCACACCGATAGGTGTAAATTCTATAACAGGTACAGGTGCACCATCAAGTGTAAGTGATCCGACTATTGCATTAGGAGCAACTACATTAATATAATGAGCCACATAACCAGTTACTGTTGAAAGTGTATAGTTTGCAAGATATTGTTCGTATGAAGGAATTATCATCATGAACGGGTCACCAGGATTTCCTGAGAATGAAGATCCGTTTGAATATTGAGCAACAAGTATAGGTTTATCCGAATTAATTGTTGATTGTCCTGTCAATACAGTTTCAATAAATTGTCCGGCATTAATTGCCGGCTGGGCAACTCCGTTAATATTTACTATTGTGGAATTTTGAGAAGCAAGTATTCTCCATGTATCACCGTTTGTTCTCGAAGCCAGTGGAACTGTAACAAAATTTTGTCCAAAGGTTGAATTCGGAGGGATCATTTCACAAATGTGATCACAGAATGCAAAACCTCCGGGTATATTAGCACATCTGTTAGAACCCATAACTCCAATCGGTTGATTTGATGTGATTGTTGTACCAGAAAGATCGCTAGTACCAGATGAGTTTGTTAATTCATATGTATCTCCCTGGTTAAGAATGATATTATATGGTATACCTGCAATTCTCGGACCTGTTGTTACTGAAGGTGTAATTGTAACTGTTGTCGCGTTAACTGTTCCGACAACTCCAAATTGTACACCATTACCACTCGTATTCTTATATGACAGAACAGTGTAATCCGTCCCGAGAATATCAGTCGGTAGTCCAAGATATGCGTCTGTTGTAAATGGTGCATAATTCAATCCATAGACCGTTACTTCATCCAGTGATGTGACATGTATTCCTTTATTATCTACAACATTACTTGTATGTGTTGCTACACTGCTGGGAAGAACTACGGAAGTAACTACATTAGCTGTAACATTAAATGGCACCGAAAAAGCAAGTCCTGGAATACTGACATTTCCTGAAGTATTTATATTTGAAGTAATGAATAAGGTAATTGTTGGAGCTGAGACATTTCCGTTAAACATCAGCCAGAAATCTGTACCCTTACTGTCTAAAGCTGCTTTTGAAGAATTGTTATTAACAAAAGCAAACATCACGATTAATATGATTAACTTGAGAATGTAACTTTTCGATTTCATATATTTCCTTTCAGTTATATTAATTAATTAATTTCTAAAATCATTTTTAGATCTTTAAATCAAATAAAGCCGGACATATTATCCGGCTTTATGTTATTATTTTAAAAAAATTTTATTTCAATAAAGACATCTTCATTACTTTGCTGATGCCGTTGAATTCTATCTTATAGAAATAAATTCCGCTTGACAGATTTGTTGCATTGAAATTAATTGAATAGTATCCAGCTGATTTGAATCCGTCTGACAATACTTCAACCTGTTTTCCGCTATTATCAAATACTGATAATTTTACATTTCCATCAGTTGGTAACTGGAAGTCGATCTTTGTTGATGGATTGAAAGGATTCGGATAATTTTGTGAAATTGAGAATTTATCCGGAACACCAACTATAACTTCATTGCTCAGATTATAATATTCAAAAGAGCCATTGTAATCAATTTGTTTTAATCTGTAATTATATGTTCCAGAACTTACATTTTTATCTGTATATGAATAATTCTTTATTTCATTTGTTGAGCCATTACCGTTTACATTTCCAACCTTTGTCCATGTTCCGTTTGATGATCTCTCAATATCAAATCCTGAATTATTGATCTCTTCAGAAGTTGACCAGTTCAGTTTTACATCGTTTGAAGAAACTGAAGAAGTAAATGAGGACAGCTCAACTGGAAGTGGATCTTCCCAGAGTACATAAGCTGTATCTGATCTTCCTGATGTTCCAATTGTTGCAAAGATTGTATCTCTTCCTATGTTTGTTCCCATATAACAGAATTCAATCTGACCAAGTGCATTTGTATTACCTGCAAAGTTCTGTGGTGCATTTACTCCACCGACTACAAAAACCACATTTACATTTTCCTGAGGTACTGCATTCTGATCTGTAACCGTAGCTGTCACACAATGCTGATTATTGATATACTTGGTTGAATTTGTTGGTGCTACTTCAATATTCAGTACTGTAGCTGCTGTGATCTCGCCATTTACAGTAAGTCCGAATACTGTATTTCCACCGGTTCCGGTATTAAAAGTAGTAATCACATTTCCGGTAGCAATATCAATTCTGTAAACATTTGCAGTACTAAAATCAGCACTCCAGAATGACATTCCGTCCGGATCCAGATTCAAAGCAAACCACGCATTCTCACCTGCTACATCATAAGTTTGTATGATTGCTCCTGCTGCATTTAATCTTAAAATGTTTACACCATTTCCAACCAAAACTTCTCCATTTTGTCTGATCCTTAAAGCAAATGCACTTCCTCCAAGTCCTGTTGCAAACTGACCCATGGAAGTGTTTGTACAATAGTTATGTCTGTCAATTATACTTCCTTCATGAGTAATATAACCTGTACATTGGTCTGAGTTCAGATCATGAAAATCCGTATTTGGACCGACTGTAGCTATGAAATTTCCATTATAATCAAATTTCCTGATACCATTACTTAGATTACCTACATAAACATTGTATTGATTGTCAAAAACGATTGATTCTGGTGTTTGATATCCTGATCCGAAATTCCCCTGAAGTACTCCAAATTTATCAAATACTGATACTGTACTCACAGAAAAATTTGTAACATAAAGCTTACTGGCTGAATCAATTGCCATTCCCGTTGTAAAGCCACCCTGACCTGTATTCAATGTCTGAACTAAGGTTCCATTAGGTTGTCTCCATTGCACCTGACCGTTTCCTACAGCTACGAATACATCACCAGTCTGAAACTGGGACATTGCGTATTCATACGGAAAAAGCATTACTGCAAACATTAAAGCAAATATTACTTTTGTAAATTTACTCATTTTTTTTCCTTTCGGTTAAATTAATAGTTAGTGTTTATTTTTGGATATGTTACTGTATCTTTTGAGTTGGAAATTTAAAACTCTTTTTGAATTTTTTTAAAATCAACATTTATTAAAAAAATATATTTAATTTAGATATTTTAAAACTAAATAATTTACAAAATTAAAATAATTTATAAAAAATCTGTAATTAAATTTAATTTAACAAAAGTTTTTTAATTTTATAAAAATTCTAACTTAAATAAGAATACTTCTATAATATTTCGAAATTATCAAAAGTTAAGAATGGGGATCAAATATTGTTTCTTAATTTAATACAAACTTAGAGATTTTCTTTTTAAAATTCAATGAGTGAACCTACTTAGTAATTTTATTGAGAAAACTATATGTGTTAAATTTTTAAGAATTAATAAATATTTAACTTTACAATTCTACACCATATTCATATTTTGACAAATCAAACTTTTAAAACGCAATCGGAAATAAAATGTACTTAAATCATGAGTAATGAAATACTGATCTTATTTTTTATTGTCGGAATAGTAATGGTGGGCAGCGGAATGATAATTTCTCATATCATTGCGCCGTCCTCTAAAAATTCAGTTAAAGAAGAAACTTATGAATGCGGTATTGAAACTACGGGCACTTCTAAAATTCAATTCAAAGTCGGTTATTATCTATTTGCAATTTTATTTCTCATCTTTGATGTAGAAACAATTTTCATGGTACCATGGGCTGTAGTCATGAAAGAACTGGGCATGGTTGCTTTTATCGAAATTCTGATATTTTTATCAATTGTTATTTTAGGTCTATTTTATGCTTACAAAAAAAATGCTTTGAAATGGGATTAGAGAAAAATAATAATATTGAGAATATTGTTTTAAAAGATTTCCCGGGTTCGCTTACACCAACTCAGGGAGGCAACATTGTAGTAACTACTATTGACGGAATTATAAACTGGTCACGCGCAAATTCTTTGTGGCCTCTTGTATTCGGAACAAGCTGCTGCGCAATTGAAATGATGGCAACAGGTGCTTCAAGACATGACTGGTCGAGATTTGGAACTGAAGTGGCAAGAGCTACTCCAAGACAAGCTGACCTTATTATAATTGCCGGTACAATAGTAAATAAAATGGCTCCGGTATTAAAAAGACTTTATGATCAGATGGCTGATCCTAAATATGTTATTGCAATGGGTGCCTGTGCAATTTCCGGCGGTCCTTTCTATTACAATTCATATTCAGTTGTAAAAGGAGCTGATCATATTATTCCTGTAGATGTTTACGTACCCGGATGTCCGCCGAGACCTGAAGCATTACTTTATGGAATTATGGAACTGCAGAAAAAAATAAAAAAGGAATCTGTAACAATTAAAAAAGATCCAACTAAAGATTATCAGGATTAAAATATGAATTTGATGACTAACGAAAAGTTAAAAGAGCTGATCATTTCGAAAATTCCTGATGCTGAATTTCCTGAAGGTGAAATGCAGTTTTTAAATGTTATTATAAAACCAGATGACCTTCACCCGCTTTCCATTTTATTAAGAAATAATCCTGAAACAAATTTTGATTATTTGTTTTGTATGACTGCACTCGATTACCCGACTCATTTTTTTACAGTTTATCATATGACTTCTTCACAATCTACCTTTTCTTTCGTTGTCAAAGTAAAGATCGAAGATAAAGAAACACCTGCAGTTGATACTGTTAGTGACATCTGGAAAACTGCTGAATTTCTTGAGCGTGAAGTCTTTGATCTCTTTGGAATAAAATTTAATAATCATCCCGATCTGAGAAGAATTTTATTGGAGGACGACTGGGTCGGATTTCCTTTGAGAAAAGATTATACAGACGAAGCAAACATAGTAGAGTTATGACAATCCCTGATTATAAAAATGATCTGACTATTATTGACGAAAGTAAACCCGAGACTCAGGAATATTTTATCAATATGGGTCCGCAGCATCCATCCACACACGGAGTGCTGAGATTACTTCTTACACTCGATGGTGAAAATTTAAAAAAAGTCGAACCTCATCTTGGATTTATTCACAGGTCGATTGAAAAGATGTGTGAAAAAGATTCTTATCAGCAGATCGTTCACCTGACTGACCGCATGGATTATCTT
>Ga0154020_10008505_pt1 | contig 11897 bp, 8 predicted proteins | sample Klosneuvirus_201_FD_109709 | JGI IMG/M metagenome (GOLD analysis project Ga0154020, IMG submission 109709) | Active sludge microbial communities from wastewater, Klosterneuburg, Austria - Klosneuvirus_20160825_MG | ecosystem: Engineered > WWTP > Aerobic digester > Activated sludge | place... | reverse complement strand
TCCTTCCCTGTTTGTTGTGGGTGCTAATCACCACACCACGCCTCTGGAGCTGCGCGAAAAACTGGCGCTGACCGCGGAAAAGCTCGCCCTTTTTCAGCAGACCGCGGCCCAGATCGACGATCTCAAGGAGCTGGCGGTGCTCAACACCTGCAATCGCGTGGAGTTCTACGGCGTGGCCGGCTCACTCCAGACCGTGGATCGCCTGCAAGCCGAGTTCTGCCGCCTCTCCGGCATGCCGGAGTCGAATTTTGCAGAGATCAAGAAAGTCGCCGGCGGGAAGGAAGCGATCGTGCATCTCCTGTCGGTCGCGTCGGGCCTCGAATCCCAAATGCTGGGCGAGAATGAAATTTTCGGGCAGGTGAAGGACGCCTACGAAGCCGCCCTGAAGCGAAAGTCGGTCGGGCCCGTGCTCAATCGTGTCTTCCAAAAGGCGTTTCAGGGTGCAAAGCACGTGCGGACCAACACCGCCGTCAACGCCGGCCAGGTCAGCATCGCCAATGTGGCGGTGGAGCTGGCCCTCAGCATTTTCGGTGACCTGCGGACGACGCGGGTGCTGCTGTTGGGCGCGGGTGACATCGGGGAAAAAACGGCCAAGGCCTTCCAGAGTCGCGGCGCGGGATCGCTGACCGTCGCCTCGCGCACCCTGACGCGCGCGATGGAGCTGGCGACGGAGTTCGGAGCCGTCGCACTGCCTTTCGAACAGGTACCGCTCCGATTGCACGAGTTCGATGTCGTGGTCTGTTCGACCGCCGCCCCACACGCGGTCGTGAGCCAGTCGGCCGCCGAGGCCGCTCTGCGCCGTCGTCCCTCCCAACCGCTCTTCTTTATCGATCTCGCGCTTCCCCGCGACGTCGAACCGGAGGTCGCCGGACTCGAAAACGCCTTTGTCTACAATCTCGACGATCTCGCCAAGATCGCCGAGAAAGCACGGGTGGCACGCGCCGCCGAGGTCACCAAGGCGAAACAGATTGTGGATGAAAAGGCCCAGAACATCTGGCAGCAGATCTCATCCCAAGTGGGCGCCGCCCATCGAGCGGTCGCCCCCAATCCGGCTCAAGACCTCAGCCGGTCGACGACGTAACGTCACCCGGGTTTAGGTCTTGTTGACGGGTCCGTCGAGCTGGCGAAGGAGCCAGGACGCCGCGCTTTGACCAAAGGGCTGGCGCAACCTCGTTTGAAGTTCGACTCGCTGGGCCTGCGTGCGCGCCTGGCGCTCCGGATCGTCCAAACAGAGCCTCAGTTCCGCCGCCAGCGCCTCCGGAGTCGCCGCCCCCTGCAGGTACTCTGGATACATGGCTTCCTGCAACAGGAGATTGGCAATGCCGAGGTAAGGCACCTTGACCAGCCACTTCCCCATCACGTAGGTCAGCGGATTCGCCCGGTACGCGATGGCTCCCGGTACGCCGGCCAGCGCGCACACGAGCGACATGGTCCCGCTCGAAGTCAGGACCGCCGACGCCGCCACTTCCGTTCCCGTGGGCAGGAGTCGCACCGACTCGGGCGGATGCGAGGCTCTCAGGATGGATTCAATGGTCGGGCTCGGATAGAGCACGGAGGCGCCCCTCGATCCTCCCCAGGCTTGGTACCCTGCCAGCAAAACGGGAAAGATCCGCGACACCGCCTGCCGCCGGCTCCCGGGGAGCAGAAGCACGGGCGCGTCCGGATCGTAGCGAACGGCCAGTGTGTGGTCCTCGGCCAGGAAGGGATGTCCAACAAACTCGACCGGCAGCGACGTATCCGCATAACAAGCCACCTCAAAGGGAAAGATGGTCGCCAAGGCATCCAAATCGCGGGCCATCGAGAACCGCCGCGAGGCTTTCCAGGCCCAGATCTGGGGAGAAATGTAGAACAAGGTCCGGACGTTTCCTCCGCCCTTGACGCTGGCCCCGGAGTCACGAAGCGCCCGGGCCATGCGCAGATTGAAGCCCGGGTAGTCGATGAAGAGAACCGCCCGCGGCCGATGGGTCTCTATCCAGCCACGCGTCGCATCGAAGAGGGACCGGAAGAACCCGTAGTGCTTAAGCACCTCCACCAGACCGACGACCGAAGACGCGGTCAGATCATAGAGCAGGTCTGCGCCGGCCGCCGCCATGTCCGGTCCGCCCAGCGCCGCCACCGACAGATTCGGCGAGCGTTGGCGCAGTTCACGGATCAGTCGGGCGCCATGCTCGTCCCCCGAGTGTTCTCCGGCGATCATCAACACGTCCACCCGCCCGTTCCGAGGTCCAGGCAGGACGACCGGCAGCTCGTCCTTTCGTCGCGGTTTCGACGAAAATCCAAGCTCGTTGAGAGGAGAACGAAGCGTGGTCAACCGAGTCAGCCCCGTCGGTTAGGATCGATTCGCCGATCGAATCTGGTCGGCTATGGTGATGGCGGTCTCGAGCGCGGTCTTCGCCAGCGCCCCTCCCACCTTGGGTTCCTTCGCCCGCGCCACACTGTCCACGAAGTGAGCCAGTTCCAACGCCAGCGGTTCCCCCTTCTGCAGGGGAACCGGCTCCACCGGCACCGCCGACAGATCGCCCGCCTGGATCTGCCCAGCCATCAGCTTCGCCGCATACTCCAGCATGCCGGAGCGCTTCACGAGGTGTCCGGACTGATTCATGAAATCGAATGAAAGGTAGGCGTCGGACTGAAAGACTCGGATCTCTCGCACTTTCTTCAGACTCATGCGACTCGCGCTCAGATTGGCCACGCATCCATTGGCAAATTGGATCCGGGCGTTGGCGATGTCCTCCGATTTGGAGAGCACGCAGATCCCGACACTGTCGATTTTCTCAATGGGCGACCGTACCAGTTCCAGGACGATGCCGATGTCGTGGATCATGAGATCGAGCACCACGCCGACCTCGGTTCCCCGTGGCGTGAACGGAGCCAGCCGCTCCGTCGTAATAAACCGGGGACGATTCACCTCCTTTTCGAGGAAGCTCATCACCGGATTGAAATGCTCGATGTGTCCCACCTGCACCAAAGACCCTGACTTCCGGGCGGCCTCCAGCACCTGCTCCGCTTCCTGGAGCGTCGCGGTAATGGGTTTTTCGATCAACAGGTGACAGCCCCGCGCGAGCAGCGGCAGGGCGATGGCCGCGTGCCGATCGGTCGGCACCACCACCGACACCGCATCACACGCGTCCGCCAGCGCTTCGAGGCTGGAAAACCGCTGGCACCCGAAGCGGGCGGCGATTTCAGCCGCGCGCTGGTCGCTGGTCTCGTAGAAGCCGGTGAACTCGACGCCCGGGAGCGACCGGTAGATTCGAACATGATGCTGGCCAAGGGAGCCAACGCCCGCGACACCGCAACGGATGGTAGAATTAGCCATGGTGGAGTTTACCGGCATGCAAGGTCAGCACCCGCTGCGTCTTCGCGGCGTGCGCGGGATTGTGGGTCACAAGAATGAGCGACGTTCGCGTGCCGGCGCAAAGGCCGAGGAGGAGCTCAATGACCGAATCTCCGGTCCGCTCATCGAGATTGCCGGTCGGCTCGTCCGCCAGGAGCAGCGGCGGTTGATTCATCAAGGCGCGGGCCAAGGCAACCCGCTGACGTTCGCCCCCCGAGAGCTGCATGGGCAGGTGGTGGCCCCGATCGCTCAGACCGACGTTCCCCAGTAACTGGTCCGCCCGCAGCCGCGCCGCCGCATCAATCCGTCCACCGATGCGCCGCGGCATCAGCACATTGTCCCGGGCCGTCAGCTCCGGAATGAGGTAGAACGACTGGAACACCATGCCGAGAAATCGGTTCCTCAGCCCGGTCGCCGAGGACGGAGTGACCCCCGCGCCATTCCATTCCAACCGGCCCGCATCGGCCGTATCCAATCCGGCCAGCAGATTCAACAGGGTCGACTTGCCCGCCCCGGACTCTCCGCGGATGGCAACACTTTCGCCCGGCAACACGGTGAGATCGACCCCCGCCAGGACCTCGATCTGCCGATCACCACTGCGATAACTCTTGCGCAAGCCGGTCGCCTGCAAAACGAGGGAAGTCTCACTCATTGCGGAACGCCTCCACCGGTTTGAGTCGCGCCGCCCGCCAGGCCGGGATGAGACCGGCGAACAGCGAAATCACGAGGGTCAGCCCAATGATCAGGATGATGTCACCCGGCGCGGTGTGCGCGGGCAGATTGCTGAACTGATAGAACCGCCGCAGCGCTTCCTCGCGTTGCGTAAACCGGGCGATGGTGAGAACGACGTCATTCCGCATGGCCAGGGCCACAAACCCGAGAATCAGGCCGGCTGCCGTGCCAAAGAAGCCGATCAACACGCCCTGCACGCAAAAACAGGCGGCCACGCCCCGCGCCCTGGCACCCAAAGCGCCGAGGAGGCCGATCTCGCGTGTCTTCCTCACCACGGAAATGAGCAATGAACTCATCACGGAGAACGCCGCCACAATGACAATGAAGAGCAGCAGGAAAAAGATCATGCCCTTCTCCAGATTCAACACCCAGAGAAACTCTTCGAAACTGTCCATCCAGGAATAGGCCTGCACGCCACGGGGAAGTCCCGAGGCATTCAAGCGGGCGGCGAGATCATCTTCGCCCACCCCGGACTTGGCCCTGACGTTGATGCCATGAACCGACGATCCAAGACCGTAAAGATCCTGGGCCAGTCGCACCGTGCAATAGAGCATGCTGCTGTCGAGTTGCTGGTGCCCGATCTCGAGGATCCCCACGACCCGCACTTCACGCGCCAGAAAAATTTCATCACTCCGCAGCTTCTCGATCATCAGGGGCGAGTAGATTTCAATCCGGCCTCCCACCGTGACGCCCAGGGATTGCGCCAGTTCGGAACTCAACACGACGGAGTCGTCGTCCAGATCGTCCATCGAGCCCAGCCGGATGTAGTGGGAAAGGTTCACCACCCGGCCAACGGTGGTCAGATCGAGCCCACGCATCGCCGGATAGGCCGGACGCCCTTCGTGCACAATCATCACCACACCCGACGCGTACGGCGTCGCTGCGTCGACTCCGGGCACGCGTTCGATCTGCTGCACGAGGCGATCCGCGTCGGCGATCAAGGCCCGGGACTTGATCTGCACCTCTCCCTCGGTCTCCACAATCATCCGCCGGATCTCATAACCAAAGCCGCCCATGACGCTGGTCACCACCACCAGCAGCCCCACGCCGAGCGCCACGCCCAGGACGGAAATCGCCGTGAAAAACGGAAACCGCCGTCCGGATGGAAAGAGCTGCTTCAGGGCAAGGTAGATGTACCAAGGCATGCGCTACGATCAATCCGTCGCCCAGGGTCCGAACGACGGATCTCCAAGTTGCAGTGAACCGTTCATCGCGGCCGTCCTGCCCTCACGCCCGATCCGCCGAGCGAAGCTGCGGGAACAGGATGATATCGCGGATACTCTCCGCGCCCGTCAGGAGAATACAGAGGCGGTCGATCCCGATGCCCATGCCCCCCGCGGGCGGCATCCCGTGCTCGAGGGCGAAGAGAAAATCCTGGTCGACGTTCTGCTGCTCTTCGCCGGCCTGGGCCTCGAACATGCGCCGCTGTTCGATCGGGTCGTTCTGCTCGCTGTAGGCCGGAGCAATCTCCATGCCTCCAATGACCAGCTCAAACACGTCGAGCACGGCGGGATCCTCGCGATTGAGCTTCGCCAGCGGGCACAGTTCCTTTGGCAGGTGGGTGACGAAGGTCGGCTGGATCAGCGTCGGCTCGATGCGTTTGGAAAAAATTTCGTTGGTGACTTCAAAGTCCTCCCACTTCGGATCCACCTTGAGCCCCAGGCCCTCCGCCGCCGCGATCTTCTGCTCTTTGCTGCGCGCAAACCAGTCGGCATCACCCGTCGTCTCCCGGATCAGCTGCTTGTACGGCACTTCGCGCCAGTCGCCTGCAAACTCAATGTCCTGACCACTCGCCGCGTGCCGGATGCTTGTCGTACCCAGGATGTCACGACACAGGGTCTGCAGCAGGTCCCTGACGAGGGACATCATGCCGCGAAAGTCACTGTAGGCCTGATAGACCTCCAACATCGTGAACTCCGGATTGTGCCGGCGGGAGATGCCCTCGTTGCGGAAGTTGCGCCCGATCTCGAAGACCCGGTCAATGCCGCCGACCAGCAGGCGCTTTAGGTACAGCTCCAGCGAAATGCGGAGGACAAAATCCATGCCCAGCGCATTGTGGTGGGTGGTGAAAGGCCGCGCCGCCGCTCCGCCCGCCACCGACTGCAGGACGGGCGTCTCGACCTCGATGAACTGGCGCGCCTCCAGAAAGCGCCGCACCCCCGACACGACGCGCGAACGCAGCAGCAAGCGGTTGCGCGACTCGGGATTGACGATCAAATCGAGGTAGCGCTGCCGGTAAACTTGCTCCGGGTCGCTCAACCCATGCCACTTCTCCGGCAGCGGTCGCAGGGCTTTCGAAAGCAGGACGTAGCGCTCCACCCGCACGGTGACCTCACCTGTCTTCGTCTTAAACAAGGTTCCTTCAGCCCCGAGAATATCGCCCAGATCCAGCTTCTTGAACGCGGCGTAGGCCTCATCGCCGATCACGTCCTTTTTGACATAGAGCTGCAACGGGCCACCCTCTTCCCCTCCCTGCTGATCGAAGAGTTTGACGAACTGACTCTTCCCCATGTCGCGAATCACGACCAATCGTCCCGCCACATTGACCCGGACCGTGTTTTCCTGGCCCTCGACGTAGGCGCGACGCGCATCTCCAGCGAAGTGCGTCGTGGCAAACTCGGCACGAAACGGGTCGGAACCGGCTGCCCGCAACTCGGCCAGTTTGGCCAGTCGAACGGCATGCTGGTCATGGGAGATATCAACCGGAAGATCGCTCATGGTGGATCCATTGGCATGGCGCCGGATCCTCCATCGGGCAATGGGAATCTCCCCGCGCTTGCCCAAAGGCGGCGGGGTGACAAAGCTCGCTGGAAATGCCCCCCCTCCTCGGAATGATGGTCATCAGCGGGTGTCTCGGCGCCTTGATCGGCCTGATCCGGCAGTGGAGCGAGCAATCCAGCAGTCCCGCGGGCACGGACGACTTTGGCGGCGTGAGGACCTACACGCTCTGGGCCCTGGTGGGCAGCGTTTCCGCCTACGCGAGCCGGGAACACACCCCGCTGGCCCTTCCCGTGGTCATTGCCGTGCTCGGCGTCCTCCAGGTGTTCTTCCGGGCGAACGGGCAACCCACCGGCAACACTCGCTTCGCCTCGTTTCTCGTCACCCTCCTGGTCGGCGCTCTGCTCGCGTGGGAACAACGGCAGGCCGCGGTGCTCCTCGCCGCGGTGACCATGGTCATTGTGGGGGTCAAACAACCCCTGCACGAATGGACGCGGCACTTCACCCCGCAAGACATCCGGGGCACCCTGCAATTCGTGGCCATCACGGGGGTGATCCTGCCCCTGGTGCCGAACAAGACCTTTGGGCCCTACGACGGCTTCAATCCCTATTCGACCTGGTTGATGGTGATCCTGATCTCGGGTCTCGGCTTCACCGGATACATCGCCATGCGTCTCCTGGGTGCCCGGGCCGGCATTCTGCTGACAAGTGTCCTCGGCGGACTGGCTTCCAGCACCGCCAGCACCCTCGCTTTTAGCCGCCGCAGTCGGGAGGAGCCTGAGCTGTCGGTTCACTACGCGTTCGCCGTGGTGACCGCCTGCACCGTGATGCTGCCGCGCGTGGTGCTGGCGGTCGCAGTTATTTCCCCGGATCTGGCTTGGACCCTCCTGCCTGCATTCGGAGCGATGGCGGCTCCGGCGATCGGCTACGGCCTTTGGTGGTGGCTCAGCCGCCGGACGCGGCAGGAGTCGCTCGTCATGCCCGTGCTCAGCAATCCCCTCAGCCTGACCACCGCGGTTAAGTTTGCGCTGCTCTACGCCGCGGTCGCCTACCTGGTCAAGGTGGGTACCACCCTCGACTGGAGCGCCGGATTGCTGCCGCTGAGCTTCGTCTCCGGATTGACCGACATGGACGCCATCTCCCTGTCGATGGCCAACAGCGCGCGTGAAGCCCGGATCCTGCTCGCCCCGGCGGCCCAAGCCGTCGTTCTTGGCGCGGTGGCTAACTCGATCATGAAAGCCGCACTGGCCATCGGACTCGGCTCGCCCCGCCTGCGCTGGCACGTGGGTGCGGTGCTCCTGCTGACTGCAGTGGTGGGGTGCGGTGCCCTTTGGGTCCTGACCGCAGCCAACGGAACCTAGACGGCACGAGCCTGAACAAACGCCCGGACGGCTTCCGTTCGCGCCGGCAGCAGGTGTTTGACCAGCGGACTGCCCTTCAGGCGCTCGAGGCTGGGATGCGTCGGCTCAAATCCCAGCACCGTGCGCAGGGTCTCCGGAAACTTGGCTGGACTGGCCGTGGCCAGCACCACACTCGGTCGACCAACGGCCAGGTCCTTGAAGCCACAGGCCGTATGCGGATCAGCCACGTAACCCCACGTGCGGTGGACGTGTCCGATCAATCCGGCAATCTCCGCATCCGTGCAACGCGAGGCCGTGAGGGTCGATCGATCCCAGGGATCGAACCGGTGGTGACCGGACGCCTTGAACTTCTCCATGATGGTGCGCACCCGCGACCCGTCCTGACCGACACTGTAGTAGAGAAACCGCTCGAAATTCGATGCGATCTGAATGTCCATCGACGGCGCCAGGCTGGGCGACACCGACGCCACCCGATAATCCCCCGTCGTAAAGAGACGGTGGAGAATGTCGTTCTGATTCGTGGCGACCCGAAAACCGCGCAGCGGCACCCCCATACGCTGGAGCATCCAACCGGCCAGCACATTGCCGAAGTTGCCGGTGGGCACGACAAATTCCGCCTCGGTCCGAACGCCCTCGGGCAGCCGCAACCAGGCGTACAGGTAGTACACGCACTGCGCGAGCACCCGGGCCAGGTTGATTGAATTCACCGCGGACAGGCGGTGACTGATGCGAAACTCCTGGTCGCCAAACAGCTCCTTCACGATCGCCTGCGCATCATCAAAGGTGCCCTCGATCGCGAGCGCGTGCACATTGTCCGCCCCGGTGCAGGCCATCTGGCGCTCCTGCAGGGGGGACGTCCGTCCTTCTGGATACAGGATAAAAATGGCGGTGCCCGGTTTGCCGAGCAGACCGTGGATGGCCGCGGAACCGGTGTCGCCCGAGGTCGCGCCGAGCACATTGATGCGTTCGCCCCGCACCCGGCACTGGTGTTCGTAAAGATTGCCGAGCAGTTGCAACGCAAAGTCCTTGAACGCGAGCGTGGGGCCGTGGAACAGCTCCAGCACAAACAACCCCTCCTGCAGACGCACCAGCGGAGCAATGTCACGATGGGTGAACGTCGCGTAGCTACGGTCGATCATCGCCCGCAACGCGGTCTCGGGTATATCGGTCGCGAACCGGCGCAAAAACTCGAAACACAGCGCTGAATACCCCAACGGGGCGAAGCGGCTCAGCTCCGCCGCCGTGAACCGGGGCAGCGTTTCCGGCAGGTAGAGACCGCCGTCCGGAGCCAGACCCGTGGCCACAGCGTCACTGAAACTCAAGGCCGGGCTCAGCCCCCGGGTGGAAACGTAGCGCATGGTTCAAGGAGCAGGGGCTCCCCCGCCCGAGGCGACGGGAGCCGCAGGGTGAATACGAATCAGGCCTGGTCGAGGCTGAACGCGGCGTGAGCCACCCGGGCGGCCTCTTCCGCCCGGTCCTGGTCAATGACCACCGAGATTTTGATCTCCGAGGTGCTGATGAGCTCAATGTTGATGTTGGCATCCGCCAGCGCCTGAAACAGCGAGGCCGCCACGCCGCTGTGCGTCTTCATGCCCACACCCACCACCGAGAGTTTGGCGATGTGCTCATGGATGGCCACCTGACCGCCCCCCACCTCGTCCAACACCGGCTCCAGCGCCTTCTGCGCCTTGACAGTGTCGGTCTGCGGAACCGTGAAGGTCAGGTTGGCGATCCCGTGACGGCCGACGTTCTGCACAATCATGTCCACCAGCACATTGGCATCCGCAAGGGCTCGAAACACCTTCGCCGCCGAACCCGGCTTGTCCAGGATGTTGCTGACGATGACCTTGGCCTGGTCCTTGTCGACGGCGACGCCGCGGACGACGACCTTTTCCATATATTCGACTTCTTCTTTCACGGTAGTTCCTGGGTTGTGGTTAAAGGAGGAGCGGACTTCGAAGACGACGCCGTACTTTTTGGCAAACTCGACACTGCGCGACTGCATGACCTTGCTGCCGCTGGACGCAAGTTCGAGCATCTCGTCATAGGAGATTTCATGCAGCTTGCGGGCGTTCTTCACGACGCGGGGGTCGGCGGTGTAGACACCATCGACGTCCGTATAGATTTCGCACTTGTCCGCCTTGACCGCCGCGGCGAGCGCGATGGCCGTCAGATCGGAACCGCCGCGACCGAGGGTCGTGATCTGGCCGTCGTCGTTGATGCCCTGGAATCCCGCGACAATCACGACGCGACCCGCCTTGAGGTCCTTTTCCAGCGGTTTGGCATTGATCGTCTTGATCTTCGCCTTCGTGTGTACGGCATCCGTGAAGATGCCCGCCTGCGCGCCGGTGTAGCTGACCGCATCCACCCCGACGCCGTGCAGGGCCATGGCCGTCAGGGCGATGGTCTCCTGTTCGCCAATCGCGAGGAGTTGGTCGAGCTCGCGGTCGGAGGGCTGGGCGCACAGCGCTTTCGCCCGCGCAATCAACTCGTTGGTCACACCGGCGCGCGCCGATACGACGATCACGAGTTCATTGCCCTCATCGCGCACCGCTTTGATGCGCTCGGCGACTTTCTTGATGCGTTCGACGTCACCAACTGAGGTGCCGCCATACTTCTGGACGATACGGGCCATGGGATTAGGGGAGTAAAACCGCGGGGGCAGGAACAGGGATTCTGGATCTCGTCTACTCGGAAAAGTCGCCGATGCGGAGGAGCAGAGGTTTCTCGACCACGCTCTTGAGACGGCCCAACGCGCTCAGCGTGGCCCGCATCGCCTTTTCGTCGCTCTCGTGGGTGGTGAGGATCAACGAAGCCGCCGCAGGACGCTCGGCGGAGGTCTGGATGACGCTCTCAATGCTGACCCCATTGCGGGCCATCACGGTGGCGATCTGCGCCAGCACGCCGGGACGATCCTTGACCGTGGTGCGAACGTAGTAGCGAGAGCGGATACGCTCGAGCGGGGACAGGCGCAGGGACTGCACCGGCACCGAGAGCAGCTCCGCCACCCCGGCGGTGGTGGCGACGGGGGTCACGTCACGGCCGGTGTTGAGCAGAACGATCGCGTCGGCGATGTCGCTGATCACCGCGCTCGCGGTCGCGTCCTGGCCCGCGCCCCGCCCGATATAGGTCGTCGTACCCACGACGTCACCCATCACCGCGATGCCATTGAAGACGCCATTCACATTGGCGAGCACGCGGTCCTTCGGGATCAAGGTGGGATGAACCCGGACAAAGAGTTCGTTGCGCTCAAAGTCGCGCGTGATGACCGCGAGCAACTTGATGCCATAGCCGAGGGTTGCGGCGTACTTCAGGTCGGCCTGCGTAATTTGCGTGATGCCATCGACGATCATCTGCGGCGTCTTGACCCAAACCCCGTGTGCGAGGTAGGCGAGGATCGCCGCCTTGTGCGCGGTGTCCCATCCTTCCACATCGAGCGACTCATCCGCCTCGGCATACCCCAGCCGCTTCGCATCGGCCAGGATCTGGGGATAGCCCGCTCCCTCCGCCGCCATCCGGGTCAGGATGTAGTTGCAGGTGCCATTCAGGATCCCGTAGATCAGCTTGAAGCGATTGGCCACCAGTCCTTCGCGCAGCGCCTTGATGATCGGGATGCCGCCGGCGACGGAGGCTTCGAAAAAGAAGTGCCCGCCGCCCTTTCGGGCTGCGGCAAAAACCGTGGCGCCGTGCTCGCAGAGAAGCGCCTTGTTGGCCGAGACGACCACCTTGCCCCGGTTCAGCGCGGCGAGCGT
>Ga0154020_10008504_pt1 | contig 11897 bp, 6 predicted proteins | sample Klosneuvirus_201_FD_109709 | JGI IMG/M metagenome (GOLD analysis project Ga0154020, IMG submission 109709) | Active sludge microbial communities from wastewater, Klosterneuburg, Austria - Klosneuvirus_20160825_MG | ecosystem: Engineered > WWTP > Aerobic digester > Activated sludge | place... | reverse complement strand
CACCGTGAACCAGCTCACCTTGACCAACATTGGGCCAATCATTTCCGCGCTGCGCGTCGTGCCGCAGCTCCCCGCCACTAACCAATCCATCGTGATCACCGCGCGCGTCGAAGATGATGTGCTCATCAGTGCGGTGAAACTCATCTACAGCTTCAACGGCGGCGCGAGTTCAACGAACACGATGGTGGACAACGGCAGTGGGGCTGACGCCGTGTCCGGAGACAAAGTTTACTCCGTTCAAATTGGCCCCTTCGCATCAACCGGAACTTTGACGTATTACCTTCTGGCCACCGACAACCAGAGCAAAACCAACTTCGAACCGTGGGGTGGAGCAACTGATGCGGCAACACTGACGGTCGGCAGCTCCTATCTCGGATTGGCCATCAGCGAGATCAACTATCATCCCCATCCGCCGACGGGTAGTGAACTGGCCGTGAGTGCCGATGCGGAGGATTACGAGTTCCTCGAACTGCTGAACACCGGTTCGTCATCGGTCAACCTTGCCGGCGTAAAATTCATCGCAGGCATCAGCTACACCTTTCCGTCGCAATCGCTCGCGCCCGGAAGCCGCGTGGTGTTGGCCAAGAAACCCACCGCCTTTGCCGCCCGCTATGGAGCCGGCTTGAGTGTGCTGGGCCCGTATGATGGACAACTCAGCAACGGCGGCGAACAACTCCACCTGACTGATCCAAACGGTGGCACCATTCGGCTCTTCGCTTATCAAGACGCGCCGCCCTGGCCAGGCCGGCCCGATGGCAAAGGAAGTTCACTGGAACTGATTGATCCCGCGGGCAATTACGACGACTCCGAAAACTGGCGGGCCAGCATCGACTATGGTGGATCGCCCAGCACAGCGGGAACCAGCGTGGCGCCCGCAGTGGTCATTAACGAAGTGCTGACGCACACTGATCCGCCGCTCGTGGACACCATCGAGTTGCACAACACCTCCCTTGCTGCCATCAACATCGGTGGGTGGTTTCTCAGCGACGCCGACACGCAGTATAAGAAGTTCCGCATCCCCAACGGCACCGTGCTGGCTGCCGGCGCTTACATCACGTTTAACGAAACCAATCATTTCAACACGTCAATGGGGACGAACACAAACGACTTTGGCCTCGATGCATCTCACGGCGACACGCTGTGGCTTTTGCAAGCCGACGCCCAAAGTAATCTGGTGGCCTTCGTCGAACGGGTGAGCTTCGGGTCGGCCAAGAACGGCGAATCATTCGGTCGCTGGCCGGATGGGCATGGAGAATTGTATCCGATGCGCGAACGGACATTGGGCGGAACCAATTCCGGTCCGCGCGTCGGTCCCGTGATCATCAGCGAATTGATGTATCATCCCGCTCCGGTCGATCCCCAGTGGGAGTTCGTGGAGATTTTCAATGGCGGCGTGCAGCCCGAGAACATTGGCAACTGGCGCCTCGCGGGCGATGTGGATTACACCTTTCCCTCGAACACATTTCTAATGCCCGGCCAGGCATTGGCAGTGTTGCCCTTTGATCCGAAGCTGCCGACCAACGCCTCTGCCTTGAGCGCATTTCGGTCCCACTACGGGCTGAACACGAACGCCAATCTCATCGGCGCCTTTCTGGGATCGCTGTCCGATTCGGGCGACCGGGTTCGTCTTTATCGTCCGGACCTCCCGCCCCCGGAAGAACCGACATTCACACCGCTGCTGATCGAAGATCAGGTCACGTATGAAGCCGCCCTGCCGTGGCCCGTCGAGGCGGCGGGCGGTGGCAGTTCACTAATGCGACGTAGCCCTGGCGCCTGGGGCGATGACCCGCAGAGCTGGATGATTGCCTCGACACAATTGGCAACGCCCGGTGTGATGCCTCAAGCCGATGCAGATGCCGATGAGCTGCCCGACAGTTACGAAATCGAGGTATATGGCGGAACCAATATGGTCGGCTCAGCTTTCAATGGTGATACCGATGGTGATGGCGCAAGCGATGTTGCCGAATACACCGCCGGAACCTCCGCCACCAACGCCAACAGCAAGCTCACGCTGAACGCAAGCGTTCTGCCTAACGGTGCGGTGGTGATTCAATTTCAGACCCAAGCCATCAACAGCCCGGGATACTTCGGGCTCGAACGGCGTTATCACCTCGAACAAACGACTCAACTCGGCGTTCCTGCGTCGTGGGGAGTTGTGCCGGGATATTTCGACCTGCCGGCAACTGCCGAGACCATCACCTACACCAACGCGAACACCAATGCTGTCTGGGCCGCGCGCGTGCGAGTGTCTCTTGAATGACAGAAGAGTGCCGGTCTGCTGTTGAACCGCTTCCGCGCTCTACCTCGACTGCGGGAAGATCTGGTAGAGCAGCAGATAGATCACCACACCCGTCACCGAGACATACATCCACATCGGCCAAGCCCAGCGCGTGATCTTCTTGTGGGAATCGAAACGGCCGCGGATCGCCTGGACCACGGCGGCGATGATGAGTGGGACAATCACCACCGCGAGCACCGTGTGAGTGAGGAGGATGACGAGATAATAAGGGCGAAACCAATTTTCTGGAAATTTTGTGCTGCCCGCGTGGTAGTGGTAATAAAGATAGCTTGCGAGAAACAGCGTCGAGGTCACCAGCGCGGCAACCATGCAGTTGCGGTGTGCCCGTTCATTCTTGCGTTTGATGAAAATGAAACCAGCCGTGAGCAGCGCAGTGCTGGCGCCGTTCAGGCAGGCATTGACCGCAGGAAGGTCGGTGAAGGTCATGGTTCTTGTTCCAGCTTCTTGATGGCTGCCAGCAGTTGCCGCTTCGATTCCGCCCAATCAACCATCTCGCCTTGCGTCTGGAACGAGGCGCGCAGGCGGCCTTGTTTATCCACGACCACAAGGATGGTGCTGTGCACGAACAAATCCGCGGGGTCTGTCCGCTCCTCGGGCTTCTTGGCGACGGCGGTCAGCTTCAAACCATCCATGGCCAGATCCGCGATGACGCGCTTGTCGCCGGTCAGGAATTTCCAGCGTTGTGCATCGGCGGCGAACTTTTCCGCATATTTCAGCAACACGGCGGGCGTGTCGGTATCGGCATCGGTGGTGAGCGTGACGAGTTGAGCTGCGCTGTTGGCGGGAAGGGCATCCTGCAACTCGCGCATTTTCTGCGTCATCAACGGACAGGGGCCGGCGCAACTGGTGAAGATGATGTCGGCAACCCAGACGCGGCCTTTCAGGTTTTCCAGAGTCACGGGCTGGTTGAGCTGGTTTGTGAGGCTGAAGGCGGAAACTTGGCTGATGACCGGCAATTCGGGCACTTGTGCCATTCGCGTGGACTTGAGTTTTGCCAGCATCAAGGCGAGCGCGAGCAGGGCCGCCACCAGCGCGACGCCCACCCACACCGACCAACTGACCGATCTGCCTGTTCGATTCACGCGCGGAAGCTACTTCGCAAGGCGGGTTCCGCCAAGCGGAGAAACCAAGTGCATGGGGCGCAACTTTAGAAATGAACACTTCAATTTGCAACGGGCCGTCCTCCCTCACCCTAACCCTCTCCCGCTGGGAGAGGGAACAGCAGTCGGGGCCGCCAGTTCTTTCCGAAGCGCGTCCGGCCATTTCAGTCACAGGTTTCCACGCTAGACGGCGGGCGATACTCCCTCTCCCAGCGGGCGAGGGCCGGGGTTAGGGAGAAGACTTTGCAAATCCATCACCTTTCAAAAACAAGTTGCGCCCGCGCTTCAACTGTTATCGCCATCGAGCAAGCCGCCGAGTCCGCCGAGGATGGAGCCTTCGCCGCGTCGGCTGCCACCCGCCTTTGGCGATGCGGAGTAGATGCGATCCGCGAGGCGGCTCAGGGGCAGTGATTGCAGCCACACCCGGCCCGGCCCGCGCAGCGTGGCGAAGAATAGGCCCTCGCCGCCGAACAGCGCCGACTTGATCTTGCCGACGTATTCGATGTTGAAATCGATCGTCGGCTGAAAACCCACCACGCAGCCCGTGTCCACGCGCAGCAACTGGCCCGGTGCGAGCTGGCGCTCGATGATGGTGCCGCCCGCGTGCATGAACGCCCAGCCGTCGCCTTGCAGGCGTTGCATGATGAAGCCTTCGCCGCCGAACAGGCCCGCGCCGATGCGTTTGTTAAACGCGATGCCGACGCTTACGCCCTTGGCCGCGCAGAGGAAGGAATCTTTCTGCGCCCACACTTCACCGCCGAGTTCGGCGAGATGCACGGGCACGATCTTGCCGGGATACGGTGCGCCAAAGGCGACCTTGCGTTTGCCGACGCCACGATTCTGGAACACGGTCATGAAGAGCGATTCGCCGGTGAGCAGACGTTTGCCCGCGCCCATGAGCGCACCCATGAAGCCGCTGTTCTGCTGCGAACCGTCACCGAAGATGGTCTCCATCTCGATGCCGTCGTCCATATACATCATGCCGCCGGCCTCGGCCACGACGGCTTCCTGCGGGTCGAGTTCGACTTCGACGAACTGCAGGTCGTCGCCGAACACCTTGTAATCGATCTCATGCATCGTCTGCGAACGGACCGATGCGCCAATGATGGGAGGAGCGTTGTTTTGCATGGCGCCGAAGATAGGAATTTGGCGGCGGCGCGCAGCTATAAAGTTGGGGAAGATTTCAACCACGGATGGACACGGATAGACACGGATGAAGGGCGGGAAAGCCTTTTGACGCCATGCGGAACGCGGAATTTATTCCGCATCCCACAGCGCGTAGCTGGCGACTACGGAATAAATTCCGCGTTCCGTGTGCTGCAATGCCAGTTTCTCAATCCGTGTCTATCTGTGTCTATCCGTGGTTGAATCCTGTTCTTCGGAAGGTGCCATGTTGCGGCTGGCAATCGCCTCGCACCCCGTTACACTTCCCATCGCATTATGGGCAAACAGTTCGACTCGATTGAATCGGTCATCGCCGACATCCGGCGCGGGCGGATGGTGATTTTGGTGGACGACGCAGATCGCGAAAACGAAGGGGACGTGATCATGGCGGCGGAGTTCGTCACCCCGGCAGCGGTGAACTTCATGGCCAAGCACGGGCGCGGGCTGATATGCGTGCCCACCACCAGCGAACGCCTCAAGCAGCTCGGCGTCGAGGAGATGGTCAAACAGAACCGCGACAGCTTCAAAACGGATTTTCAAGTCAGTGTGGACTCGGCGAAAGGGATTTCTACCGGCATCAGCGCCGCCGACCGCGCGAAGACCATCGCCATCATGGCGAACCCGACGGCGCTGCCGAACGACCTCGTTCAACCGGGCCATGTCTTCCCGCTGCGCGCCAAGCCGGGCGGCGTATTGCAGCGCGCCGGGCACACCGAAGCGGCCGTTGACCTTGCCGTGCTCGCCGGATGCCGGCCCATCACCGTCATCTGCGAGATCATGAACGACGACGGCTCGATGGCGCGGCTGCCACAACTCCGAAAATTTGCGAAGAAGCACCGGCTCAAGATCGCGACCATCGCGGACCTCATCGAATACCGCCGGTCGCGAGAGAAACTCATCGAGCGCGTCGAAACCATCAAGATGCCGACGGACTACGGTGATTTTGATCTGCACCTCTACCGTTCTCGGATTGACGGGCAGCATCACATGGCGTTGGTGCGCGGCGAAGTTTCCGGCAAGAAGGGCGTCCTCGTGCGTGTCCACAGCGAGTGTCTGACGGGCGACGTATTCGGCTCGCGCCGGTGCGATTGCGGGCCACAACTGCATCAAGCGATGAAACAAATCTCCGACGCTGGCGCAGGAGTGATTGTCTATATGCGGCAGGAGGGGCGCGGCATCGGGCTGCCCGCGAAGATCAAGGCTTACAAGTTGCAGGAAGGTGGCCTCGACACCGTGCAGGCGAACGAGAAGCTCGGCTTCCCGATGGACCTGCGCGAATACGGTCTCGGCGCGCAAATCCTCACCGACCTCGGGTTGAAGAAAATCCGCCTGCTCACGAACAACCCGCGCAAGCTCGTGGGCCTCGCGGGCTACGGACTGGAGATTCTCGAACAAGTTCCCATCCGCGTGAAAGCAAATCCGCACAACGCACGCTATCTCGAAACGAAGCGGAAGAAGATGGGGCATCTACTGTGAATTTGATCTGAGATATGTTGAAACGAATCTCCAAATCATCAGCCAAAGCCTCGGGCGCATCCTTCGCCGTCGTTGCTTCGAAATATAACGGGCGGTATGTGGACGCCATGGTGAAGGCGGCTTCACGTGAGTTGAAGAAGGCGGGAGCCAAGGTCCGTGTAGTCCGCGTGCCGGGCGCGTTTGAAGTGCCAGTTGTCGCCGCCGAACTGGCTTCACGCATCACCCATCACGCATCACGCCCTGATGCCATCATCTGCTTCGGCGTGATTTTCCAGGGCCAGACGAGTCACGCGCAGCACATCGGCTGGGGCATCACGCACGCGCTGGCGCAGATTCAAGTCCAGCAGCGCATCCCGGTCATCCACGGCGTGTTTGTCTTCGAGAAGGAGGAACACGCGAAGGTGCGCTGCCTGGGTCGCACGCATAATCGCGGCAGCGAGGCGGCGCACACCGCGCTGGAGATGGCGCGGGTGATGCGCGGGCTGTGATGCGCGATGCGTTTGTAGTCCCGGCTTTAGCCGGTCCGGAGCCAGCATGCGCACCGAGGGGACCGGCTAAGGCCGGGACTACAAACGAAGACGGCTTAAAAACTTCGCGGCGAAGGTGCCGTCTGACGGAGGCATCCTTCGCCGCGAGTTGTTCGGAGGAACAGCTTCTTAATCGTCGTCTTCTTCGTCATCCATTGGGACAAATCTGATCAGGTTGGGCGTGGGCGGCTTGTGTGTGGCCACCGCGCTGGGTCGCGTGGACTTGGTCTTGTAGATGAGCACGCCCCGGCCGGCGGACAGCGTCGGCAGAATATTCCAGCCATCGGCGGTGCGCAGGTAGGCGATCCACATGTCCGCGCCGGTGCCGGACGGATTGAATTCATACAACGCATCGCCGGCATACAACGGGTAGCCAAGCAAGGTGTCGTTGCCAACCGTCGTATCAATGGCGCTGCTGCGCACATTCCATCCGGCACGCAACTGCGGTTTGTTGGACGGGTCAGGCAGTTCCCCGAGATAGGTGATGGTGACCGGTTCGCTGGATGGATTGTAAAGCCAGCCGCCCATGGTCGAGCGCGTGAGCGGGATGTTGCGACTCCAGCGGCCTTCTTTGCAGACGTTTTCCTTGCTGCTCTTGAACGGCACAAAGACAGTGCCATCGGGGAGGTTGCCGAGCGGGCCGTCCTGCGGCGAACCATCCAACGGATTCGCCGCCAGATTCCAGCCGGGTTGGAGCCCCACATTCACCACGCCGACAATGTTGGCGCTGAACATCTGGTGCGCCACAGCCTCCGCGACACCTGCTTCCGTGATGGCTCCGTTAACATAGAGGGCGCGATAGTAGCAGGTCTTCGTGCCGGTGGGATCGAGATTCACATAGTCGATGGGCTGTTCCAACGGCGGCGCAGCCACAACCATCCAGTTGGTCAAATCGGTCGAGCACTGCAGCAACAGGCTGAAGCCGGCGTAGGCGGCGGCATGGACCTTCGCCTGCATGATGGCGGTTGAACGCAAGGCGGCCCGCGGCGAAAAGCGATCCTCGTCGTCGGTCACGGGCCGGGGCGCGCTGATGCTGATGCGGGGCCGGTCATCATCGCCGACGAGAATGGCGGCCGAGTCCAGTTCGCCGATGTCAAAGTTGGTCGAGTCAATCAGGGAGAGCACGACGGTCTTCGAGCCTTCAAAAATTTTGTCCGCGATGGGTTTGATGAGCAACGCGGCGTTTGTCCGGCCTGCGGGGAAGGTGATCTTGTTCCCCGGGTTCGCGTAGTCCACACCCGGCTCGGCGGAGCCGTCGAGCGTGAAGTAGAGCGTCAGCGACTTGGTGGAATTGCCGGTGCGGGTGAACAGGAAGCTGCCGACGTTGTGCGGCTCCGAAGCATTGGCACCAGCCACCACCGATACAGTCGAAAGGTTCGTGGACGGGGTGGTGGTTGCGTTCACCGTGATTGAAACAACTGCCAGAGCGGAATCCGCCGTGCCGTCATTGGCCTTGAACCAGAGGGTGTCGCTGCCGCTGTAACCGGTGGCGGGCGTGTAGGTGAGGTTTGGCGCGGTGCCGCTCAAGGTGCCGTGTGCGGGTGCCGAGGTGATGGTGAACGTCAGCGCATCGCCGTCCACATCGGAGGCGATGAGCGTGATGGACTTCGCGGTGTCCTGGGGGGTGGTCACGTTTTGGGCGCTGGCGACCGGAGCATCGTTCACCGGCGAGACCGTGATGGAAACAACTGCGGCGGCGGAATCCACCGTGCCGTCATTGGCCTTGAACCAGAACGTGTCGCTGCCGTTGAAGTTGGTCGCCGGCTTGTAATAGAAGTTCGGCGCGGTGCCGCTCAATGTGCCGTGTGCCGGCGGCGTGACGACTGCGTAGGTCAGTGCGTTGCCGTCGGCATCGCTGCCCACCAGCGTGACCAGCATCGTGGCGTCTTCATTCACGGTGATGCTCTGAGCGTTAGCGACGGGCGCGGTGTTGGCTCCGGCGGCGATGGTGATGGCGACGGTCGCGGTCGCGCTGTCCACCGTGCCGTCGTTCGCCTTGAAGGTGAACGAATCCGCGCCGGTGACGTTGTTGTTCGGCGTGTAGGTCAGGTTCGGCGCCGTGCCGCTCAGGATACCCTTGGTCGGCTGGGCGACGACGGTGAAGGTCAGCGCGTTGCCATCCGCATCGGTGCCGGCGAGGGTGATGTTCTTCGCCACGTTCTTGTCCGTGGCAACGGATTGGGCCGTTGCGACCGGGGCGTCATTCACCGCGCTGACAGTGATGGAAACGGCGGCGGTCGCGGAATCAACGGAGCCGTCGTTCGCCTTGAAGGTGAAGCTGTCCGCGCCGTTGTAGTTGGCGGTCGGAGTGTAAGTCCGGTTTGCACCCGTGCCAGTCAACGTGCCGTGTGCGGGCGACGCGACAATGGCGTAGGTCAACGCATTGCCGTCCGCATCGGTGGCCGCGAGGGTGATGGCCTTCGCGGTGTCTTCTGCGGTGGTGATGTTTTGCGCGCTGGCCACCGGGGCATTGTTCACCGCGCTGACGGTGATGGAGACCGTGGCGGCGCTGGAATCGACAGTGCCGTCGTTGACCTTGAAAGTGAAGCTGTCGGAGCCGTTGTAGTTTGGGGTCGGCGTGTAAGTGACATTTGGAGCGGTGCCGCTCAAGGTGCCGTGTGCCGGGGAGGCGACAATGGCGTAGGTGAGCGAATTGCCGTCCACATCCGAGCCGGACAGGATGATGGCTTTGGCGGTGCCCTCGGGCGTCGAGACACTTTGCGCGCTGGCGACCGGAGCGTCGTTCACCGGTGACACCGTGATCGAGATGGTGGCGGCGGCGGAGTTGGAAATGCCATCGTTGACGCGGAAGGTGAAGCTGTCGGAGCCGTTGTAGTTCGCGGCGGGAGTGTAAGTCACGTTGGGCGCGGTGCCGCCCAAGGAACCGTGCGTCGGGGCGGTGACGATGGCGTAAGTGAGCGCGTTGGCATCCGCATCAGTGCCGGAGAGCGTGATGGGCGCGGCGATGTCTTCGGTGGCGGTGATGCTCTGAGCGTTAGCGACGGGCGCGGTGTTGGGGCCGGCGGCGATGGTGATGGCAACCGTTGCGGTCGCGCTGTCCGCCGTGCCGTCGTTCACCTTGAAGGTAAACGAATCCGCGCCGGTGACGTTGTTGTTCGGCGTGTAAGTTAGATTCGGTGCCGTGCCGCTCAGGACGCCCTTGGTCGGCTGGGCGACGACGGTGAAGGTCAGCGCGTTGCCATCCGCATCGGTGCCGGCGAGGGTGATGTTCTTCGCCACGTTTTTGTCGGTGGCGACAGATTGGGCAGTGGCGACGGGGGCGTCGTTTACTGAGGTGACGGTGATGGACACTATCGCGGTCGCGGAATCCACGGAGCCGTCGTTCGCCTTGAAGGTGAAGCTATCCGCGCCGTTGTAGTTGGCGGCGGGTGTGTAAGTGCGGCTTGCACCCGTGCCGGTCAACGTGCCGTGGGCGGGCAACGCGACGATGGCGTAGGTCAATGCGTTGCCGTCCACATCCGAACTGGAAAGGGTGATGGCTTTGGCCGTGTCCTCTGGCGTGGAGACGCTTTGCGCGCTGGCGACCGGCGCGTCGTTCACTGCCGTCACAGTGATGGTGACGGTGGCGGTGGCGGAATTGGTGAGGCCGTCGTTGGCGCGGAAGGTGAAACTGTCCGCGCCGTTGTAATTCGCCGCAGGCGTGTAGGTGACGTTGGGCGCGGTGCCCGTGAGTGTGCCGTGGGCCGGGGATGCGACGATGGCATAGGTCAGCGGGTTGCCATTGGCGTCGGTGCCGGTGAGCGTGATGGCTTTGGCGGTGTCCTCCGCCGTCGAAACACTTTGAGCGTTGGCGACGGGTGGTGAATTGGATGCGCCACCTCCGCCCCCGCCGCCGGTATTGGCAACGACCGTGTAAGTAATGGTCTTGGAAGTTGTCTCGCTGGAGTTGGCACTGGCCGAACTCTTTGCCACCAGGGCGACGGAGTAAACGCCCGTCGCAGTCGGCACGCCTCCCAGCTTCGAACTGGAGCCGCTGCCGATCAGGCCGATACCGGGCGGCGCGCCACTCACGCTCCACCAACCGGCCGTCTGCGGCGAGGTGAGGAGCTTGTTGGTGATGGCCATGCCGTTGGTGGCGGTGACATTGCCGAGTGTGATGACGGTGGATGCACCGGAAACTGCCTGCACGCTGCCGAGCGCGGCAGCGGCAGCTCCGCCCCAGCGGAAGATGATCGCGAACAGATTTGAGGCGGACTGCATCGCGGGCAACGCGGCGCGGACCATCGGCATGAATTGAAGCACCGCCGCCAGCAACAGTGACGGGATACGGAAGGCTTGAATGACTTTGGTGTTCATAGGCAAATCAGATTTTTCGGTTCATCAGGGACAAATCAGTTGTGCGTCGGTGTTGCCGCAGGAATTGTTTGCGCGGTTTCCGGCGGTTGGGCGCGGAGGAGGACATAGGTGGGCAGGCCCATCACGCCGAGTTCGTCGAGCACGGGCTTCACGGTTGGGTCGTTGAGACGTTCGGCCTGGAATTTGACGAAGATGTAATCCTTCAAGCGCGCCTGCACTTCGGCATCACGCAACGTGGAATGCTCCATCGCCGAACAGTTCTTGCACCAGCTCGCGTAGAAATCCACGAGCACGGGCTTGCCGGTCTGGCGCGATTGTTCGAGCGCGGCGCGCAGGTCTTCGACGCCGGTTGTGCGCGCGGCGGCAATCATCGGTTTGCCGAAGCCGCCGAGGTTCCAGCCGAGGTAGCCATACCAGAGCGCGAACGTGAAGATGACCACGCCGAAGCCATACTTCACACGCGTCATCCACATCCCGGGCTTGGGCAGGAACGAAAGTCCGCTTGCGGCAAACGGCCATGGCAGCGCCATGCCCAGTCCAAGCACGAAGGGGAAGAGCAGGCCAAGAATGTTTCCATGTTGATAGCTGGTGGTCGCGAGCAGCAGCACCGAGATGACCACGGGCGCAACGCACGCCCCGGCAAGCAACGCGGACAAACCGCCCATGCCTGCCGCGCCGACGAACGCGCCCAAACCTTTTCGGTCAGTCTTCGGACCGGAAACGCCGGAGCCGCTGAACCGCGAGAAATCAATCGCGAGCTTGTCGAACATCGCCAGGCCGAGGACGAAGAACACAATGGCGATGGCGAAGTTGAACCACGGCGAGGAATTCAGCGTGCCGAACTTTGCGCCGGTCAGCACGACGGCCAGGCCGAGTCCGCCGTAGGCTGCGGCCATGCCAGTGCCGTAGGTGATGCCGAGCAGAAAGCCGCGGCGTTTGTTGCCGTTGCCCGTGCCCGCGCCGAGGATGGCGAGGTTGATCGGGATCATCGGCAGGACGCACGGGGTCAGATTG
>Ga0154020_10008503_pt1 | contig 11899 bp, 10 predicted proteins | sample Klosneuvirus_201_FD_109709 | JGI IMG/M metagenome (GOLD analysis project Ga0154020, IMG submission 109709) | Active sludge microbial communities from wastewater, Klosterneuburg, Austria - Klosneuvirus_20160825_MG | ecosystem: Engineered > WWTP > Aerobic digester > Activated sludge | place... | reverse complement strand
CGAACGGGGAAATTATGCATCTTACTGTACTGGGTTCGGGCACTTCGCATCCGCATCCGACAAGGAGCAGCACGAGTTTTTGGCTTGAGACGGCCAAGGGCTCGGTACTTCTTGATTGCTCAGCGGCATCCATCCATCGAATGGCGCAGGAGCACCTGCCTTGGGCAGAGCTTGACGCGATCTGGATCTCGCATTTTCATCTCGACCACATAGGCGGCCTTGCTCCGTTCCTTTTCGGGATAAAGCATGCCGCCGAAATCCGTGACCGGCAGAAACCGCTTACGATCTGCGGGCATCTCGGCCTAAGGGAACTCTTTGACGCGATCGATTCTGCGGGAAACTATCGACTGCTCGAACAGAACTTTCCCGTCGATATCGTCGAAGTAGCGGAAGGTGATGCATTCCGGTTGATCGATGGGATCTCGGCGAGCGTCCACAAGACGCCGCACAAGCCTGAAAGCCTTGCGATAAGGCTCGATGACGGCGAAAGGACGGTTTGCTATACGTCAGATACAGGTTTCGACCCGACGATCGGGGAATTCGCGGCGGGCGCCGACCTTTTTATCGTGGAATCCTCATTTGTCGCGAATAAGTCTGTCGATAAGCATCTTCAACTTTCCGACGCAATGGGACTGATCTCGATCGCCGAACCGCGGCAAGCCCTCCTCAACCATCTTTATCCTGAATGGGACGATGTAAATTTCGAAGACCTCGCTGGAGGCTTCTCACCGCCGTGCGAGGTCTTGCTTGCATTTGATGGAATGAAGATCGACGTCTAGGCCCTAATCTGCCGCCGAGCGATGTCCATTAAGTCTTCGGGCATCCATTTCTCAAGCACTTTGGCCTCAGCGTCTGCGATTCCCTCGTTCCGATTACGCCAATCCTTCGACGGATCGTCCTCACGAAGCGACTCTTTCGGATAGTTCTCGACCTGTTCGAGGCTTATCACGATGCCGTGGGCGACTTCCTTCCAACTGTCGTTCTGTATTCCGCGGAGAACGACCGGCAAACCTGAGGTCCAATCCTCTTCGGGCACGATGCTGTCGTATTCGGGGATCGTCAGGTAGGCGGTGTCGGGAAAGGATCCCGCGCCGAACTTGTCAACTATCCGGCTCTTTACGTCATCATAGGAACCGTTGGGATCTGACTTTCGCAGGTCAAGAGCAAATTTGAAGATGTCTGTAACGGTCGGTTTTTCGGCCATGACTAAACATTAGCACAATGTGCCGCGTATTCGATATCGGCGACGCCCATCGAAGAAATTATCTTGCCAACGTCTCTAAGTTGACGTTACTCTTTATTTTTACTTACGAATTCAAAATATGAAGATCCTTTGCCTCTTAGTGCTCACGCTTGTCTTTGTTTTCCCAGCTCTTGCTCAGAACGAGCAGGCTCCGATCGTCGAGAAGGACGTAAAGTATCAGAACTGGAAATACCCCACGGTGCGTGATATTTCAAAGGAACTCGACCTGCGGGAGATCTCTAAGGGTAAGAAGCTGGTTGTCGTCGTCTATTTTGCTCCGTGGTGCCCGAATTGGCGATTCGATGCGCCGAAGCTCGAGGCATTTTACAAGAAATATCAGGCTCAGGGCCTTGAGATCGTCGGTGTTGGTGAATACGATCCGGTTGACAAGATGAAGGTAAATCTCGATTCGCTCGGGATCACTTTTCCGGTGGTCTATGAATCGGTCAGCCGTGCACAGCGAGGGGCGACGAAACACTCCGAATATCGAAAGGAGACAGGAGATAAACGCTACACGGGTTCGCCCTGGTACATCCTGCTCGATCCAGCAAAGCTCGCGAAAGACGGCGATACGCTCGTAAAGAAGGCGGACGTGATCAACGGCGAGATGATCATGACGGAAGGCGAGGCATACATCCGGAAGGCCCTCGGCCTGCCGGCAGAAGATATTACTAAAAAGCCCCAACCGGCTGCATCAGCGGCGGTCGAGGCTTGTGACCCTCAAAAACCCGTGGCGTTAAAGAAGCCGTAAACTACTGCGGCATCACATTTAGCGTATCGGTAAGTTTCTTCAATACATCCCGAAGCGGATCCTTTGCGGCGACGAACTTGCCCGCCAATGCCAGATCTTCGCTTGATGCGACGAGGTCGGTCACTCCCTGGAGATTCGGCAGATAGCGCCTAAGGCTCGACCTCGTACGAAAGTCCGATTCGAGCGTTGCGATGCCGACGCGCAGATTCCTGATCGCCGCTATCACACGCCTTTTATTCTGCTCATTCCTCTCGACGGTCTCCCGCGGAAGGTTCTGCCGTCTCGCTGTTTCTGTGGTGTTCTCGATCTCTTGAGCGATCGGCCCGAGGACGTCGATAAAGCGTGAAGTGTTCGACCGCTGGATCTCGACCTTCTCGCGTGCCGTTCTGACATCGAGCGGTGCGACTGTCTTTGAAACCGGCGGTTTCGCTGGCTGCGCCTTTCGCGGCCGCGTCTTTTGTGCCGATGCGGACACGACGAATGCCGTCCCGATAAACAATAGGATCGATACTGTTCGAAAAAGCCTCATTGGTCTCCCTTCCTGTTAAAAGCCGTGCGAAAATCTTATCATAATGAATGTGACCGGTCGGAATTTAGAGGTCTTAAAGCTCGGAAGAGTTGGCTATAAGGATGCGCTTGATCTACAGGCCCGTCTTGAGGCCGAAGTGATCGCAAAGCGGGAGAAGGACCATCTTGTCTTTCTTGAACATCCGCATACGTTCACGATCGGACGCCGTGCGACCAACGACGGCGTTCTCGCGACTGCTGAGATACTGCGAAAACTCGGCGTCGAGGTCTTTGAGACTAATCGCGGCGGACGAGTAACTTACCACGGTATCGGCCAGATAGTCGGCTATCCGATCATTTCGCTTTCGCCTCATCGCGAGGACGTTCATCGGTACGTCCGGGACCTCGAAGAAGTATTGATCCGGGCAATGGCGGACTTCGGCATCGAGGCTTTTCGGATCGAAGGATTGACGGGCGTGCATACTTCGCAAGGAAAGGTCGCCGCGATCGGTGTTCACATCAAACGCTGGGTGACAACGCACGGCTTTGCACTGAATGTCTCGACCGACCTGAGCTATTACAACTGGATCATCGCCTGTGAGGGCGAACCCGTAACCTCGATGGAAGAACTGCTCGGACGCGATATCACGCTTGCCGAGGTGGAAGAGCGCATTGAGGAGCGTTTCCGCGAGGTCTTCGAATACACATCGGCAGGAACTGCAGCGGCCGTGCCCGCAGGTTCCTGACGAGAACACGACAACTAGGAGGTATTTTTTTTGTGAAACGAACAGTCCTTATCTCACTATCCTTTATTCTGACCGCGATCGGTGCCGCCTGCGGATCGCCGGCCGCAAATAACGCAAATTCGGCGAATGCCGGCAGCGCCGCTCCCGATAAGACGGTTACCGCAATGGCGCGTCCCGAAAAGATCACGGAAATGATGAAGGCACGCGGCGAGCAGGATTCTGCGAAGCCGATCCTAAAGATCATCGAGCCGAAAGACCATTCGGTCGTGTCCGGAGCCGATGTCGAACTAAAACTCGAGCTTTCCGGCGACCTGAAGGGCTATATGCCCGGAATGGACGAGGCGACGCACACGGGAAATCATATCCATGTGATACTCGATAATGAGCCTTACGAGGCGTACTACGACATAACAAAGCCCTTCGTTTTGAAGAATGTTCCGGACGGCCTGCACACGATCCGTGTATTCCCGTCACGGCCGTGGCACGAGAGCTATAAGAACGAAGGCGCCTTCCAGATGGTGTCATTCACGGTCAAGAACGGCGGAGCGGACGCCTCAAAGCCCACGACGACGGCGAACGGCAACACAATGGCGAATGCATCACCGGAAGCAAAGGACGCGAGCACCGCCAGCAGGGTCGATCCGAAGAAGCCCCTTCTTACATACAGCCGTCCAAAGGGCGAATACAAGGGTGCGGATGCAGAGAACATAATGCTCGATTTTTGGATCACGAACACCGACCTGACGCCTTCAGGCCGTGTTGTCGGCGTCGATCCATGTCCTTGCCACGTGAAGTATTGGGTGGACGGCCAGGAAATGGGGCAACTCAACCGATGGGATCCGATCTGGCTGAACGGCCTTGCGGCCGGCAAGCACACGATAAAGCTCGAACTTCAGGACCGAAACGGTAAAGTGATCGAGAACGGCGGATACAACTCGACGACCCGCGAGATCACTGTTACGAAGTAGGTTCGGCTTTAGGAAACTGCTCTTTAGATGTAGAATTGAGGTTTTCAGGATCAACTGAAGACCTCTTTTTTTTGGAGCACAATATTTTTATGCGACGCGATATTACTTCGTGGTATAGCCACAATCTAGGGATGGAAATGCCGCTTGTTGCCTACGGACACGCGGGCTATCCGCTTTTGATGTTCCCGACGGCAGCGGCCGATTATCTGGAATACGAGCGATTTTACCTTGTGGATTCGATCAAGGAATTTATCGAGGCGGGCAAGATCCGTGCTTATTCGATCAATTCGGTGAACAAATACAGCCTTTTGAACCGAGAGAGCTCACCGTCGTGGAAGGTCGAGATGCTGGCGCGTTACGACCGCTACATTATGGAAGAGGTCTTGCCGCTTATTCGAAATGAATGCGGTCCTGACGCTCGTCCTTTGACCACAGGAGCGTCGCTTGGTGCCTTCCTTGCTGCGAATACGTATTTCAAGCACTCAGACCAATTCCGAGGCACGATCGCAATGAGCGGAAGCTACGATATCTACAATTATCTCGAAAGCTATTTTGACGATAACGTGTATTTCAACAATCCGGCAGCGTACCTGAAGGAACTGAATGACGATTATCACCTTCCGCGGCTCCAGAAGGCAGATTCGATCGTCATCGTTACCGGCCAAGGCTCATTCGAGGCTCCGGATCGGAGCCGCGAATTCTCGGGCCTGCTGCATTCGAAAGGCATACCGCACAAACTCGACGTTTGGGGCTATGACGTGAACCACGATTGGGTCTGGTGGCGTCGAATGCTGCCCTATTACCTCGGACTCTTCTGCGGCGATTAACCGTCGCCCTTCTTGCCTTTGCGTTTAGGCGGTGAATTCTTCTCAGCCGGCGGGCCTTCGGGTTTTGCCGGCTGTTTTATTTCCGGACGCTTGACCGTCGAAGGATCGTTCCCTGTTGGGGGTTTGTCCGGCTTCCCGTCACCATCGGGGCTTGCATCGCCGGCGTTGTTCTCCTTCGGCAGCAACGCTGGATCGCCCTCGATCTTCGTTCCAGGTGTGAACTCAATGCCTGTCTTCTTGCCGGCAATATCAGCTTCCTGAAGCTTCTCTAGCTCTTCACGCTTATTCCGCTCCATCAGAGATTTGATGTCGGAAGGCATCGGAGGCGCCGCCGGGAACGTATCCCTCGGCTTGCCCTTCATGAACTGGTTCATAAAGGCGTTGAAATACGGAAGTGCACCGTGGCCGCCGGTCATACTATTGCCGAGGTTTGTCTTCTTGAGCGGATTGCCCATCCAGACGCCCGTGACATACGTCGGCGTGTAGCCGATGAACCAAACGTCGGTATGGTCGTTGACAGTTCCGGTCTTACCGGCAAGCTGCTGTCCAGCGGCACTCGCACCCGGAGCGGTTCCGCCGCCTGCTGTTACTCCGCGCATCATCTGAACCATCGTCAACGCGACGTATTCGCTCGTTACACGGGAGCTTGCTCCGTCAAATTCCTCGAGAAGTGCTCCGTCGCGGTTATAGACCTTTCGAATAAGATGCGGCGAGATGCGTACGCCCTTGTTCGGGAATGTCGAGTACGCCGACACCATTTCAAGCAGCGAGGCCTCGCTTGCGCCGAGTGCCGACGGCAGACTCGGCGCCATCGGATTCGTGATGCCGAAACGCCGAACCATTTGAGCACCCGACTGAATGCCGACCTGTTCGAGCAAGTGGACTGCCGCGATATTGTATGACTTCGCAAGTGCGATCTTCATCGGGACATTCGCGTGGCTGAGACTGCCGTCGTAGTTGTGCGGCGTCCAGCCGCCGCGTTTGATCGGAGCACCGCTCACGGTCATATCCGGCGTCATTCCGTCCTCGACGGCCGCCGTGTAGATGAACGGCTTATATGCCGAGCCGGTCTGGCGCAGGCCCTGCGTTGCATTGTTGAATTTACTCGTGTGGAAATCATAACCGCCGACCTCGGCGGCGATCTCGCCTGTGTGCGAATTTATACAGACTATCGCAGCCTGAACTTCGGGCACCTGTTCGAGTTCGACCTCTAGGGTCTTCTTCTCGTCGTCAACTTTCTTGATCTCGAATTCTGCCAGGTAGCCCGGCTTGAGTTCGGCGACCGGACGCTTGCCGCTGCGTCCCATATCTCCAGCCCTTACGACCGCCTTGTACATCCCAAAACGTACTCCAACCTCATCCGCTCCCGGATTTGCCTTTACAACGAGGCCCTTGATGTATTCACCCGTCTCGTATTGATCGCCGTACCAATCCGGATGCTTGTAGGAAGCAAGGGCCTTCTCGATCTCTTTCTGGTCAGTAAAGAGAGGTTGGTCGTTGTCATCGAGAAGGATGTTCTTATAATCCGACCGCCATCGCTGGCCTCGATCGTAACCGCGCAAGCCCTCACGGATCGCCTTTGTCGCTTCTTTCTGTGCGGCGACATTGATCGTCGTATAGACTTTCAGGCCGCCCTGAGCGACGCGCGTTGTGTATTTTTGTTCGAGATATTTACGGATCTCTTCGACCGGGTAGTCCCACGCGGTCGATTTCGGCAGAGCCTGATAGTACGCAGTATCTGCAAGCTTTATCGGCTTCGCTTTGGCCGCATTTACTTCCGCCTGAGAATATTTATCGGGAAAGTATTTGGCCATCTGATCGAGAACAAGGTCTCGGCGGATCTTCGCTTTATCGCGATTGCGGGTCGGTGAATATTCCGGCGATTTCGGTATCGCGGCGAGAAGAGCGGCCTCCTCGAGATCCAGATCCTTCAGGTGCTTGCCAAAATACGTTTCCGCGCCGGCCTCGAAGCCATACGCTCCAGCCCCGAGAAAGACGTAATTCATATACATCTCGAGGATCTGGTCCTTCGTATAGAGTCGCTCGATCTGCAGCGCGACGGCCCATTCGTTGACCTTTCGCGTATAGGTCTGGTCCTTATAAAGGAAAAGGTTCTTGGCGAGCTGCTGGGTGATCGTCGAAGCGCCTTCCGTGCTGCCCGTCGTCACGTTCTTGAATACGGCACCGAGAATGCGGTAGGGATCGATCCCGATGTGGTCTCGGAAGCGGTAATCCTCGATCGCAAGCAGAGCGTCTGTCACACGATCCGGAACATCCTGGATCTTGACGGGAATGCGTTTCTCAATGGCGAATTCCGCCAGAACGGTCTCGCCGTCGTCCGCATAAATGGTCGTAACCTGCGGCGGCCGATAGGTCGCAAGAGCCGAGACGGCAACCGTATAACTCGAATTATTCAGGTAGTACGAAGCGAGGACGCCCGTCAGACCGCCGGCCGACAAGGCAAGCATCAACGCTGTCAGGAACATCGACACACCGCTCATCTTCCGACGCGGCGCCGCTTTGCTTTCAACAATGGTACTAGCTTCTTTCGCCATAAAAACCTCTTAGTTGACGAACCTTCTCATACGGACGCTCACTACGAATCCGATCGCAATGAACGTCGAGAGGATCGCCGACAGTCCGGCGCTCATCAGCGGGAGCGGGACACCGATCACGGGGAGAAATCCGAGAGCCATCCCGATATTCATAAATATCTGAAAGGCCAAACCGCAGACGATCGACATTATAACAAGCATTCCCGCTCGGTCAGAAGCTTGTCTTGCACTCGCGATCATTCTGGAAAGCAGTAGTGCATACGCCAGCAGCAGCGACACGCAGCCGATAAACCCTGTATTCTCAGCAGTTACGGCAAAAATAAAATCGGTCTGCGGCTCCGGCAAGAATTTCAAGACACTTTGTGATGTCTCAGGATCGCCCTTGATACCGGAAATACCGCCTTTGCCTACGGTAATGACGGACTGGATCGTGTGGTATCCAAACCCGCGCGGATCCACGCGGTCGGGATCGATGATCGCGAGTATTCGCTCCTGCTGATAGCGTTTTATCTTACCGGTCTTTACGCCGACGATATAAGCCGTCGGCACCATTACCGCTGCCAATACAGTTCCGATGACAACATATCGGATCTTGATGCCCGATAAAAAGAACATCGCGGCAAGGATCGGGAAATATGTGATCGCCTGACCCGCGTCCGGTTCGAGCATTATGAGTGCCAAAGGCCCTGCGAATATCGCCCCGCCGATCAATGCCTCACGCAGCGTGAGAACGCTCGATTTTCTTGCACCAAAGTACTTCGCGAGCATCAGCACGGTCGGGATCTTTACGAACTCCGACGGCTGAAATTGTCCGACGAGCGGCAGCCGGACCCAGGCTTTCTGGCCGTTGATCTCGACGCCGAGAGGCGTGAGCACAAGGAACAAAAGCAACAGGCCGAATGCGTAGAACAAGGGTGCCGCGTCGATCAATCTTCGATAATCGGAGAACGCGACGACCACGAACGCGATGAATGCGATGACGATCCCGAAGATCTGTTTTGACCAATAGTTTTCCGATGGAACCGCGTTGTGGATCTGCCAAACGCCAAAGAACGAGATCAGAATGGCGAGAACCGCCGTCTGCCAATCAAAATCCCGTAATCCGCGTTCAGTAAGGGCGACCATTTAGATTCTAAAGCTGGCTCTCTCGCTTTTTTAGCGAGCGGCAACCTCCTGCGTGGCAGGTTGTTGGCCGTCTCTTCGCGAGAGATATGATTCGTACATCGCTTTTACGGCCGGTGCGGCGTTGGCGGCGCCGAACCCGGAGTTCTCGATAAGAGCGATCACGCTCATCTCAGGTTTGTACGCCGGTGCAAAACTCACGAACCAGGAGTGGTCCTTGTTCTTGCCTGTATCTTTGCCGACCTCTGCGACCTGTGCAGTTCCCGTCTTGCCGGCAATATCAAATCCCGGAATTCGGATAGAGCCTGCAGTACCGCCGGCATTGACGACGCCCCACATTCCCTTGAGCACGAGATCCCATTGTGCCGGCTGGAGTTCAATAAGGTTCGGTTCCGGATGCTGGAACGCAAAGCCCTGACGTGCCGGAATATAATTCGGGTCGCCTTCTTCACCAACGGCCGCGATCGGCTTGAATTCTTTCAGGAAATGCGGAATATACTCTTTGCCCCGCATTCCGACGCTCGACACCGCACGCAGCATCGAGATAGGCGTTACGACGACCGTGTCCTGGCCGATCGAGGCGTAAACCGTGCGGATGTCGCTCCATTTCCCTTCGTGCTTCACGACATATTTCATCCAGGTCTTCGGCGTCTGCGGAACTTTCTCATTCGGCAGATCGACGCCCGAGCGTTTATCGAAACCAAAGGTCTCGACCATCTTGATGATGCCCTCGATGCCCATTTTCAGGCCCAAACGATAATAATATCCGTCGCATGAACGCGTGATCGCTGTATCAAGCGGCGGACTGCCGTGGTTGCCCATGCATCGCGTGAGTTTGTTGCCTACCGTAATGCCGCCGCCGCAAAGGATATTCGAATGCGCGACTGTGATCGCTCCTTCCTGCAGCGCACCGACAGATTCGGGGATCTTCCAGGTCGAACCGGGCGGATAACGCCCCTGGATAGCACGATTCAAGAGCGGACGCGTCTCGTCCTTCCAATACTCGGCTATCTGCTTCCGGCCTTCAGGCGTCGAAGCACCTTTGACGAAGATGTTCGGGTCAAACGACGGAGCCGACGCCATTGCAAGGATCTCGCCGTTATTCGGATCCATCGCGATCACCACGCCGCGTTTCGTCGAGGATCTTGCGAGCTGATCCTCAGCTGTCATCTGCAGGTCGAGATCGATCGTCGTAACAAGATCCTGTCCGGATTGCGGTGGCACGGTCTCGAGCTCACTCTGCACACGCCCGCGGCTGTCAACAATGACCTTTTTATATCCCGGCCGCCCTCTTAAGAATTCGTCGTAATATTGTTCGAGACCGCCTTTGCCGATGATGTCGCCGGGACGAAATCCCTTTTCCTTATACGTGTCGGATTCGAGCTGTTTCGGACTGATCTCGCCGACGTATCCGAGGACGTGAGCGAGAGTCGTTCCGAGAGGATAGTGCCGCTGCGGCTGCAGTTCGACGCGCAGTTCGGGAAACTCAAGCGAATGTGCCTCGACCCACGCGATATCGTCGATCGTCGCATTCTCCTTTAGAACGAGCGATTCGAATTCATTCTGCTTCTTTAAGACCGAAAGTCTCTCGGTCACGAACTGCGGTTCGAGCCTAAGGCCGCTCGAATAATCGACGACCTTGTCGGGGCCTGCTGCTGCATGTTTCAACCCGTCATTCGAAATGACGACGTTGTAGATCGGCCGCGAATCTACGAGGATGCGGCCCTTTCGATCGAAGATCGCACCGCGTGGTGCCGGGATCGGGATCATTCGGATCCGCTGGTTCTCCGCACGGTCGCTGTAATATTCTCCGTTGACGACCTGAAGGTAATAGAGGCGCGCGCCCAAGAGCGCAAGAAGGACGAACGCGATCACCTGGATCGCACCGACCCTCGCACTTAGATTCTGGATGTGATCGTAGATCTTCATCGAATACCGCTCCCACGGCCGCTATTTCGTCAGCCGAATAGGATTGCGCCGTCTCGTTTGCCGACGCTGAGCGAACATCTCTCTTTTTCTGGGTTTAAGTTTACCTGCAGAGATCGCATCCAGGAGAAGAAAGATCAAGGTGCCGCCGATCATCGTGCCGATCAGCGAATAGGCGCCGATGAACACAAGCGAACCTGCCGGTTCCTGTCCGAACAGCTTATGTATCCCGAAGTAGAGAAGACTGCTCAAAATGCTTGCACCGGCTATGACGGGTATCCGCAGGATCAAGTTGTCCAAATAAACGCGTCTAGCTGCCTCGGCAATGATGAACGCGATCACCGTCATCGTAAATCCGCTGGCCCCGAGCAGTCCGCCGCTCAAAGCATCGACCGCGACTCCCGAGATCGTTGCGAACAGCAAAGCCCTGATCGAATTCCTTTGCAGAGCGGCATATACGACGATGATGAGCGGAAAGTCCACGAACATAAAGAAATCAGCGACGTTCCGCAATGTCCACTGCAGAACTACGGCGATTATGATCGCGATCGTGAGCTTTACTCCCTCCATTTATTTCTTCTTCTGCTCCGGCGTTACACGCTGCTCGAATTCAGGCTTTTGCGGCGGCTGATACAAGAGAACGCCGACCTCCTGCATTGAATTGAGCTTCGCGGCGGGCCTGATCTCGATCTTGTGCGCGGTAGTTGCCGAGCCGCGAACGACGTTGACGATCTCGCCGATCTTGAGGCCGGCGGGATAGATCCCATCCTGTCCAGTCGTAAAAATGGGCTGCCCGACCTCGACCTCGGCAGTTCCGGGGACGTACTTCATTTCGAGAATGTCGGTCTTTCCGGTGCCGACGACAACACCCAGAGCATTCGTCGCACCGACCTCGCCGACAATACCGCCGACGCCCGATTTACTGTAAGTGATCAGATCGACCTGCGAAGTGAGTGGACTCACGGCAGTTACGCGGCCGACGATCCCGCCGTCGGTTACGACCGGCATGTTCAGAGTTACGCCGTCGAGGCTGCCGCGGTTTATTATCGAGGCGTTGAACCAGGCGGACGGGTCGCGTCCGATGATGCGTGCGGTCAAGACCTTGTATTTGCTCTCGTCCTTTAGCTGTAGGAGCGAGCGAAGCCGTTCATTCTCATTCGAAAGCCCGTCCTTTTGCCGCAGTTCGACCTCAAGCTCCTGAACCCGCTGCTTTAGACTTGAGTTCTCGTCCTGAGCCGAGCGAAGGTTCGCGAT
>Ga0154020_10008502_pt1 | contig 11899 bp, 10 predicted proteins | sample Klosneuvirus_201_FD_109709 | JGI IMG/M metagenome (GOLD analysis project Ga0154020, IMG submission 109709) | Active sludge microbial communities from wastewater, Klosterneuburg, Austria - Klosneuvirus_20160825_MG | ecosystem: Engineered > WWTP > Aerobic digester > Activated sludge | place... | reverse complement strand
GTTTCAATTAACGAATTTTAGGTACATGCCCACCAATAAACGCAAGATCATCAACGACCCCATCTATGGCTTTGTGAGCATTCCCAACGAACTCATTTACGACCTCATCAATCACCCCTGGTTTCAGCGCCTAAGGCGAATTAAACAATTGGGGCTCACTAATCTGGTTTACCCGGGTGCTTTGCACACCCGCTTTCATCACGCCATTGGAGCCATGCACCTCATGCAGGATGCTGTAAATACTTTAAAACAGAAGGATGTAGAAATTACCGACAAGGAGGAAGAAGCCGTGCTTATTGCCATTTTGCTGCACGATATTGGTCACGGCCCTTTCTCACATGCCCTCGAACACAGCATTGTAAAGAGCATTAAACACGAGGAACTCAGTGAATTGTTTATGGATCGCCTGAATCAGGAGTTCGGAGGCAAATTGAGCCTTGCCATTAAACTCTTTAAGAACCAGTATAAAAAACGGTTTCTGCATCAGCTGGTAAGCTCCCAGCTCGATATGGACCGGCTGGATTATCTGAAACGCGATAGTTTTTTTACAGGTGTGGTTGAGGGTGTGATCAGCAGTGAGCGTATCATCAAAATGCTCAATGTGAGCAAGGATGAACTGGTTGTTGAACACAAGGGCATTTACAGCATTGAAAAGTTTTTGATTGCGCGCAGGCTCATGTATTGGCAGGTGTACCTTCACAAAACCGTTCTGAGTTCTGAGAATTTGCTTGTAAAAATTCTTCAGAGGGCAAAAGAGCTGGCCTCTAAAGGGAGAGATTTGTTTGCCACGCCTGCCTTTTCGGTGTTTCTTAAAAACAAATACAAACACAAGGATTTTTTAAACAACAACCATTTACTTGAACAATTTGCCAGGCTCGACGACAACGATTTGATGGCATCCATTAAAGTGTGGGCTGAAGATGAAGACCCTATTCTGAGTCGACTTAGCAGTAATTTGCTTAACCGTAAACTTTACAAGGTGGAAATGGGCAATACAGCTAGTCCTGCAGCACACAAACAACGCCTTACTGAAGCTGTATGCAAAAAATACGGCATCAAAGCTTATGAAGCCGATTACTTTGTATTTAATGGCACGGTGAACAACAGCGCTTACGACGAAAAAAGCATTAACATCAACATCCTGATGAACGACGGCAGCCTGGTGGATGTAGCCACTGCAAGTGATTTGCTGAACCTGAAAAGTTTGAGTAAAACGGTGAGCAAACATTATTTGTGTTACCCCAAAGACCTGAAGGTTTGATTGTTTTTGAAAAACCCGAGATTAGCCTTAAACTTGAACTTTTATAAAATATGAAACACATTTTTCTTAGCCTTGGTTTGGCCACTCTGCTGGCCTCTTGCAATTCAGACACAAACGAGCTTGCCAACAAACAAAACCCCTCTGAAAGTGCAGTAAGTGCGCAGGTTCCTGAAAATTTTGAATACGTTGCCGAACAATTCGCCGACTTAAGGGTGCTGCGTTACCAGGTGAAGGATTTTGATGCCCTTGATCTGAAAACAAAAACCCTGTTGTATTATTTGTATGAAGCCGCGCTTTGCGGAAGAGACATCAATTACGACCAGAATTACAAATACAACCTTGCCGTTCGCAAAACCCTTGAAGCTATTTTAAATACCGAAAGTCACGACAACAGCAGTGAAGAATTTAAACAATTGGAAAACTACGCCAAGCGCGTGTGGTTCAGTAATGGCATCCATCATCACTACAATAACGACAAGTTCATACCCGACTGTTCTAAGGAGTTTTTTATGCACACCCTTAGTCATGTAGAGGAAAAAAGCCTGCCCATACAAAACGGACAAAACAAAGCGTCCTTTGTGGCTTTCATCGCTGATGTCATCTATAATCCTGAGATTGCTCCAAAAAAAGTAAGTCTGGATTCAAAAAAGGACCTCATCACTTCATCTGCCGTAAATTTTTACGAAGGCGTAAATGAACAGGAGGCAAAAGCCTTTTACACAGCCCAGATAGATACCACCAGCTCTGAACAGCCCATGTATGGTCTGAACAGCAAATTGGTTAAAGAAAATGGCCAACTCGTGGAGAAGGTATATAAGGTGGGCGGTATGTATAGCTGGGCCATTGAAAAAATTGTGTTCTGGCTTGAAAAAGCGGTTGAAGTAAGTGAAAATGCCCAACAGAAAAAGGCCCTGCAAGCTCTGGTGACCTATTACAAGACAGGCAATTTGCGTGATTTCGACCTTTACAACATCGCCTGGGTGAATGATACCGCAAGCGTTGTTGATGTTGTGAATGGTTTTATTGAAGTGTATCAGGATCCTCTGGGTAAAAAGGGCTCCTTCGAATCGGTGGTGTCTATCAAAGATTTTGAAGCCAGCAAACGGATTGCCACCATTGGAGCAAACGCGCAGTGGTTCGAGGACCAGTCCCCTATTTTGCCGCAGCACAAAAAGAAAAAAGTTACCGGCATTTCTGCCAAAGTAATCAATGCTGTGGTAGAAAGCGGTGATGCCGCGCCCAGCACACCCATTGGCATTAATTTACCAAACAACGAATGGATCCGTGAAACCCATGGCAGCAAATCCGTAAATCTTGGGAACATTGTTGAGGCCTATGAACAAGCAGCAGGTGGCTCAGTGGTAGATGAGTTTTACTACACAGATGAAATTAAACAACGCGTGAAGGATTATGCGCCTTTGGCTGATAAACTTCACACCGACATGCACGAAGTGATTGGACATGCCAGTGGAAAAATTGACACGCTGGTGGGTCAACCCCATGAAACCCTTAAAAACTATGCAAGTGCTTTGGAAGAGGGCCGCGCCGACCTGGTTGCCCTTTATTATTTATTGGATCCGAAATTGGTGGAGTTGGGTGTGATGCCGTCATTGGACTACGGTAGAGCTGCATACGACGAGTATATTACCAAAGGTTTGGTGGTGCAATTGTCGAGAATTAAACTTGGCAATTCAATTGAAGAGGCTCATATGCGCAACCGACAAATGATAGCAGCCTGGGCCTTTGAAAAGGGCAAAGCAAAAAAGGTGATCGAGAGAAAACAAGAGAATGGTAAGACCTTTTTTATCGTGAACGATTATACTGCCTTGAGAGCGCTTTTTGGCGACCTGTTAAGGGAACTACAGCACATTAAGTCACAAGGTGATTACAAAGCAGGAATGGCGCTAATAGAGGGGTATGGCGTAAAGATTGACCCTATCTTACATAAAGAGGTCCTGGCCCGTTATGAAAAACTAAATATTGCACCATATGCCGGCTTTATACAACCAAAATTGGTTCCGGTTATGGTAGACGGAAAAATTTCGGATGTGAAGATAGAATACCCTAAAGACTTTAAAACCCAGATGCTGGAATACGGTAAAAATTATGCTTTATTACCAAACTACAATTGAGCGGGATCATTTACCAAGTCATTAACTGATGGAACCGGATTTACCTCCGGTTTCTTTTTTTATCACAGTTGCCACATTCAGGAAACCATGTTTCAATCACATCCGGGAGTTCTGTAAGGTGACCTCCCTCCTCTTCAGCTTTAATATCGGTAAAAAAAAGTTTCGTTGCACTGCTTAAGCCTTTCAGAAAACGCATCATCTCAGGTGTGAGGGAATTTGAATGCCCATCGAATACTTTTGTTTCGCGCTTTAGCTTGATGTGTAAACGGTACGTTAAAATGCGGCTTTCTGTTGGGTTTCCATAGCGGTCCATCACTATTAGTTTGTCAGAGGTGTTGTCGAACACTGCTTTGGCCAGGTTAGAACTTTTTCTGACTTTGATGCTGGGTGGATCCTGGGCTCTTAAAACTTGACTTAATGTAATTAGGCAAAGCGCCACTAACACGTGTTTTAAGGGCTTCAACATGGTTTTATTAAAACAAGTTTACTTCAGGAGCTCCATGGCTTCCTGAATCGGAATCTGTTCGTTTTTGAAGGTAGCGATGGTAAAGGCATCTGTAAATCCTTGCGCTTCAAGTTCCTTACGGTGTTTTTCGGCATCGCTGTAACTTGCAAAACTTCCGGAGGTGTAGCGCACTCCGCCAACCGAGGTGGTTCTTTTTTCAACATCGTTCAGATCCTTGATTTTTTCTTCCATCATGGCAATCAACCCTTGCTTTTTGAGCGGAGCCCCTAATTGCACTTTAAAGGCCACAAGGCTTTTGTCAACAGAAGAGAAGATCTTGTCTTCATTCATGTCTTCCACATATGCTTCATCAACAGTGGCTTTGGTTTGGCTTAGCGGAACGCGTTTACCTCCCTTGTAGGCTGTAACAAACGCATCGCTGTATCCCTGTATCACAAGGTCAGCACGAACCGAGGCTGCCTGCTCAATCGTTTTATACCCCTTGGTTACATAACGGTAGATGTCTTCTGCTGTTTTTAATTCAAGTACACTGGTTGAGGTGTTAAAAATGCTGGTTGAAATCCGGTTTCTGAAGGCCCCTAACTGAACACGGTAAATCACATCCTCAGGATTAAATGATTCCTCAGCTTCTACCTGTTCCCTGTTGGCTTTAATTTCTTTGGCTTTGGTTTTCATGCCAAGTGTACGCAAACTGTCTTTAACTTCAGGTGTTGCATTGGTAAATTCATCCCCGAATAAGCCGGCAAAATAATCATCGCCTTCCATTTGGGTGCGAATGGTGTCCCCATCTTCAATAATCGTAATGCTCATCAGGTCTTCAAGCTCCTTTCTCAACATAGCATCGAGGTCTTCCTCCTGAATCTTCTCCACTTTTTTTCCTGCAACCTTAGCTACTTTGGCGGTTGAATTACCTGACAACTTAAACTCTTCTTTACGTTTAACCGCATCGGCCAGGTTATCGTACTTGCCGGTAGTGTAAACTACAGTGCCATCGTCGAGGGTAGTGGAATTAATGTCTCCAATACTTAAAAGGTAGGCAAGTTCGTCGGAAGGGATAGGACCGTTATACCTAACAAGTTCAACGGTATATTCATCCTTTTGTTCATCCTTCTTGCTTTTTTTAGGTTTCGCAGCAAAGGCATTGTATACAATTTGAATTTCCCTGTCGGTACTCATCGTGTCGTTCAGATAAGCTTCATAATACTCCTTCCAGTAAGTGTCGGTTTGAGCAACACCTTTCGCATTCACAGGGAAACCTGCAGGTGTATTTGGTTCATCGTCGCGGTAATTCGGAATGCCATCACCATCATCATCACTTGGACAGCCGTTCGGGTCAACTTTCGCACCGGCTGCCGTACCCAAACAATCGTCTTTCAAATCAGGTACACTATCGTTATCGTTGTCCGCATTATCAAAGGCCAGCCAAAAGGCATCGCTAAGCGTATCGGCGTAGGTTTTAGACTTTGGTTTGGTAATGAGGTCATATTGAAATGCAAATGAGGCATAAGAGAAATTATCGTTTTTGCTGTTTCCCTTCCTGGTTCCTACACTGTTTTCAGTAATCCCGTCGATATAATCCGTACCTGAAAAATAATATTGCCAGTTGAGTTTCATGTTCACTCTATCGGTTACCCTGGTAATAACGCCAAAACCAAGTGGAAAAGCAATGGAGCGTTCGTTGTATTTTCCAAACCCATCAAGGTTCAGTTCACGGATGTCGGATTCGTAGTAGTAATCCCTTTGCAGATTCTTAGCTTCCTGAGCCCCTGCGGAACCTTCAGGCATGTCCTTCAAACTGCCATCACTCCAATAATAATAGGTGTTGCCATCTGAATCTTTAATGTCGGTTTTACTAAGGTATTCAAAAGCGCTAATTCCAAAACTTACATAAGGTCTCATCCTGTAGCGTTGTGGGATAAAATTCCCAAAATCATACACCAGATTCAATCCACCGGAGCGAATTTCAGAAACCATGTTCTCATGGCGTTCGGGTAAATTTTCACTGGCCGCTACTTTGCCAAACATGACACTAAAATTAAGCTCAAGAAAACGGAACAAACGCTGGGAAACATCGAGATTAAAAGCAGGCCGGCCTTTCAACGTTGGCTGAAAGTGTTTTGAATAGAGGTCGCCCGAGTAGCCCAGTTTACCAAACCCCAGTGCAATCTTAGGTTTAAATTCGCTTAATTCAAGGGTACTTGTGTCTTGGTAACCGCCCTCGTTCTGCATAAAATAATCATAACGGAAGAGCGGTTCAGCCCCAACCGTATCTGTAGGGATAACCTGATCGTTCAATACCTTATAGGTGGAGTCACCTAGCTCAACAGGGCCTTTGTAAAATCGAGGGGGCTCAGGCTCATTCACATAATAATCGAGCAACTGCTCATACGACAAACTATCCAAAGCAGCGTACTTAAGAGAATCCGGTTCCTGAGAACGAACAGTAAAAGATAAAACAGTAAGAAGAAGGAGAAGTACTCTCTTCATATAGGTAGTTATTGGGGTAAAAATAATCAAATTTTTTATTTGAACCATTTTTGATTGAGTGTCATTAGGGCTTCCTGTACCGTAATTCGTTTTCCATTGCTGTAGGCAACCACAAAAGCGCTTTTTATACCATTTGTGCTGATGGTTTGTTCCCGCTGGGCCCTGGCTGCTTTATATTCGCCAAAGTAACCAAACATAAACTTGGAATAACCCTCCTGTAATTCACTGCGCAGGTTCTGTTTCAACTTAAATTTCAGCTTTAGTGTTTGTGCACTCACTTTTGACTTACTAAAGGCGCCAACCTGTACCGCAAAAGTTGTGGTGTTTTGTTGTTTGTTAGCCTGTTTTTCAAGTTTGGTTTGTACCTTGTTTTCAGGCTGAGAGGAAGTGGCTTTTGTTTGCAACTCATCAGGTTTTACAAGTTCTTTATTGTTTTCCTTCTGCTGGTTTTGGTTTACAACCTGGCTCTTTTCAAAACGTATGTTTTGCTCAGGCGAAAGTAACTTTTTACTCTGATTATGTTCTAAGTAAGAATACTCACCCGTTAACAAAATTTCCCCGGCGGTGGCTTGGCAAATTAAGATGTAACTCACCTTTAACTCTTCCTTTTCAGGAACGCTAACCCAAACAAATTTAATCTTGCCGTCAGCGATTGAAAACGAACTTCCATCGGTTTTTACTGCTTTGGCGCTGAACCCTGGCCCTAAATTATCACTGTAGCGCGCAAATCCCTTGGTTATTCCCTTTTTGATGCTTAGCTCTACTTTTTTTTCATTCGCCACCGTTCCATCAAGCACGGTTCTTTGAATATCTATAATACCTGCCGGCTCCGAATGTGAAAATTCAACAAGTGTGGCGGTAGATGGAGAGGGATTGGCGGGGGCCTGTGCATCTGCACTAAGTTCAGTTTCACCTTCGTTAAGCACCACCATTTCGACTGCCTGGATGTCAACGCTTTTTTTATCGTTATTTTCGATGTAATAAAAACTGGCTCCTAGTCGTTTTTTGCCATGTGCTGTCAATCCGGGCGTTATGCCCACGCTGAGTATCAGCTCTTCCTCCTCCGGTAACTCGTTCCAGGTCCAAACGAGTTGACCCTCGTTAATGGTGCAAATGGCCTCCGCATTTTCAATTTCTCTTGGCACAAAACCATCGGGCAGATCCATTTGAAAGGTGGCAAAACCACTGAGTTGAGCCTTCACTATCTTGATCTCAAGCACAGCTTCCTGATCAATTACCAGTGTAGAAGGGAAATTGGTACTGATCTTAGGTTCTCCATCAGGTGCAAAAGAAGGCACCAATAAAAACAGAATGCTGTTGAACAGAACAAGCAGTGGGTATATCATGCCTCTAAAATAGGCGCATTACCGCCTGCTAAAGCCGTGCTGATGCCTCATTTAGTAACACCATTCTGTTAACATTACAAACTGGAGGTTCTGCCCCCGTCGACAGGCAAATTGATTCCGGTAACGTATGCCGCGGCCGGACTGGCTAAAAAGGCTACTGCATTGGCAATCTCAGCCGCCTCAGCAAAGCGTTTCATGGGGATTTCATGGATCATGTCGTTTTTTACCGCCTCGGTGCTGGTATTGCTTTTTTGCGCTTTGTTCTCGAGGATGTTGCTCAAACGCTGTGTGGCTGTGGCTCCGGGCAATACATTATTAACCGTTATACCAAATTCGGCGAGTTCATTGGCCATGGTTTTAGCCCAATTGCCTACTGCCGCGCGAATGGTGTTGCTCACACCAAGATTAGGTAAAGCCTGTTTTACGGATGTGGAAATTACATTGATGATACGCCCATACCCCGTATTTTTCATACCTTCAATACAGGCCTGAGCCAGAATGTGATTACAAATAAGGTGATTGCTGAAGGCGCTGATAAATTCCTCGGTGCGGGCTTTCACAATGGGTCCTGCAGGAGGACCACCGGTATTATTGACCAGAATATGCACCGGACCATTTCTGCGCACATAGGCATTCACTAATTCTTCGAGTTGTTTTGGGTTGGAAAAATCCGCACAGAGGTAGGAGTGCAATTGCGACCCGTTATTAGGCAATTCGGCTTTTGTTTTTTTAAGGCTTTCTTCGTTTCGTGCAAGAAGTGTCACATTCGCACCGAGTCGCGCCAATTCTATGGCGGAAGCTTTGCCTATTCCTTGTGTGCTGCCGCACACCAGTGCATTTTTTGCTTTAAGATCAAGATTCATGTTCGTTAAAATTAGTTTGTATTTGCTCCATCACCAGCTCAGGTTCAAAGCCTTTACTTATCAGGTATCTGTAAACGGCGGCCTTGACAGTGAGTGATTGACGGCTGCCCGAAGTTTTTATTTTCTTTTGTATAAGATTACGAAGTGTTTGTATGTATTCCTTCTCATCAATGCTTTGAAGCGCTTGCCTGATATTGATTTCTGATACCCTGTGTTTTTTCAGATCGTTTTTAATCTTGATTCTGCCCCAGTGTTTTATTCTGAACTTTCCGCCGGCAAAGGCTTTTGCAAATCGTTCTTCGTTGAGGTAATTTTCTGAGATAAGTTCGGTAATACAGTTTGCTATTTCGTTTTCTTTCAGGCCGGCCTTTTGTAATTTTAAACGGGCCTCGTTATGCGAGCGCTCCTGATAGGCACACCAGAGTTTAATTTTCTCGAGTTCCTGCTTTGGAGAGCGGTTTAATTGCTTTTCTTTGTAATCCACAAAATTCAGAACAAAGGAACTGTTTAATTCCAAAAGATGCCACGTCTGCCCTCACAATTTTTAAACAGCCTTAAATCGCTTGCACTGCCTGATGAAGAGGGGTTCTTGCGCGTTCATGAGTCGGGGGAGCAGGTTACTTCTATACGCTTTAACCCCTTTAAGCCCTGTGTTCCTGAATTTGAAACGGCTAATCGCGTGCCATGGACCACACAGGGATTTTACCTCAAAACCCGCCCTTCTTTCACGCAGGACCCCTTGTTTCATGCCGGTTGTTATTATGTTCAGGAGGCGGGAAGTATGTTTCTGGAATATGCTTTGAGCAAAACCTTTGCACTTAAGCAGGACCTTAAAATTCTTGATCTTTGCGCTGCCCCCGGAGGGAAAAGCACAATACTTAACTCCATGATGAGTGAGGGCAGTCTTCTGGTGTCAAATGAACTAATACAAAACCGCGCCCAAACCCTGGCTTATAACCTCAGCAAGTGGGGGAAAACAAACAGTATAGTAAGCAACAATACGGCAGAACAGTTTGAAACTCTACCGGGGTATTTCGACATCCTGGTTGTAGACGCACCCTGCAGTGGCAGCGGTTTGTTCAGAAAACAGGAAGACGCCATGGATGAATGGAGTCCTGAACATGTGAACTCCTGTTCTATCCGGCAAAAAAACATATTGAATTCCGGGTTAAAGAGTTTAAAAGAAGAAGGGCTGTTATTTTACAGCACCTGCTCGTATTCCATAGAGGAAAACGAGGGTATTGTGGAATGGCTGGTACAGGAAAAAGGCATGGAAGTGGTTGATATTAAGGTGGACCCGGCCTGGGGAATAGTGCAAAACGACAAGGGACTGAGGTTTTATCCGCATTTGCTCAAAAGTGAGGGATTTTTTTGTTCCCTGATGGTAAAAAGAGAAAATGCCGTGGAAAAAAGGCAGCGTGTTCATCTGAAAAATACGGTTACCGACAAAGAAAAAAAATTACTTGAAGTGTATGCAAAAACAGAGGGTTTGGAATTGCTGAAAAAAAATGAAAAATATTACCTTTTGAACAGGGCGTGTTTTGAGTTTTTGCAACTGCCTGTTCAGGGCTTTTATTTTAGAAAAGCAGGGGTATGTTTGGGTGAACTTAAGAATCAGGATCTGATTCCGGAACAGGAACTTGCCTTGTCCTTATCCATTTCTGAACAGGTGCATAAGGTCGAATTGACAAAGGAAACAGCCCTGGCTTACCTGAGAAAAGAAAATTTTTCCCTGGCATCAGAACACAAGGGTTTGGTGTGTTTTACTCACCAAAAGCATGGCATTGGATGGGGGAAGGTACTGTCCAATCGCATCAATAATTACCTCCCTCCACAGCTTAGGATTTTGAAATAGTTTCCTTCACCGTATTTTTCATAATAAATCGAAATAATTTGGCCCGATTATTTTGCGTGAATGAAAAGTATTGTTACCTTTGCCCTCCCTTTAAAAGGGGTAGTTCTTTCAAATCAGGTAAAAAGCCGAAGTAGCTCAGCTGGTAGAGCAGCTGATTTGTAATCAGCTGGTCGGGGGTTCGAGTCCCTTCTTCGGCTCTTTTAGCAAGGGGATATACCAGAGTGGCCAAATGGGACAGACTGTAAATCTGTTGTTTCGACTTCGGAGGTTCGAATCCTCCTGTCCCCACATTGGTCGCCTATACCGAGTGTCGTCGGGGTGGCAATGGCGACCGGAGAATAGAGCTTAATTGTCCTTTTTTAGCTTCAAGGTAAAAAAGGATGACAAAAGCGGAAGTAGCTCAATTGGTAGAGCTCCAGCCTTCCAAGCTGGAGGTTGCGGGTTCGAGACCCGTCTTCCGCTCAAAAATTTTAGTCGCAAATGCTGAATTTGTGATGATAAAGTGAAGTTGAGATGTGTGTTCATACGCCTTCCTGTGAGAACAGGAGAGAGGCGGCAAAAAAAGGAGGATTAGCAGACGCGATCCAAGAGTTTTTGAAAAGTCCCAAACAGAGGGACTTTTGGCGTGTGGAGAGGGCTGTTCTTTGTTAAAATGAGATTTTTGAGCAGATAAGGCCTACAAAGCCGAGTCGGACAAAATGAATAAGCTGTTGTAGCTCAGTGGTAGAGCACTTCCTTGGTAAGGAAGAGGTCGGCAGTTCAATCCTGCTCAACAGCTCAATTAGGCGTAAGGCTAATTAAATAAAAATATACAATTAAATAAAAAACAACTATGGCAAAAGAAAAATTCGACCGTTCCAAACCACACGTAAACATTGGAACCATTGGTCACGTAGATCACGGGAAAACCACTTTGACCGCTGCTATCACTACCGTGTTAGCCAGCAAAGGTCTTGCTGAAGTGCGTGATTTCTCCTCAATTGACAACGCTCCTGAAGAAAAAGAGCGTGGTATCACCATCAATACTTCACACGTGGAGTACCAAACCGTAAAGCGTCACTACGCACACGTTGACTGCCCGGGTCACGCTGACTATGTAAAAAACATGGTTACCGGAGCTGCGCAAATGGACGGTGCAATTTTAGTAGTTGCTGCAACTGACGGACCTATGCCACAAACCCGCGAGCACATTCTTTTGGCCCGTCAGGTAGGTGTACCTCGTATCGTTGTGTTCATGAACAAAGTGGACATGGTAGAAGATGCTGAGTTATTGGATCTCGTTGAAATGGAAATCCGCGAATTGCTTACCTTCTACAAATTTGACGGTGACAATACCCCTATTATCCGTGGTTCTGCCTTAGGTGGTTTGAACAACGACGAAAAATGGGTTCCTAAGATTATGGAATTGATGGATGCCGTTGACGAATACATTCCACTTCCTCCACGCGACAAGGAAAAACCTTTCCTTATGCCGGTTGAAGACGTGTTC
>Ga0154020_10008501_pt1 | contig 11899 bp, 8 predicted proteins | sample Klosneuvirus_201_FD_109709 | JGI IMG/M metagenome (GOLD analysis project Ga0154020, IMG submission 109709) | Active sludge microbial communities from wastewater, Klosterneuburg, Austria - Klosneuvirus_20160825_MG | ecosystem: Engineered > WWTP > Aerobic digester > Activated sludge | place... | reverse complement strand
GTGCTTGTCAGTGCGGCGTATTTCCAGTCGGCCTACATCCACGAAGTGGAAATAGAACTGGCCCGCAAGCGGCACGATGCCGGCGAGGCACGTATGCTGCCGATCATCGTGCGGCAAATTGATTTCAGCGACGACCCGATCATCGGCAACCTGCAAGTGCTGCCCACCGACGCCAAACCCGTGGTCAGCCGCCAATGGGACGACCGCGACCATGCCTGGGCGGATGTGGTGGCGGGGCTGAAGCGGACGCTGGAATTACTGGATGCCGCCGAGCGCGAACGCCGCGCACGCGAACAGGCAGCCGTCGAAGCCGAACGAAGGCTGGAAGAACTGGCTCGACTGCTCTTGCCAGAAATGGTACTCGTCGATGCCGGTTCCTTCATTATGGGCTGCGCCGACGAGCAAGGCGGCGAATGCGACGACGATGAAAAACCCGCGCACCCGGTTACCATCACCAATGATTTTTACTTCGGCAAATACCCGGTGACCAATGCCCAATACGCGGCTTTCCTAAACGAAAAAGGCAACCAAACTGAGTGCGACGTGCAGTGGATTGATCTATCCGGTAAATGGAGCGATGCTGCCCGCTGCCACATCCTTGCCAAGGGAAAAATTTTCCGTATTTTCCGTGTCGAGAGCGGCTACGAAAACCATCCGGTTGTGTTCGTCTCGTGGTACGGCGCCAAAGCCTATTGCGAGTGGCTGAGTGCCAAAACCGGCCACAACTACCGCCTGCCCACTGAGGCCGAGTGGGAATATGCCGCGCGGGGAGGACACCAAACGCTCACCCGCCAAACCAAATACGCCGGCAGCGACAACGCAGACGAAGTAGCGTGGTACTGGGAAAATTCCGGCGATCAGCGCCTGTCGGACAGTTGGGGTGCAGACAAACTCAAGACCAATAACTGCCAATCCCGGTCTGTAGGCGCTAAAAACGCCAATGTACTCGGCCTGTACGACATGAGCGGCAACGTATGGGAATGGTGTAACGACTGGTACGATGCAGACTACTATAAAAATAGCCCAGTTAAATATCCTAAAGGGCCTAATTCGGGTACTTTATCTGTTCTGCGTGGTGGGTCTTGGTATGACAACGCGTCGTATGTCAGGGTAGCGGTGCGAGGGCGGGGCGACCCTAAAGGCGGAGCCATCGATATCGGTTTTCGAGTGGCCCGGGACAAGTAACCCTTTGGCTTTTTAGACGTTTGGGTTTTAGGTGCGTGGCGTGTCAACCCCTCCCCTTCGGGTTAACGATTACCCACAAAACCTCACGGAATCGGCAAACGACCTCGGAGAGGTCAAACGTTGGTAGAAGGAGCAGGTTTTTATGTTTTTTGACCTCGGAGAGGTCACACAGGATGCGAGATGGACACCAACATTCGACCTCTCCGAGGTCGGCCACAACGCACAAATCATTGATCTACCAATATTTGACCTCTCCGAGGTCAGGTCGTGAAGGAGCGCTGGATTTTGTGGGTAATCGTTAGACACATCTGCCACCTCAACCTGCCCGCAGCCTCCGCCACATACTCAACGCCAGACCGAACAACATTAGCAGGGAACCGAGCCAAACCAGGTTGATGCCCGGAAACACAATGGCTTCCAGCACGATATAGTCCGAGCGGGGCGCGTTTTCGGCGATCTCGACGGGTATCTCGCGCTGCGTTTCGGCGGCCTGGGCGGCGGCGATGGTCATGGTGGCCGTTTGCGGGTCAATGCTCTCGAAACGGAAATGCAGGCCCAGCGCCGGCGCCTCGTCCTTGAGGCTGAACGGACGGCTGTCGCGGATCAGGTACACCGGCGAGGCCGTGCCTGTGCGGCCGTCGGGTGCGGTAATTTTCAGGTCGGCGGCCACGGCAATGTCCTCGGGTTCGGGGGCGTAAGCCGGGTGGTTCACCGTGCGGTTGATTTTTTCTAACAGGATGCGGTAGCCGTTGAACTCGGCACTTTGGCCCTCTTTCAACGGGAAGTTTTTGTACGCCAGTTCTTCCTCCATACCGAGCCATTCGCCCATGCTTGACTCTGTCAGGCGTACGCGCATTTGCAGTTGGCCCACGTTGGCAGGCATGGTGAAACCGCCTTTGCGCGGGCGCAGGTACAGCATCGGTTCGGCGGGGTAGCCGGTAGTGTCGTCGAGGTTGTAGGCGCGTAGTTTCAGGCCGAACGCGAGGTCGCCTTTTTCGGGTTTGTAGTCCGGGTGTTTGGGCTGCTTGGTGTAGCCCTCCACTACGAGGTAGTGTTTTTTGGTAAAAATCGTGTCGCCTACGACGGCTTCGTATGGCTCGAAGTTCAGGCTGTCTTCCTGCTGGCGGGCGAATTCGGGATCGAGTTCTGCCTTTGGCAAAGACGACACGTGTGTGAAAATATCGTGTGTCAGGTAGTGTTTGGTCGAAGGGTTGGCGGCTACCACTTTGCTGAACTGCCGGTCGTACATCACATTGGGGTGCAGCACAAATTCTTCGCCGGTGTAACTGCCTTTTCCGTCCTGTTTTTTGAATCGCACGGAGAAGGTGCGTGTCTGCCGCTCCACAGTATCCAGCAGGTAGGTAGCCTCAAAGCCTTTCATCGGCATGGGCGCCTGTTTGAGCAGCAGGATATTTTTGTTCATGGATTCGTCGCCCATGCCCTCGATGAGGCCCTCCATGGCGAAGGAATTGGTCGAAATCCACTCTTTGTTCAGGCCGGTGCCGAGGATGCCCAGCGCCAGGATGCCGAACCCGATGTGCGACAGCGCGGAGCCGGCCTGTTTCAGGTTGCCCTTGATGAACGTGACGAGGTAGTCTGCATTGGCGGCCAAACCGAACATGGCCGCGAACAACATGGTGTAGTACTGCCACGCACTGATGTTCAGCCAAAGCGCGTTCAGCGCTGTGAGCGCTGCTGCTGCAATAGCTGCAATGGCCAGGTGGCGGAGCAGTTTTTTCTTCCAAACCTCCGGGTTGCGCTCGCTGTAGCGCATCCATTGGGCTGTGCCTGTCAGCAAGCCGATGAACACCGCGATCCAGAGTTGGTAGCGGTTGTGGTGTGCCATCGGATCTTTCAGCGCCGCGCCTACGTAGTCGGGGTCGAAGGCCTGCACGATTTTGTTCCACACTGGCAGCGAGGTAGCGCCGGTGATGAGCACGGCGGAGAAAAACAGCACCAGCGCACCGATGAACATCCAGAACTCGCGGGAAGCCGAGGCTTCTTCAGTGTTGATGTCGGGCACGTCCTTGCGGCGGGCAAACCACATCCACGCACCGAGTACGGCGAACACACCAATGAACAGCACCAATTGGAATCCTAGTCCCATCTCCGTGAACGCGTGCGCCGAGGTATCGCCCAGAATGCCGCTGCGGGTCAGGTACGTGGAGTACAGGATGAGCACGAACGATAGCAGGTAAAACGCGTAGGTGCTACGGATGGAGTAGCCGGTATTGCGGGCCACGAGGTTGGTGTGGATACCCGCCACCATCACGATCCAAGGCACGAGGGAAGTGTTTTCGACCGGATCCCAGGCCCAGTAACCGCCAAACGACAGCGCCTCGTAGGCCCAGGCGCCGCCCATCAGGATGCCGAGGCCGAGAATGGCTCCGGAAAACAGCGCCCAGGGGAGCGCCGGCTTTAGCCAGTCCTTGTGCTCGCGCGTCCACAAGCCCGCGATGGCGTACCCAAACGGCACGATTGTGGAAGCAAAGCCGAGGAAGAGGGTGGGCGGGTGGATGGTCATCCAGTAGTTCTGGAGCAGTGGGTTCAGGCCGTTGCCTTTGATCTGTTCGAGGTAGTTTTGCTGCGCAAAAATCGGTGCATCCATGGTGTGGCGCAGCAGGTCGAAGGGGCTGGCGCCCAAGCGAAAATCTCCGAAGTACAGGCCGAGGATCATAGAGGAAATGAATACCTCCGCCAGGGCTACCACCGCCAGAACGGGCGCTTCCCACTTGCCGGCACGCAGCATGAGTACCGTGCCCAGCACAATATGCCAGAAACTCCAAAGCAGAAAACTGCCCTGTTGTTCTTTCCAAAACGCCGAGAACGTGTACTCGAACGGCAGGTCGTCCGATACATTCGCCCAGGCGTACTGATACTCGTAGTATTTGTTTACCAGGATAAAAAACAGCGTGCCGATGACGCTCAGCGTAGCCAACCCGTGCAGCAGGAACGAGAAGCGTCCCAGGTTGCGCCAGCCTTCGAAGGCGGCGGTTTCGCGCTTGCGGGTAGCCAGAAAGTAGGCTACCGTGGCCAATAGTGCGGCCACAAACGACAGCACCACACACAGGTGCCCCAGTTGGCCGGGCAATAAATGTTCGTTGTCGTAGATCATGTCTGAAATTTATTCGCCACACCCAAACCTGCCCGGCAAATCGTAAATCGTAAATCGTAAATCCTAAATCGTAAATCGCTTCACCCTTTTTCCGACCGCACATACACTTCCTCGTCCTTATACTTGGACGGGCATTTGAGCAGCATATCGGCGGCGTCGAAGGTTTCGCCGTTCATTTGGCCGGTGAGTACAATCTGTTCGGAGCGCTCAAAATCCTGCGGTTTAGCGGCATGCAACACTACGCGGCGCACCTCGCCCGCATCGTCGCGGAGGTAAAATGCGAGGAAGTTGGGGTCTTTTTCCGGGTTGTATTCCACGGGTTTGTCCTGCACGAGTTGGCCGACGAGTTTCACGCGTTCGCCTTTTTCGGCAGCCTGCGAAAAGTTGGCGTAGGTGGTCACGTCGGAACTTGCAGAGATGAGAATGGCGATGGCCACTGCCACGACGGCTATTGCTATAAGGTGGGAACGTTTCATGTGTATCTGTTTTGCCGCAAAAGTACGCACGCGTGCAAGTTTGCGGGAATGATTTTTGTCAGGTATGCGGGAATGATTTCTGTCAGACGCAGGAATTTAGAATTCGGCACCATCATGCGTTACTTAATTTTTTGTTTGACACTCCTTTGCCTTCATTGCAAACAGGAAAACACCATGCAACAAGAACCGTTCAAAATTCATGCGTTCCGGCTGCAACCCGGACAGGATTTGAAGCAGGAAATCGAGGATTATGTCCGGAAGGAAAACATCGAAGCCGGTTGGATCATGACCTGTGTGGGCAGCCTGACCCAAACCCACCTGCGTTTTGCCAATCAGCCCGAAGGCAATAAAAGTACTGGTCATTTCGAGATCGTGAGCCTCGTAGGCACAGTAAGCGTGCACGGTTCGCACCTGCACTTGAGTGTGAGCGACAGTACAGGGCAAACCATTGGAGGGCATCTCTTAGGCGAAAATCTCGTGTTCACCACTGCAGAAATTGTCCTTGGTGAAAGTACGCATCTGATTTTCACCAGAGAAGAAGACGGAACCACACCGTGGAAGGAATTGCAGGTGCGGAAACGGTGACATTATTTCCCCTCCAATTTCCGCTTGCATTCCAGGGCCTGCTTGTTGTCCGGCGACTCGGCCAGCAACTTGTCGAGCCATACCAACCCTTCCTTGGCCAGCCCGTATTCGATCAGCAGGCAACCTATTGTTGCCCTGGCGTTTTTCACCAGCACCGTGTTTTCAAACACGTTTTTGTAGTCCTCCTCGGCGGCTTCTTTCTGCCCAAGCACCTGGCGGGATACTCCCCGGCGCAGGAAGGCATCCGAGGAAGTGGGCACTTTTTTCAGCAACGCCGTGAAATCTGCGACGGCCTCGCGGTGCTTGCCCAGCGACTGGTAGCACTGACCCCGGTCGAAGTAACTGGAAAACTCCGCCGAGTCGAGGGTTTGTTCGAGGGTATAGTCGGCCACGGCCTCGGCGTAGCGGCCGTTGAACATTTTGCACGTTGCCCGAAGGCCGAGTGCCCGGATGTTTTTAGGTTCCAGTTTCAGCACTCGGTCAAAACTCAGGATGGCTTTTTCGTACTCGCCGGCGCCGTACAAAAAGTGGCCAAGTTCGAAATGCGTACCCGAGAGGTCAGGTTTGACCAGCACCGCCTTTTCCAAATCTTTGTGCGCGCCCTCGTAGTCGTCCTGCGTTCTTTTCACCCAGGCCCGGCCAATGTAGGCTTCGGCGAATTTGGCATCGAGGCGAATAGCCTGATTGAAATCCTTCTGAGCTTGGTCGTTTTCGCCGAGTTTATAATTGGCATAACCACGCGCTTCGTACGCGACTGCATTTTTGGGGCGCATCGAAATGTAGGTGTTGAAGTCATCTAGGGCATCGTTGTAGTTGACGCGGATTTCGTCCACGTTTTCGATGGCCACTTTTCGTTTGCCGCGTTCGAGGTAGGCATCGGCATAGTCTTCCTTGATCTCGATGGCCTGGTCGAGTAGTTCGATGGCCTTGTACGGGTCTTCCTCGGCAAGGGCCTGGTCGTACAGTTTTTTTTCATCGGAAGTCACTTCTGCCGAGCCGGAAGTATTTTCGGACTTCGAGGCGAGTTCTTCCGCTTGTTTCCAGCCCACCGCCACCGCTTCGAGGCGGGCGCGTTTGGGTGGGTGGGTTTGGGAGTCGGCGTTCGATGAGAAGGTGTTGATGCCCGCCTGGGCCTGTTCCAGCGTGGCTCCGAGCCGGAACAGGACGCCGCCGGCAAACTTGTCGGCTTCCAGTTCGAAGCCCTTGCGCACCTTGGGGTTGGTTTCCTCCAGGTCGTGATTGCTCAGGTGGTGGCCGATTTCGTGCGCCAGCACACAAAAAGCCGCCCATTTGGTGTTGGCTTCTTTTTTGAAATTTTCCAAAAACGCCGTGCTGTACAAGATGTAGCGCTGTTTGCCGATGACGGTAGCGAGGGCGTTGCTACAGTCTGCCGAACGCACTAAAAAATTTTGCGGGAGCACATTCATCTGCATGATGCTTTCCACAATGTCATTGGCCTCAGTGGAAGCCTCGTATGCGTAGAGTTCCGAGGGCGCGTCGGCGGAAGCAAAATTGCATCCGTGCTTGATGTCCAGCGGCTCCTGGGCCGACAGGTGGAGGGCAACTGCCCACAGCAGAGCGCCGAGCAAACGAGTTGTAGCAGATTGTTTCATCGTACAAGGGTATTTGAATTCAGGTGCAAGGTAGATCGGAGGCAGATAATCAGGCGAACAGTACAGGTGAAAAGTGCCTAACTTGGCCGTCCAAACCGAATTTTAACCCATGCAATCACAAACGCTTCAAATCGCATTTCAGGTGTATCCGTCGTCCGACGCACTCCTGCCCGTTGATCGCGAACTGCTCGTCGCAGCCCGCCGGGCACTCGAAAATTCCTACTCGCCGTACTCCCATTTCAAGGTTGGGGCTGCTGTGTTGTTCGCCAACGGCGAAACGTTGGGCGGCGCCAACTACGAGAACGCGTCCTATCCCATGTGTATTTGCGCGGAACAGAGTGTGCTTTCCGCTGCCGCCAGCCGATTCCCGCTGCAACCGGTTTTGGCCATCGCCATCACTGTTCGGAACCCTCAAAAAATGGTTTCTTCGCCGGCAGCCCCCTGCGGCGCCTGCCGGCAAGTTATTTGTGAAACCGAACAACGAAACGGCCATGCGATGCGGGTCATCCTGCAAGGCGAATCCGGGCCCGTCTACGTATTTGAAAAAGGGAGCGACCTGTTGCCCTTTGCCTTCGCCGGCGATGTATTGGGGTAACAATGCCACAACTCACCTGCTCCAGGAAATGCGGGCGTCCTGTTTACGGCAGGGCAGGGCCGTCACGCGTTTGCTGACAAGTTTCCCGAGGCGGAGGCCTTCGTCGCAATCCATTCGGTAGTGTACCCCGAGAGCCAGACGGGACAAGGCATTTTCCCGGGCCATTTCCCGGAAGGAACTGTACGTGCGCGGCTTGCCGATAAATTCCGTTCGGCCCTCGTGTGTGCGGTCGGTGAGTGGAAAAGACTCGCCCAAAAAAGCGGTGAGTACTTCCGTGACGGCTGCACCAATAGCGGCATGGCCGGAAGGGTAGGAGGGGAATGGCGGGTTGTCGTGTAAGGGGGTCCAGTTGGGATCCACAACCCGTCGGATGTATGCTTCCGGGCGTTCGAGATAGAAAGCGTATTTGCTTTTCCAGCAAATTACCATTACATCGGTGCTGGCCATAGCGGCCTTCAGGTACAATTCCAGTAATTGGGGAAAAGGTAGGTCGGCCTGTGCTACGGCCTGATTGGTTATGGAAATCCAACGGCCCATGGGGGAGTTCGTAAGCCCGGGTACATCGTCGCTCCAAAATTCGGCGATCCAGCGGTGTTCGTTTGACAAGGGTTTGGACATGGCGAATAATTCCATCGCCTGTACATGGAATGGAGAGCCGGGTTTTTCGTCGTAGGCAAGTGGCGGTGTTACCTCCACGGTCGAGGGGGCGACCAACAACGAACGCGACTTACCCCAATACGGCAAGAGTGCCGGCATAGGATGGGCGCCGCCAGGTTTCCAGCAGCCGGTACATTCAGGTGACACATAGCCCCGGTCGAAATTGAATAAAAACCCTTCGTGTCCAAAGGCGTCCGTGGCCGACCACCGCCAAATATCCAGGGCTGTTTTTTTGCCATAGGCGATGGATTGTGCGAGGTTCGCCGGATTTGCCTGCGATTTGATCTGGTTCAATTGTTCCGTCTCCAGCAGTTCGATTTTTTCAAACAAATGCGGCGGCGCAGTAGGGAAAAATTGTCGAAAAATTTCGGCGTAGGCTGCATTCAGGCCGGCTGGTAAATTATAGAGACCCGAATAAGTAGGAGCATCGGGCAGGCCATCCAGATATTTTTCCAATCCAATGGCTTCAGGCACGCCGGGCAGAGCGGCTTGCCATGCGGCAAGTTCCACCAAACTCCACATTCGGGCCGTGACGGGTGGCCGGTATCCCGGCGTGTGGCGCTCCAGTTCGAGCAGCAACTCGTGCCATTTCTGCACCAAAACCGTGGCAGCCTGGTAGTTGTCAGGCTCTATCGCCGACGTGTCTCTTCGACACGCGAACGGAAGCAGACACAAAGCCGACAGGAAGAAACCGATGTACAGTGTTTTTTTCATGGTCAGGTCAGGGTGACACTATCTGTGAGCGCCGGGCGGAAATTCATGCGAAACACCGTGCCTGCCCCTTCGCGCGAGAGTACTTCCAGGCCGATCTGGTGCAGTTTCAGGATGCTGTCCACGAGGGACAGGCCGATACCTGTTCCCTTGACGTGCCGCACCCCGGCACTGCGGTAAAACGGTTGGAAAATCATCTGCTGGTCTTCGTACGAAATGCCTGGCCCGCTGTCGGCAATTTCCACCTGGTGGCCGCCTTCGGGTTTGACCAAAAAGCGCACACGCACACGGTGATCGGGTGAATACTTGCAGCCGTTGTCCATCAGGTTCAAAAATGCCAGGTTCAGGAGTTGTTCGTTGGCGAGTACACAGAGGTGTTCTTCGTATTCGGGCATACCCTCCATGTCGAACACGATGTGGTAGTCGGGGTGGCGGCGCAGGATGGCATCGCGGGTGTGCAGCAGGGCCTCGTCGAGGCGCACCGGCTGGAACGCGATGGCGGCACCATCCGAGTGTACCTTGGCTAATTGAAGCAGATTTTCGGAAACATCGTTCAGGTGGCGCGTGTCTTCCAGAATGGAGGTGAGTGTTTCCTGATATTCCTCGGTCGAGCGTTGTTTTCCGAGGGCTACTTCCAATTGCGCCGTGATGACGGAAAGCGGGTTTTTGAGCTCGTGCGAGACGTTGGAGATGAAGTTTTTTTGCATGCGGAAGGCCAGTTCGATACGGTCGAGCAGGCGGTTGAAGGTGGCGACCAGGCGGGCGATCTCGTCGCGGTTGCCGGGAGTGTCCAGGCGAGATTGCAACTGTGCGGGGTGAATATTGTCCACCTGTCCTACGATACGCGACACGGGCGACAGGGCCTGTCCGGCAAACCCCCAACCCCCTACGGCAACAATACCGACGCCGAGGAAAAACGCGAGGAAAAGGATATTGCGCAGTTGGGCCAGTTCTTCCGAGTTGAAGGTAGCCTCCGCAATAATCACATATTCGTGTCCACCGCGGGTGCGGTGCAGCAGTCCCATCGCATGGCGACTTTCCTGCAAAAAGCGGTGTTCCGTATTGCCTTTTATTTGCTGGAAAACGGCAACCGAAGGCACTTCCGCATAGTGGTTGAACGAGAATATGCGCCGCTGCCGGGAATCGTAAATGGCAATGTTCTCGCTGAACGGCAAACGGCTTTCCGTCACCGGCCTGGATTCCTCCACAGGGACCAGTACGTTGGTCGTATCGTGCAGCACCATCTCGGCGGTCATGAGCGCCTTCGAGCGCAAATGATTGTAAAATTCATCCTCCGTGATCTGCCGGAACTTGGCATAGATAAAATACAGCGACAAAAGCAGGATGCCGGCTACGATAGTGATGAACTGCAGGGTGAGTTTTGTACGAATCTGCATGCTGGAAGGTTTCTGGTTAGAAGGTTTCTGGTTAGAAGGTTTCTGGTTGGAAGGTTAGAGGGTTGGAAGGTTTCTGGTTAAAAGGCGTTCTTATTCAGAAACCTTCCAACCCTCTAACCTTCTAACCAGAAACCCTTTAACCTTCTCTAAGAATGTAGCCGTTTTTGAACTGGGTGTGAATCAGTTTTGTCTCGAAGTCTTTGTCTACTTTTTTTCGAAGGAAATTGACGTACACCTCGATGACGTTGGTGCCGGTGTCAAAATCGAGGTTCCACACCTTTTCCGAGATTTCCTGTTTGGAGATGACACGCATGGGGTTTTTGAGAAAATACTCCATAAGTGCAAATTCCTTGGGGGTGAGAGGTATCTTGCGTTCGGCTCGCCAGAACTCACGGGTTTGCAGGTCCATAACTACGTCGGCATACCGAAGGTCGGGCAGGGCCTGGTAACTGTCTACGGGTCGGCGGGCAAGAGCCTGTACGCGCACGAGCAGTTCGCGAAATTCGAACGGCTTGGTGAGGTAGTCATCGGCGCCGGCATCGAAGCCGGCAACTTTGTCGTCTGTTTGGCCCAGGGCTGTGAGCAGAAGCACAGGAGTACGTATACCCTCGCTGCGAATTTGGCGGGTCAGTTCAATGCCGCTGATGCCGGGCAGGATGATGTCCGACACAATTACGGCATAGCCGCTGGATAGCGACATACGCTTGCCCGTGATGCCGTCTTCGGCAAAATCCACCTCGATCTGGTGCTCTTCCAGGCCTTTTTTGATGGACCGGGCCAGTTTAGGTTCGTCTTCGATAAGTAGTACACGCATAATGAACGAGGCAATATCGGTGAAGGAGCGGAGAATTTCGTTCCAATTTTGTCCGGAGGGCAAGCATTGCACAGATTTTAAGCACTTTTTAAAAAAAAGAATAGCGACTTGGCCTCACTTTTGATCTTTGTCTGCTGTTCGTTCAAATCAAATTCTATTTATCAGCTAATTTTTATTCCAATGAAAAATCTTCACATCACTCGCCTTCTGGCATTTTTACTGGTCACTATGTGGCTTTGGTCGTCTTGTGGCGATGGCAAGTTTGACACCGCAGAAAAAGGCGTTCAGTCGTTCAACAATCAGGTATCATTGTCCTGGAACCAACTTTTTCTCGACGTGGAGCGTTACGCCGCCGGTTACCGGCCGGGGCCGGCTCCGCGTGCGTTGAGTCTGATGGGCTTTGCCACGTACGAGGCCTGCGTTTCAGGCATGCCTGATTACAATTCCCTTGCGTCACTATATGCAGGTGTCAGCATTCCTGCTGCAGAAGACAAAGAGTATCACTGGCCTACCGTGGTGAACGCTATATACGGGTACATGATGCCGCGTTTTTTTGCATCCGTGAGCAACTCCTTGCTTCAGCAAATCGCCACGCTCGAATCATCTAATGAAGTCAAATTTCAGGCCGAAACTTCATCCGAGATTTTCGAGCGGTCGAAACAGCATGGCATAGCCGTCGCCAAAGCCGTTTGGGATTGGTCCACAACCGACCCTTGGGGCCATGATGCCTACAAAGACCCGTTTGGTAGCT
>Ga0154020_10008500_pt1 | contig 11900 bp, 8 predicted proteins | sample Klosneuvirus_201_FD_109709 | JGI IMG/M metagenome (GOLD analysis project Ga0154020, IMG submission 109709) | Active sludge microbial communities from wastewater, Klosterneuburg, Austria - Klosneuvirus_20160825_MG | ecosystem: Engineered > WWTP > Aerobic digester > Activated sludge | place... | reverse complement strand
GATATTGCTTAACATACCCGCCTTGAGAGTTGATCTCTGCCACACCAGGAATCGAGCGCAACATGGGTCGTACCACCCAATCTTGTATAGTACGCCGCTCTACGAGCTCTTCTTTTGTGAGAGCACGTTGGCCATCATCGGGGTGATCCAGCGTATATTGATAAACTTCACCGAGGCCTGTCGATACAGGCCCCAGCACAGGAGTAACACCAGGGGGCATGCGATTGGCAACCCCGATCATGCGCTCCATCACCAGTTGGCGTGCAAAATACACATCGGTATTATCTGTGAACACCAATGTTATGATGGATAATCCACTTTTATTCAGAGAACGCATTTCTACCAGCCCTGGTAGGCCGGTCATAGCGATTTCCAGCGGCACCGTCACCAAGCGCTCTATTTCTTCGGGGCTGCGGCCAATAGCTTCGGTAGCCACCTGTACTTGAATGTTGGTTACGTCGGGAAAAGCATCAACGGACAGTTGTTGTGTCGCTCTCAAACCAGCGCCAATGAGAATAAGTGAGATCACTACCACGATCAAGCGTTGCCTGAGCATGGCTTGTACAATTGAAGCAAGCATTAATTTACTCCAGTTCAGCGAGCTTGCGCTCGTTATCTAGGTGAAAAGCACCTTCTATGACAATATTTTTTTCCAGCGCCAAGCCGCTGAGAACGGGACGGAATCCAGCAACCTCATTTCCCAATTCAACAGGAATGCGCCGAAAGCGGTTATTGCCTTTAGCGAGAAAAACATAGTCATGATTGGATTCTCTTACCACGGCTGTTTCAGGAACTACCAGAGTTTGGTGTTGCGTTTCAGTGATGTGCATACCTGCCAGCATATCGGGTTTTAGCTGGCGCTCAATATTTCCTACGGTTGTACGTACCATGATTGTGCGAGTCAAAGGATTTACCGTATCAGCAACAAAGATAATGACACCATCAAAAGTGACATCACCCAGTGCCGGCACGTGAATCTCGACATGCTGACCAAGATGAACATCCCTCGCAATTTGTTCGGGCACATCGCCTACCACCCAAACAGAAGACAGATCAGCTACCTGGAATAACATGTCAGCAGGTTGGACAACCTGACCAATAACAACATCACGGCTGATAATGATTCCATCCCTGGTAGATTTGATATCGAAAAAGGGCAGAATATGGCCTTTGCTCGCTATCTCCTTCATGGCATTTCCATCAACACCGAGCAAACTCAATTGATCTTTTGCGGCACCAAACTCAGCTCTGGCGATCTCTAACTCAGAATTACGCCGCTCTACTTCAGCCAAGGGTATGACATCGGCAGCCAGAAGATGTCGGGCGCGATCGGCAGCTTTCCGAGTTAATGTTGTTCGTGAAGAAGCCCGTAAAAAAGCAAGCTGTGCCTGGGTTAATTCCGGACTGGTAATACGTGCCAGTCGATCCCCAGTTTTAACGACATCGCCTAGTTTTACATACATATCAACAATGCGGCCTGTTACATACGACCCAATACGAACCAGCCTTTCTTCGTCCACTTCCACCCGGCTGGGAACTTGCATTTTGTCGGCAAGATCAACCATACTGGGTTGCCCTATTTTTATACGTCCTGCCAGTTCTGGGCGAATCGTAATCGTGGCTACATCTCGTTCCTCTTCCGGGATTTGTTGATTTGCTTCCTTTTGAGAAGGCGCGGTTGGTTCTCCTTTGTTACATCCCGCCAACGACAGCGCAGAAACCACAACAAAACCGATTAAAAATATTTTTACTTTCATTCTACAAGTAACTCCTTGGGATAATGTGCACGCAGTCGGTCGATTTCGGCAGCAGCCGATTGCAGATCAAAACGCGCCTGCAAGGAGTCGCCTAAAATTCCCCGGAGTATGCGTTGAGTATCTAATACCTCGATCAAGCCGCGTTCACCGAACCGGTAGGCAGATTGAGCAACCTGAACTGCATTTTCCGCCTCTTTGATTAATCCACCCTCGAACATGTCCACTCTGCGTTGTGCAATTTGCAACATCTGCCATGCCGATTCAAATAGTTGTCCGATCTCATAACGACGATATTCGAGTGTGTCGCGTATCCGCGCGGAGTCGTAAATGGCGGTATCAATTTCACCACGCCGACGGTAAAAAAGAGGAATTCTGACACTCATACCAGCCGTATTAGAAGTAAATTGAGCATCTTGATAATTTGTGTATAACACATTGACTGAAGGAAGTACCGCGGCTTTTTCCTGGCTGATCCGTTGGTTAGCACGCTCCTGTTCAGCCTGTAAACGGAGCACCTCCGGATTAACGGCAGGTACTTCCTGCCGCAGTTCTTCAAGAGATGGCAACTGAACCGGATCTTTCAGCGAGGCATTTATCTCAAAATTAACGGATATTGCCCCGGCGGTCAGTTGCATCAAAGCTACTCTCGCTCGTTCTGCATTCAATCGGGCTGCTTCCTTACGATTAGCTGCACTTTGCACTTCAGTTTCCGCTCGAATGAGTTCAAAACGAGCCAACTCGCCTCTATCAACATTGATTGCAATGCGGCGGCGAACATCATCTGCCAGGTCGTAAATATCCTGTTCCATGGTCGCCTGTTCCTGACGGAGCAATAATTCATAAGCACGCACACGTAATTGCGCGGCCAAATCAGCTCGTACCTGATCATAGCTGGCACGGGTAGCATCAACCACTGCCTCAGATGCATTAATGCGCGCACTCCGCATGAATGGGTTTTCAATCGGCTGGTTAACGGTCACGTGACGCTGCATTGAAGTGGGGCCAGTAATCGCCAAAGAATAACGATTGCTATCGGGCCCAGCCATTACGGTTACTTCAGGATTGAGAAACGCTGACGCAGCCACCACACCCGCTTGAGCCATATCTACTTGTGATCGCGCAGCAAAGACAAGACCATTTGCTTGCAATCCAAGACGTTGCAGCTCATCGATTGTAAGTTTGGCTGTTTGTTGGGCAAACACGAGTGGTGATGAGAATGTGAAGCTAAAACAAAGACTAATCAATAGATAACAAAACGAAGAAATCTGCATAAAGCCCTTTCAATTATTACAACGATGTGATTTCATTCACATATTCTTCACATAAAACCAACTGCTAATAATATACGAACATTACGTTTCAGCACGACTAATATTAAGGATAATATGGTCTTTTATTAATGTTTTGAAACAAAAACAAAATCAGAATGGCCAATTAAAGTTTTTCCGGAACTTACCAAAACAATCCTGAATGATTGCTGAACGACGACATAAATCCACATGCATTCCAACTTCTCAAATCACCACATTTACCGGATAAAGCTTTTAATGCTGATTCTCAGCGTATTAGCGATTATCTGGCTGATTACAGGAATATCTTGGCGGTTGTATGAATTTCGTGACACTGATCCTGATCGTGGCGCCACAATAAAAGGTATCGATAAATTTGGTGATCAATTTACCCAAACAATCTATCTTGATCAAGGCTGGTCTGCGGCTGATAGCCTGTGGTTCTACAATACAACGCAAGGTTCCAATTTATTACCTTACAGTTTTTTTCTGGTGCTCGAACAGTCTGGTTCACCCGCTTTGTTCCGTAGCGATGAAAACATTGATCGCTACGGTTATCTACCGCAACGACCAACCATCCGTAACCCGGATGGCTTGCCTGTCGGGATGGTGCGTGATGAATATCAAGGCAAGGCGTTTATGGGATTTACTTGTGCGGCCTGCCATACGACCCAGATCAACTATGCCGGCACCGGAATTCGTATTGATGGTGGCCCTGCAAATTCAGATATGGAAACTTTCATGATCGATCTGGCTGCAGCCCTGTATGCTACTTTAGAGACCCCGGAGAAACTTGATCGCTTTGTTACTAATGTATTGATACAAGGTCACTATAAGAACGCAAACGATGTATTAGCTGATCTCAAAAAATATGCCCAGCGCATAAAGACTTATACCATCATCAACACACCCCGGGACACAAAGCGGCCGCTCACTCGCTATGGCTATGCGCGATTAGATGCGTTTGGACGCATCTATAATCGTGTACTCGAACACATTATGAGCGCACAACAATTGCGCGAATTACTGACTGAAATACTCTCCCCGGTTGAATTGGCTGAAGTGATGACAGATATGGAATCGGTGCTAAGCAGCAGTGATCGCGACCATGTTATCGAACGAACGCAGGCGTATTTGACTGATAAACAAATTATCAAACTACGTAATAAAATCTACAATCCGGCGGATGCTCCGGTCAGTTACCCATTTCTGTGGGATGTTCCACAACATGATTATATCCAATGGAATGGAAGAGTCGATAACAGTGGAATAGGTCCAATGGCGCGGAATGCCGGTCAAGTGATTGGTGTATTCGGCACGCTGGATTGGCAGGAGAAAGATGGTTTCACGCTATCCTCTGTTCTTGGCGGGCAAGGGTTTGGCTCCAAACATATCGACTTCCAATCCTCCATTGATATCCGAAACTTGCGCCGGGTTGAAAAGCAATTGCGTAAACTAACTTCACCGCTTTGGCCTGAACATATTCTGCCTAAGCTCGACAAATCACGGCTCACCAGGGGTGCAGAATTATTCGTACAATATTGTGCATCGTGCCACGGTCAAATTAATCGTACCGATCCTGATCGCCGTATCGTTGCTAAAATGATTTCAGTTTCTTCGATAGGAACAGATTCTAAAATGGCTGCAAACAGCATAGAATTTACCGGCTATAGCGGCATTCTCAAGAATCAATATGTTAGCGTCAGCACCGGAAACATCTTATTGCAAAGCCAAGCACCAGCGGTTGCCCTGTTAACATCCGCTACGCGCAATGTGGTTACCACACCCGATCGCGACAAATGGTTTATTCAGCGATGGATAGAGCGATCGCTTGATTTCGCATATACATTTTTTGATAATGTAGTGCAATCCTCCCTTAAAAGAGGAAACTATACACCCGACACGACCGCTAAACCTTTTGCTTCGATAACGGCTTATAAAGCACGCCCGCTCAATGGAATCTGGGCAACTGCCCCTTACCTGCATAATGGCTCGGTACCGACATTGTATGATTTGCTTTTGCCAAAAAGACTAGCAAATGATCCGGTGGAAGGTGAGTATCGTCCGGATGAATTTATGGTTGGTTCGCGTGAATTTGATGCAGAGAAGGTTGGCTTAAAATCAGCGGGCTACGATGGCTTTTTGTTTCGTACCAGCATTTGGGGAAACAACAACAATGGTCACGAATACGCTTCCGGCCGCTCACCACAACCGGACGGAGCACTTCTTTCAGCATTGACCAAAGAACAGCGTCTGGATTTGCTGGAGTACCTTAAGTCTTTATAAGCAGCATAGAGAAAAATGATTAATCAGCTTTCGCACCGACAATGCTACTAAACATTAACTGCCGCAGTTGCTTCTTGAATCCACCGAGTACAGAAGCAACTATGGAATTAATCAGAAAAAACAGGATCTGATGTTTTATTCCATATCTTGGTTTTTCTATTTCATCAGGAGCTAGCATGGCTTTGCGCATTTCATATACCGTAGTACTTGCTATGATTGCGAGTCAGGTTATCTGGCTCAGCGCCTGTACCAACCTTCCCTACTATGCTCAAGCCGTTGATGGGCATTTAAATGTTCTACACCGTTCGCAACCTATTAGCAGGATTATTTCTCACCCCGATACAGATCCAAAATTAAAGCACTCACTGAGCAAAATTGTTCAATTGCGTGAATTTGCCAGTCGTGAACTGAAGTTACCGGACAACCTGAGCTATACGAGTTATGCAGATTTAGAGCGTCCCTATGTAGTGTGGAATGTTTTTGCTTCACCGGAACTTTCCGTGGGACTCAAGGAATGGTGTTTCGTTCAGGTGGGTTGTGTCAATTATCGTGGTTTTTTTTCGCAAGCTAAAGCAGAACGCTATGCGGAAGAACTCAGACATGAAGGTTATGATGTTTATGTCGGCGGAATCCGCGCTTATTCCACTTTAGGCTGGTTTAGCGATCCGGTATTGAATACCTTTGTCGGTTATTCTGAAATGAATCTTGCCCGCCTGATATTTCATGAACTCGCTCATCAGGTGGTTTATGTGCCTGGTGACAGTGTTTTCAATGAGTCTTTTGCTAGCGCAGTTGAACATGAAGGTGTCCGGCGCTGGTTTGAAAGCAGTGGTACAACTTTTCAGCAAGCTGCATTAAGTGCGAGACAAGAAAAAGAAGTCGTTTTTACCAACCTGGTGCTAAGACATCGCAAACGTTTACAAGAACTGTTTCATTCGGATATCAGCGACACTGAGAAACGTGTCCAGAAAGCGCATATTTTTGAGGAACTCCATGAAGAATTCTTACGCCTGAAAGCCGACAAGGCTGAATTCAGCAGTTATGATCAATGGTTTGCGCAACCGTTAAATAACGCATTACTTGCAACTGTTTCGATTTATACCCAGTTATTACCCGCATTTCAGGCAATTCTTCTACAACATGACAAGGATATGGAAAGGTTCTTTGATGCCGTCACAAAAATTAGCAGGCTTCCGATGAAGGAACGAAATATAGTGTTGCAGAACGCAGTTCAAGGAAATCAGGAGTGGATGATAGTCGAGCGTTAGCCTTACATTTATATGGTACAGTCCATCCCCAAAATAGAATTCAATCCCTTGCTGGAATGGCTTGCTAATTACGTTTGAGCTGGTACACTAAATTCCGGGCTGTATTGGAATAGCAGTCTTGCAACCAGCCGTTATTCTTACAGTTATAAGAAAACCGATATTGAGAGACATTCTATCCAACTACAAGACCTATCCTTATCATACGAGCGATTAATCATGGCACACATTGATTATAAAAGACGTCAATTCCTGCGATATGCAACATTAGGCACAATCGCCGCAACATTGCCCGGTTTTGCACTGGCAGAAAGCCAAAGACTTAATAAGACTCCCAGCGATTCTTTCAAAGCCGATGTTGAAATTGCATTGACGGCTCAAACCGCTGATATCCCTATCCTGCCCGGCGCGCATACCCACGTTTTCAAGTACCATGGAAAACTACTGAAAGGACCCCAAACTGCGCTTAAAGAATTGCCAGGTTATTTAGGACCGGTTCTCAATTTCGAGCAAGGCCAGAAAGTTCGGATATATTTTTATAACCAGTTGCCGGAACCGTGTGTTACCCACTGGCACGGCATGCATGTACCGCAGGTGATGGATGGTCACCCTATGTATGCGATATATCGGGGCGAACAGTATGTCTATGAATTTGAGGTGAAGAACCCTGCTGGCACCAACTGGTATCATTCGCACACGCATGAATTAACCGCCACTCAAGTGTACCAAGGATTGGCAGGACTCATCACCATATCCGATGAAGCTGAACGGAAGTTAGATTTACCTAACGGTGAGTATGATATCCCGCTTGTCATTCAAGATCGCAGCTTCACGAATGGCAATCAACTACGTTATGTCCTTAACATGCACCAACGAATGAGGGGGTTTCTGGGCGACACGATTCTGGTGAATGGTCAGGAAAATAGTGCTATCCCGGTAAAAACCAGAGCCTATCGCTTACGCATACTGAATGGATCGAATTCCAGAATCTACAAGCTGGGCTGGGAAGACGGCACACCGATGACTGCGATTGGCACCGATGGGGGGTTACTGGAGAAGCCTGAGACTTTACCTTACATCATGCTTGCGCCCGCTGAACGGGTAGAACTGTGGATTGATTTCAGTGGCCGCAAGGTTGGTTCTGATCTTACATTGCAAAGTTTGACCTATCAGGGATCTGCAGTGCATATGGGGGGTGGCATGGGTGGCGGAATGCGCCATGGAATGGGCATGATGGAAGGTGCATCCGCGCAGAATGAAGTTATTTCTATTGTCAAGTTCCATATTACCGAACAAATCAGCGATTCACCCAGGTTGCCAACAGAACTGATTCCCATGCGCCGTTTGACCTCTCAGGATATCTCCAGTCCCGACAAAACTGTTCCTATTGCCATTGGCATGCGGCATATGTCCTTTCAATTAAACGGCAGAACATTTGACATGCAGGGCCATACAGAATTTGAAAAGATCCCAGTCAATAGCGTTCAGAGAATCAAGATATTCCACGACAACCGGGGAATGGGTGGAGGAATGCGCCGTGGCCGGGGCGGCATGGGCATGATGATGGCAATGCCACATCCCATTCACTTGCATGGACAGCAGTTTCAAATTCTATCGCGAACACAAACCAATCAAGATAGCGCATACGCTACTGTCAAAGATGGATTCATCAACAACGGCTGGAAAGACACTGTCCTGGTGATGCCTGGCGAAGAAATTGAGATTATCAAGCCATTTAACGACTATACCGGTTTATTCCTCTATCATTGTCATAATCTGGAGCATGAAGACATGGGTATGATGCGCAATTTTTTTGTAAGTTGATTCTTCCCAGAATAAATAATGGCAATCTGTCTTGAATACCAAGTGTGCGCTTGCCAGATGAGTCTATTTTGGAATATCACAAATTTCTCACAGCATTCGAACTTAACTACGCTATTGCAATGTAGTATAAAATACAACGAAAGCACAGCTCCACTCCCACATGACAGTATTCTTGTCAAAGTCAAGTTAGAAGGAACCAACATGTTTCGCGCACTTTTTATTCTTATCGTCTTTGTCACTACCCTTCAAGGTTGCGCCACGTCCAGAGAAGTGTTTCTGGCTGACGGAACCAAAGGGTATAACATCAACTGTAGCGGCTCTGGAATGAACTATAGCAACTGCCTTGAGAAAGCGGGTGAAATCTGTGGCACACGCGGGTACGATTTGCTGAATCAACAAGGTGATGCTGTTCCATTCGCCCAAGCAATCCGTGAGTTCGGTGCAAACACACAATCCGCTTCGGTCGGATATTTTACATATTCGGGGTCGACAATCACCCGCAATCTATTCATCAAGTGCAAATAAAAGTAGGTAAAGGAGGTTATAGGCGTTAGCGCCCGGAACTTTTGAACTACCAGCATCCTTGTGCATCGCTACCGTTCACTCTTTCGCTGGTATATTCGGATATTCTGGATCGCAAACAAAAACTTTGCCTTCAGTCACTTCGCATTTTTGTAGGCAATTAGCAGGTCCACTACATCAGGGGGGATTCTGGATTAAGGCCAGAAACCATCGATTCACAGCTACAATTTACCTGCAGCGCCCGCATTCTCTGTCTTTGAAGCGTAGAGATATCCACCAATCGCCCCCACAATCAGCCCAAGTGGCGCTGCGATAAAGATCCCGATCATCGGTCCCTGGCTGGTGTCTTTCGAAATGACCATAGGCACTAAAAAACCGATGATAAAAAATAACCCGCCAAGAATTAATGCGCCGCCAATAATGGCGGCAATGGTGTTCGCTTTTTCGCCAGACACCAATTTCCAGGTAAACCAGGCCGCCAGCGATGCGCAGGCAAGCGAGAGAACCGTGCTGAGCCAAATTGGAAAACTGGTCGTAATCGTTAGAATCGTGCTGATAAAAAACAGCACGGTTAGGAACATCAGCAGAGATATCATTGGTTTTAGTATTTGAATCATTGCATACGCTTCTATATTATATTTAATAGGCAGTTGCCAAAGCTCTGAATAATGCACATTTGTCCTTCCGAACATAGTGAATGATCTTTTGGCAAAAAGCACTATAGATTCCTTGACAACGCAGCATTGTAAACTATCTCCCATGCATCCATCGCTTGGATTTACCACATGAGGTTTTCAGCATGAATACATTTAACCCGCGTCGGCGAAAATTATTGCAATACGGTTTCATGGGCTTAGGTGTTTTCTTTGGTAGTGCTTTGTTGCCGTCTCCGTTCAAGGCGGCTTCCTTGTCAATATCTTTGGCAACAAACGGAGAGCTGCTGCCGCCCGATCAGAACGGCGTGCGTCTGCCTGCAGGTTTCAATTCCCGTATCGTGGCGCGTTCGGGACAAACACTGTTTGGTTATAACTGGCATGCTGCGCCGGATGGTGGCGCTGTTTTTGCTACTGCTGATGGCGGCTGGATTTATGTTTCCAACAGTGAATTAAAAGATAAAGCCGGTGGCGCAGGAGCACTACGCTTCGATCGTCAGGGGAAAACAGTGGATGCATACCCCATTCTGAATCATACCAGCCGGAACTGTGCCGGCGGACATACGCCTTGGCAAACATGGTTATCTTGCGAAGAAATTGAAAAAGGCCAAGTGTGGGAATGCGATCCGTTTGGAAAAAAAGCTGCGCAAGTCAGAAGCGCTTTGGGTTTGTTCAAGCACGAAGCTGTTGCAGTGGACACCAGCAATAAACAACTTTATCTGACAGAAGATGAACCGGATGGTTGTTTGTATCGTTATACCCCACGCGCATTCGATGCTGCAGGGAATCCCGATCTGGATGATGGTTTTCTGGAAGTAGCCGAAGTCGTCGAGGGTCGTATTGGAACAGTTCGTTGGCATAGGCTGCCCGATCCGCTGGCAACCACAACGCCGACGCGCAAACAGGTCGCCAACAGTACCCGGTTTGATGGGGGAGAAGGCATATGGTATCACCAGGGTATTGTTTACTTCACAACCAAGGGCGACAACCGCGTGTGGGCATATACTGTGCATCAGAATAGCCTCAGTATCGTTTACAACGCTGCCTTATATTCACGGCCTGTGCTAACCGGTGTTGACAATATCATCACCAATGCCGCAGGAGAGGTGCTGGTGGCTGAGGATGGCGGGGAGATGCAGATTGTAGTCCTGACCGCAGGCAAGGTTCTGCCGTTGTTACAAGTCACCGGCCAGGATCGCTCAGAAATAACTGGGCCCGCTTTTAATCCCGACGGCTCACGACTGTATTTCAGTTCGCAGCGCGGCAATACCGGACTTAATGAGGACGGCATTACTTATGAAATCATGGGACCATTCTGATCACCCCCTGAAAACACCTTTGTATTACACTATCCTGCACTTGATAATCCGTTCAGCGAGGCCATTTAACCTGGAAACTGCAACAGGTTTATGTGCGTAACAGGCTGTTGAAAAACGTTTTCGAGGCAGTCGATGCAAGGCAAAAACAGGCGAAAAAGCGCAGTTTATGCTTAATAAATGAGCATTTTGAGTTTGTTTTTAACACCGCAGCGGCAACGCAGATAGTTTTTCAACGGTCTGTTAAATGAAACTTCACTATTTGGGTTAAAGCGGCAATAATGTTCATGGCGTGACTGCGTGATCAACAGGGAGAACTGATTTGGAATTCAAAGATTACTACCAGACACTTGGCGTTTCCCGCGATGCAACTGCGGAGGAAATCAAGAAAGCATTCCGCCGCCTGGCGCGCAAGTATCACCCGGATGTTTCCAAGGAATCGGATGCCGAGAAAAAAATGAAAGAAGTCAATGAAGCCAACGCGGTACTTTCTGATCCGGAAAAGCGTGCGGCGTATGATCAATTGGGACAAGGGCGAGGATTTCAGCCAGGTAGTGATTTTCAACCGCCGCCCGGCTGGGATGCCGGTTTTGAATTCCGTGGACAGGGATTTAACGGTGCTCAGACTGCTGATTTCAGTGAGTTCTTTGCGGAATTATTCGGCAAGCAAATGGGTGCTGGTGCCCGGCAAGGTCACCATCGGATGCGCGGCGAAGACCATCACGCCAAAGTCATGCTCGATCTGGAAGATACCTATCACGGTACCACGCGCAGCCTGGCACTGCGCATGCCCAAGCTCGACAGTCAGGGACACACCGTACTCGCCGAACATACGCTAAATGTGCGTATTCCCAAGGGGGTACATGCCGGGCAAGTAATCCGGCTTGCCGGACAGGGTGGCCCGGGCCATGCCGGGGAAGCCCCCGGAGATTTATTTTTGGAAGTTCATTTCAAACCGCACAGCCGTTACCGGATTGCAAACAAGGAT
>Ga0154020_10008499_pt1 | contig 11902 bp, 5 predicted proteins | sample Klosneuvirus_201_FD_109709 | JGI IMG/M metagenome (GOLD analysis project Ga0154020, IMG submission 109709) | Active sludge microbial communities from wastewater, Klosterneuburg, Austria - Klosneuvirus_20160825_MG | ecosystem: Engineered > WWTP > Aerobic digester > Activated sludge | place... | reverse complement strand
TGCCACCTCGAACTGTCGCACATGAAAGGGCTGGTGGACACCGGCACGGGCCTCATCCCGTTCATCACCGACGTGGTAACCAAGCGCAATTTTCCCGCAGAGGTCATTGCAGAGGCCATCGTCTGCGCCGAGCAGGAAATGCTGGCCGGCGGCATTGTGGCGATGGGCGATATTTCCAACACCACCGACACCTTCGCCGTGAAAGCGCAGGGGCGCATGCGCTACCACACGTTTGTGGAACTCTTCGATTTCCTGCAGGATGCCGGGGCGGGGCAAACCTTTGCCAAAGGGGAAGCTGTGTACAATCAGCACCAACCGGCTGCGGGCAGCGCCAAATCCTATGTGCCGCATGCGCCGTACACCGTCAGTCCGGCGCTTTTTGAAAAAATAAACGCCGTGAACGCCGCCGATGATGCCGGAACAGTCAGTATTCACAACCAGGAAACCCCGCCCGAGAACGAGTTGTTTCTGCACGGCACGGGGGCGTTTTATGAGTTTTACAGCAAGTTCGGCATCTCTTTGGAGCACTTTCGGGCCATCGGGCAGGCGTCCATCTACTACGCCTTGCGCCATCTGGACCCTGCCCGGCGTACGTTGTTTGTACACAATACGCTCACCACACCCGACGACATCCGCGCTGCCCAGGCGTGGAGCCCGCACATCTGGTGGGCCACCTGCCCCAACGCCAACCTGTACATCGAGAACCGGCTTCCCAACTACCGCCACTTTTTGGACACAGGCGCCCGCGTGACCATCGGCACGGACAGCCTCACGTCCAACTGGCAGTTGTCTATTTTGGAAGAAATGAAAACGATTTCCCGCTTCCAGCGCTATGTTCCCTTCGAAGCTGTGCTGCGCTGGGCTACGCTCAACGGAGCGCAGGCGCTCGGGTTTGACGACACGCTGGGCAGCTTCGAGGTAGGAAAAACGCCGGGTGTTTTGTTGTTGGAGGGTTTGGGGCCGGACTGCGCCTTGACAACCGGCACGACCGTTCGGCGTTTGGTGTGACGGCCGGTTGACGGTGTAGGGGCGACCCTTGTGGTCGCCCGTTGCACAGAGGACGACCGATAGACGTCGGGCGGCCACAAGGGTCGCCCCCACACCATCCACCGTTAGGAAATTGCCGCACGGCCAAATGATTGAGGTAATTGCGCCGATGAGGTATTGAAAATCATTTTTGGCCGACAATTTGTTCATTAAGGCTGTCGAGCGCCAAATCGTGAGTAACTTTCGGCTCGAAACACACACTATTGAACAAGCTATATTCGTACTCCCATGTGCATGCGCAATTTGCACCTCCTCGCATTTCTATTTTATTTGACGGCACTGCCATTGGTATCCCGGGCCGATTGTACCGATAGCGTCCACGTCACCGTCAGCGCGGTGCAATGCCACGGCTTGCGCAACGGGGTCATCGAAATCAAAGAGATTTTTGGCGGTATTGCTCCGTACTATTTTTCCCTGGACGGGCAATCGTACAGTACCCGGCCGGTATTCGACCTGCTTTGGGCAGGCAATTACGTCCTGTATGTGCGCGATTCTTCCGGCTGTGTACAGCGTTATCCGGTATCGGTGTCGGAGCCGGAAGAGATGACGGTCACCCTGGGCGTTAGCAATACAGAGCCGGTCGTCGGGGAGTGGATTCAACTGAAAGCGACGGTATATCCGCCGGGCACGGTGGTGACCTCGATCTCGTGGCGCCCACCTGCCCAGTTTGCCTCTCAGTACCAGTTGAACCAGTCGGTACGTGTGTTGGAGGATACTGATTTTGCCGTGGAAGTGCGCAATGCAAACGGGTGTGTGGCACGGGATGAACTTTCTGTACACGTCAAAAAGACCAACCTGTATTTCCCCAACGTCTTTAGCCCCGGCAGTAACCAAAATAATTACTTCACACTTTTTGCCGGGGAAGGGGTGGCGCGGATTGCATCGCTCCGGATCTATGACCGTAGCGGTACCCTTGTTTTTGAAAAACGCAACTTCCTGCCCAACGACCCGCTTCAGGGCTGGAACGGAAAATGGAACGGGCGCATGGCCCCACAAGGCGTTTATCCCTGGATTGGGGAGGTGGATTTTCAGGACGGCAAGCGCCAGCAGTTTACGGGATCTATCACCCTTGTCATGGAGTGATTGAGTGATTGAGTGATTGAGTGATTGAGTGATTGAGTGATTTGTAACCCAGTTAACAGAAATATTGACCATGAAACAGGAAGAATTCAACGAACTTTTTCGGCAACGAACCAAGAAGTTTGCGGTGGATGTAATCAAGTATTGCAACACGCTTCCACCAACACCGGCCTCCCGGGTGATTGTTTACCAGTTGATTAAATCGGCTACATCAGTTGCGGCCAACTATCGGGCGGCATGCCGGGCACGCTCTAAGGCTGAATTTCATTCAAAAATGAGTATAGTTGTCGAAGAAGGCGATGAAAGTCAACTCTGGCTTGAAACCATTGAGGAGTCCGGCATTGACAACAGCCCTGAACTCTTCCGCCTTCATCAAGAAGCCCTGGAAATCGTAAAAGTGTGCTCAAAAGCAAGAAGCACGGCATCCGGCAACTAATCACTCAATCACTCAATCACTCAATCACTCCATGAAAAGCGTTGCCGTTTTCTGCGGGGCAAACCCCGGTAATGCACCCTGGTTTGCCGCCGCTGCTGCCGAATTAGGCAAAACCCTGGCCGAGCGCAACATCCGCGTCCTCTTTGGCGGCGGCAGCGTGGGCCTGATGGGTATTTTGGCCGACGCCGTACTCGCCCACGGCGGCCCGATCACGGGGGTCATTACCGACCAGTTAAACAACCTCGAACTGGGGCACCCCGGCGTGCGCGACATGATCGTAGTGGAATCCATGGCCGAGCGCCGCACCCTGCTCATCAAAGGCACCGACGGGGTGATCACCCTGCCGGGCGGTTACGGCTCCATGGACGAACATTTCGAGGCGCTCACCCTGGCCCAACTGCACCAATACCGTAAACCCGTCGGCCTGCTCAACGTGCAGGGCTACTACGATCCCATGCTCCAGATGCTGGAACACATGGTGCGTTTCGGTTTTCTGAAAGAACAGAACCGCGGGCTTTGCATAGATGCCGCCACCGTGCCGGAACTGTTGGATAAAATGGCGGCGTACGAGTATCGGGCGGTGCACAAGTGGCTGTAATAAGCCCTCACTCCACCAGCACAAACCCCGCCCACGAAAATGGGTCAATAAACCGCTCGCGCATTTCCCGCTGGGTTGACCGGAACGCCTCCGGTATTGGCATTTTCTCCTCCAGCCATTTTTTGTAAAACGTGGTCATTAATACCTCCGTCTTCTCGTCGGGTACCTGCCAGAGCGACATGATCAAGTACTTGGCTCCGGCAATCTTGAACGCCCGCTGCAGGCCGTACACGCCCTCGTTTCCCTGAATGTCGCCCAGGCCTGTCTCGCAGGCGGAGAGCACGACGAGTTCGGTGTTCGACAGATTCATCTGGCTGATCTCGTAGGCCGTGAGGATACCGTCTTCCATACCGTCGCGGATCGGTTTGCCGGTGGCCCAGGCGTGGTTGCCACCGGCAAGAATGAGGCCGGAGCGGATCATGGGGTGGTCGGAGAGTTTAAAGACCGGTTCGTCGAACGTCGGCGAGGTTTGGAACCTCGCCGACGTTGTTGTCGGGTCGGGGAAGAAGTAGCCGTGCGTGGCGATGTGCAGCACCCTTGGCGAAGTTTTTCCGCCGGCGCCGATGGATTTGAAGGTTTCTTCGGTGGCGGCATAGCCCCGATGGGTTTGCGGCTGGATGCCGCCGGATTTCAGGATGCTGCCGAGGCTTTCCACCTCTTTGCCGGTGTAGTACAAATCACTCCAGGTGCCGACGCGCAGGGTGGAGTCGGTGTAGGCGAAACTGAGTTCGCCGCGGGTGGAAGAGTTGGCGCCTGGTGTAATAATGGCGGAGTCGTCAGAGTCGTACGCAATATCGCCGAAGAGTACGGCATCGTTGGCGGCGGATTTTACTGTGGCCGGGATTACGAGTTGCCTTGTGCTGCCGAGTTCGACGAGGTTGTATTGGTCGCCCAGCACGGAATCCCGGTTAATGGGAATCGCGGCGAGGTTGAGGCGGTGGAGTAAGCCGGAAGGGGAGAAGTAGATCGTTTTCACCTCTGCCAACGCTTTTTCGAGCGGTTTCCAGATCAGGTCATAGAGCGTTTTTTTGGGCTTGCCCAATGGGCGGGCGCCGCGCTCGGCGAGGGAAAAGAGGCCGTTCACATAATCGGCTTTGCGCTCACCTTGGGTTTTGAGCAGGCTGTCGAGGGATTTTTCTTCGAAGAGGGGAATGAAGTGCGGTTGGACATCCCCTGGGCGCAAAACGAGCGCGGCGTATAGGGTGCTGTCGGTGTTTTTTGGAAAAACATCTTGATACTGTACGAATTCCAGCGCCGCTTCGCCGGGTTGCAACTTATCGCGCACTTGTTGCCATTGCACCCCCTTAGTGTCGGCGGCAAAAGCCGCCACAAGACGAGCCAGTTCTTTTTCCAGGGTGTTGGCCCGCTCTTCCAGCAGAACCACGTCTTCGCGTGCGGCGATGGGCTTGGCGAATTCAAGTGATAGTTGCCGCTGCACGGTTTTCCAGACCTCGTATTGCCGGGCCGATACGCTGTCCGCCTGCCGCATGGTACATTCCAGCCGAAGCCGGCTCTCCAGCAGAAATCCCTTGTAAAACAAGGTATTGTCGTATAGAAGCGACGGCAAATCGACATTCTTGCCGGGCTGCGCCAGGGCCAGAGAGGCTAGCAAGTCCGCGCTGCGTTGCAGCCGGGTAGCGAGTTTTTGCAACTCTCCTTCCGACAAGTGGGCGCTGCCGCGCCGCAGGAGTTGCTGTTCCAGAGCGTTGGACCGGCGTAATTGCACCATGGCTTCGGCGTATCTGCCCCGCCGGGCATAGAACTGGCCGAGACTAAATGAGCAGGCTGTGTAGTAGCGGTTTTCCGCGCCTATCGAAGCGATGAAGGTAGCCTCGGCTTTGCGGTAGAGCGGCTCTGCCTGCACAGGACGGCCAGTATTCTCAAAGAGCATTGCCTGGTAATGTTGGGCCATGCCGAGAAATTGTTGTTGGGTTTTATTGCCCGATTCGGCCCAAAACGCCGAGACTTCCTGATACAACGGCTCGGCCTCTGTGTAGCGCCCTTCGGTGAAGTACCAGTCGGCCAGGCTGTGCAGGGGTAGGATATAATCTGCTTTTTTCTTGCCCACTATTTTTTCCCACAGCGACAGGCTTTCTTTGAAGCAGCGCTCGGCTTCCTCGGCCTTGCCCCAGTCCCAGTAGTTGAACCCTATGCTGTTGAGGAGGGAGGCGATGAGACGGTCCTGGGAGAAATTGGGGTTTTTTTGCTGAATTTCCTGGTAAATTCCCAAGGCTGTTTGCAGCAAATTGTCGGCACGGGCAAACTGGCCAAGTTCAGTATAAACGAGGCCGAGCTGTATCAGGCAATCGGAATAGTCATCATGTTGCGCTTTATCCTGTTTTATATCTCCCAAGATAAGGCAATTCCCGCATGGTGGCCGTTCTTCGATCATTTTTTCGATTAGGCCTTTAGCCTCCAACAGGCAGGCTTCGGACTGGCTGTAGTTGCCTGTGATTCGGTGAAGCGTGCCCAACTGGTTCAGTGTTTGGCAATAGGCGGCGTTTTCTTTACCCGCCGCGCGATAAACTATACTTTTTGCCTCCTGCAGAAAAGAGTCCGCCCGATGAAACTGCCCATCATCCACATACATCCAGGCGAGTTGTTTCAATATCTGCAGGTACGCCCAGGACTCTCGCCCGTTTCGTTTTTCGGCAATTGCGGCTATTTCCCTAAAACAGGCTTCTGTCCGGCGTGGCCGGTTGGTTTCCATATAGTATTGGGCCGCTTCTTTTTGGGCATTGTAAACGTCGCCCAATTTTTTCCCCGCCTGTATTGCGGCCTCAAAAAGCGGGTCGGCCAGGTCATTACGGTCGGATAGCATATAGGCCCAACCGAGATTTGTGCCGTTGCTGATTTGCCAACTCAGCGCCGCAGATTCAGCCTTGCAGTACTGAGCCACTACCTTCGAGGCTTTTTGATAGTATTCAATGGCTTTCGGATAGTCGTACACCTCGTAAGCGAAACTGCGCCCCAATTGATGAAAGGCGCTGGCATAATCCTGCCAGTAGGTGTATTTTGAAATCCCAACAAAATCTCCAGCCAGCAGCCCTTGTAAGTCATATTTTACCGCTAATTCATACCGTTCATCCACTAAGGGCGCCATATCGTAATACCGGCCATTGGATTGGTAAACCTCCATCAAAGTTTCCAGCGCATCCGAATATATTCGCCAGGTGGTTTCCGGCGGGAAGGCCCTGCATTTTTGGATGGCTTCGGTGAGTATCGCCTCGGCTGAGTCGTATCGGGCTGTTGCCTGATAATACTTTCCCCAATAGACGAGTGCCAGGTAATAATCCGGATGGTTTTTCGACACTCTTTTTTCTTCGATGGCCTGCATTTCCACCAGGTAGGCGCGGGCCCTGGCGGGTTCCTTTTTTTTAACGGCAAAAACCGAAAGCAGTTGAAGCGTTTTGGTATAGGCCCGTGAGTTGACCCCGATATTTTTGGCGGCAAATTGTTGGGCTTGTAGCAATGGAAATGCGATATCGGTGAAAGGAAGATCCTTCCATGTGCGAACATCTTCATCCTTCAATGCCGGTACATCTTCTACCAGGTTGTATCCTTTATTCAGTAAAATATCCGAGATGATGCAGATATTATTTACGATTTCCGTCAAGCGGACGCTGTCGGCAGGCATGCGCAGATTACCCGCAGGATTGATGCAGACATTGATGGTCGGTCGGAAAAAGTCTGACAGGGGGCCCTCTCTGCTTTTTAATATACCATTGAAAAAATCGTTAGCTGCAGATTGGTAATGTGGGTGATAAATCCCAAACCGTTTTTCAGTCAACGTAAGCTGTTTAAAAAGTACCGGACAAACTTTATCCCATTCTTTGAACTCTTTCCATTGGTCTACCACATGAATCGTCCAGTAAAGGCTATCCAACAATGTTCCGAAATAAGCACTGTCTGCTACCGGATCTATCCGTTCGGTGATAGTGATCAGGCTGTCTGTCCGGTGTTGCCAATTTTCGAGTGTTTGCTGCGACGTTTGAGCAATTGCTCCTGCCGGCGCGGTGAAAAGAAAGATCAGAAATATGGCAGTCCCGTTTTTCATTGGAATCCGATTTAAATATTTAGGATTTTTAATTCACATCCCACCAAACTTTGGAGGTCACTTTATCTCCGCCGGGCAGACGGATCACGGCCTCATCGTAGCTGGCTTTGTTAAGGATTTGTTCCAGGTCCGGGTAAATGTACCGGGTGGCAATATAATCGAGGCCCGGAGGCGGTTGCAGGATACCGAAATCCAGGCGGCGCCACTCAAACCACGCCTGCTCGCCTTGCATGAAAAGGGCCAGCCATTTCTGCTTCCCGATTTTTTCCTTCCAGGTACCGGGAGCGGTGTCGTAGTTGACATCGGTACGGGCCAGGTAGACATCGATATCGGCAGGATCTACGCCCCACCATTCCATAGAAGCACGGATGCCTTTGTGGTACCATTCGGCTGCTGATCCGGGTATTGCCGCGCCCCGTTCGATGGCCTCAGCGAGGGCGAAGCACACTTCGACGTAGTCCAGAAGTACCACTCTGCCGTCCGGCGCGGCGGCGGTTTCGTTCAGATTGGAATAGTTGTCACGGTCCGATTGGTTGCTCAGTGTCAAACCGTATGGTAAGCCTTCATAGTCGCCGGTGTTTTTGGCTGGCGCTGCGTACTTCGGAATGCGCGGATCTTCCAATCCTTTCAAAACGTCCATCAACGGCTTGGAAACAAAAATATAGTTCTTAAACTGTGCATACGGATTTTGATAGTTGGATGGCGGGAGGAGGAAAACATACCAGGCATTGTCGTAGTTATTCTCAAAAACGCCGTCTGCGAAAGCCTTTTCAATGGCTACCTTGGCTGCAGGCCAGTCGCGGTCGGCCATACGAATGGCTACACGCAGCGTGAGCGAGTTGGCAAATTTTTTCCAGCCGCCCACATAGCCCAAATATATTCCGTCGGCATATCTGGCATCAGCAGACAGCGGCGGCGCATCGAGCCGGATTTGGGCAGCGGCTTCCTCCAATTCGCGAAGTAGGTCGTGATAAATGGATTCCTGTGTATCGTAGCGAGGCGCCAGTTTGCCAGCCAGGGTTTCCGAATAGGGAATATCCCCCCAATAATCTGTCATATTTTGAAATTTCCAGGCCCTCAGGATACGCGCCTGGGCAACCTGATTTACGGGATCACCACCGACCCGCTGCGCATCGGGGTCTTCCGCGCAAAGCCTTATAATTTCTTGCAAATCAAGGATGGAATGGTAGGAGGTTTTAAAAAAATCGTTCACCTGGTAAGGGTGTAATTCGTAGAGGTTGGGATCGCTTTGCGAAATGCCCGGTTGCGAAAAATGCTGACAGAACAGATTCTTCCAAGTCATATTAAAGCGATGATCATTCGCCAGGGAATATGTAGAGTAATTGAGTAACGAAAGCGCTGTTACGAACGTCAACTCGTTGGGGTTTTTGTTGTAGTCTTCCAGTTTTTGACAGCTGAATAACACCAGGAGGCAAGCTAGGCAGGCAAGTATGTTCCTTTTCATATCGGAAGATTGAATGTGTTGATGTTAAAACCGCGCCGACAGATTGACGCTGATGCTTCGGGTGGATGGAACCTGCCCACCTTCCAGGCCCTGGATATTGCCGGAGTTGCTGGCATTGTCGGGGTCGATATGAGGGACGTTTTTGTGGATCAGCCAGAGGTTACGGCCCACTATGGCGATATCAAGGGACTTCAAATGCCCTTTCTCGAGCCAGCGGTTAGGCCAGCGGTAGGCTATGCGGATTTCCCGGAGTTTAATGTAACTCGCGTCGTAAATTCGGGTGGACTGGACGAGGTTTCCGGTGAGGTTCTTACTCCAATAGTCTTTTGCTGAGATCAATATGTCGTTCGGCTGGCTGGTCACTACCGGGCTGCCGTCGGGATTGAACAGTAGCTTGCCGGTGTCGTCCATGGCCTGCAACACGCCGGGCAACGCTGCGCCGGTTTCCCTGATATTGTTGGCCGCCGTTTCCGCCAATACGCCGGTATACCTCCCCAATCCAACAGTACCGGCAGCCATCTTCCCGCCCTTCCGAACATCTACCAGAAAGGCCAGGCTGAAACTTTTATACGACAGCACATTTTGAGTTCCGCTGATCCAATCAGGTTGAATGCTACCGAGTGGCTGTAGTGTCGGATTGATCAAATAATACCCTGTTTTGGGGTTTACGACGGGATTGTTATTGGCATCGCGGTAAAAATCGCGACCAACCAAAGTGCCATACGACTCTCCCTCGTGGGCATAGAGGTAGCCGTTAGTTGGAGTTCCACCTAGATAATAAGTGGTGAGGTTATTCCCCCGGTCGTCTTGGTATAAGTCCATGATTTTATTGGAATTATGCGTCCAGTTTAGCGAAATATCCCAACGAAAGTTTCGCTGAACTACAGGAGCGGCTGTCAGGGTGATTTCCAGTCCCTGATTGCGGATAAGCCCGGCGTTGATGTATTTGTCGTTGAGCCCCGTAGCTCCGGATAAAGGCAGAAGCAGAATCTGGTTGTTAGAGTTGGTGCGATACACCGAGGCCGCAAGGCCGAAGCGGTTGTGGAACAACCGGAGTTCCAGTCCGGCTTCCCAGGAAACCGTTTGTTGCACTTTCAGGTCAGGCGTCTTCTGTGTATAGCTCGCCGATGCCGCCGGAAACTCATAAATCGGATCGTAGGCAGTATAGGTATTCTTCAGGGCATAAGGCGGTACGTCCAGGCCTACCTGGGCCCAATTGAGCCGCACTTTGCCAAAGGATAACCAGGGACTCGCGGCCAGTTTACCTAATTCGCTGAACACAAAACTTAGGGAAGCGGAGGGGTAAAAAGTCGAACTTTGGTCGACCGGAAGGGTGGAGGCCCAATCATTGCGACCGCTTAGCTCAAGGTAGACCATACTCTTGTAGCCCAAGTTAGCTGTTCCGAATACGCCGTTGACTGCGCTTTCCGATTTTCTTGCTGAAACAAAGGGTGTCCTACTCGAGTTGGCCAGGTTGTAAATGCCCGCATAGATCAAGCCTCCTGAAGTCTGTGCGGAAAAAATATCATTGCGGTTTTTACGGAAACTACTGCCCAACACGGCGTGCAGGGAAAAGTCGCTGCGGAAATTTTTCCGGTAGTTCAGTAAAAAATCCGCATTGCGCTCTGAAATCACATAAATGGCGGTGGAATACGAGCCATCGTTAACGAAGCTGCTATTTTTTGCCGATTTTTCCTCCCGCTGGTCAGTGTAATTATCTAGGCTCAAACGGGTGGTAAACGTCAGGCCGGGAGCGCATTGAAAAACCGCCGTCAGGTTGCCGAAGGCCCGCCCGCGTCCGTCTTCCGGGGCGCTTTCGTAGGCTTGCCAATATGGATTATCCCAATGTACCGGTACGGGATTGTCGTATGACCAGCTGTTCCAAGTTACTTGCTGGATATCGGAAACCTTGTAATATTTTTTCAGGATATCCATATCGATCTGTCGTTGGTGCCACGCCAATAGCGATTGGGTTACAGGTAGACCAGTGCCGCTGCTGTAAGTTCCCGAACCCGCCCTCCCGTGCGCCCGGTGCGTTGTATAGTTGATGTTGGCTGTGATATCGAGCCACTTGCTCAAGCGCAGGCCAGCATTCAGACCAACCTGGTGCCGGTCAAGCAGACTGTTCGGATAAGTTCCGGTTTGCCGTAAGTTGGCGTAACTCAGGCGGGCATTCAAGGCGCGACCGCCGCCGCTGATGGATATGGAATTATTGAGCGACACGCCAGTTTCGAAAAAGTCGCGGATGTTGTTCGGGTGGGCCACCCATGGTGTAGATTTGCCGTAATACTCCTGGATTCCGGGAAAGAAGCTGTACCACGGGCGCACCAACAGGTTAGGATCGAATTTTTGCCCCCAGCTTTGGTCACTTGCGGTGTTCACTACTGGTTCGTCATTCAGCACGAAAAACGGCCCATCGTTATCGCCACCGCCGTATTCATTTTGAAATTTGGGCAATATAGCCACGGATTCGAAAGTGCTTTGCGAACTAACACTTACTTCCAACGGGGCATTGAAACCGGTTTTTTTAGTGGTGATGACGATTACTCCGTTGGCCGCGCGAGAGCCGTACAATGCAGCTGCTGCTGCGCCTTTCAGCACGTCGATGGACTCGATATCGTTCGCGTTCAGGTCTTGGATAGTGTTGCCGTAGTCTACGCCCGCTACACCATCAATCTGGTTTTGAGTATTAAAGTTGGAATTGTCCATCGGCACGCCATCTACCACAAAAAGCGGCTGGTTTTCGCCGGTAATAGAACGGATACCCCGGATAACAATGCGGCTCGAACTACCCAGGTTGCCGGAACTGGTGATGACCTGTACGCCCGCGAGTTTGCCCGAGAGGGAATTAACGAAGTTGGTTTCGCGCACTTCGTTCACCTGCCTGCCGTCGAGCTGCTGCGTGGCATAGCCCAGCGACCTGGCTTCCCTCGGAATATTCAGCGCCGTGATCACCGTTTCGGGCAGGCGGATGCCTTCCTGACTGAGTTTTACGGTGATGAACACGCCGGGCTTCACGGCCACTTCCTGCACCGCGTAGCCGATGTAGCGCACCACCAGCGTGTTCACGCCTTCGGGTAGCAGCAGGGAAAATCGCCCGAACGTATCGGTCAACGTGCCGCCGGCAGCGCCTTTTAGGGTTACGGTGGCGCCCACCGCCGGTTCGTTGTAGGGATCGGTCACTTGGCCGCTGACGGTACCTTGGGCCACAGCGGCGGC
>Ga0154020_10008498_pt1 | contig 11902 bp, 7 predicted proteins | sample Klosneuvirus_201_FD_109709 | JGI IMG/M metagenome (GOLD analysis project Ga0154020, IMG submission 109709) | Active sludge microbial communities from wastewater, Klosterneuburg, Austria - Klosneuvirus_20160825_MG | ecosystem: Engineered > WWTP > Aerobic digester > Activated sludge | place... | reverse complement strand
GTTAATTACTTATAATGACGAGGCCTACTCGGCTTATGATAACATCCCAATTGACGAAATACTGGAACTATGCAGCCCCAAGAATGTAAATTGGATTAATGTAGACGGGCTATCAGATGAACCACTAATTAAAAAGATCAGCGAAAAATTTGACCTCCACTATCTGCTGGTTGAGGATATTATGAATGTAGACCATCAGCCCAAAGCCGATGAATACGAAAAGCATTTGTTCTTTACCCTAAAAATGCTTTACCGGATAGAAGGACAAAGTATAGACTACGAACATATCAGCTTTGTACTTGGCAACAACTACCTATTGTCCTTTCAGGAGAAAGAAGGTGATATTTTTGATGGCTTACGAACCCGGCTTAAGCAAGATACCAACATTATTCGCAAGCGAGGTGCCGACTATCTCCTTTATCGACTCATCGACACGATTGTTGATGGCTATTACTCGGTACTCGAAAATATTGGCCATCAGGTAGAAGAAATTGAAGAGAGTATTTCCAATAACCCAACGGTCGAAGATTTCCAGCGGATTCAAAAGTTGAGGAAAGAATTTATCTATTTGCGCAAAGTTGTTTACCCCCTTCGGGAGGCAGTGAATAAGGTAGTTAAAATTGAAAATAATTTTATTGACGACCGGAACATAAAGTATTTTGCGGATGTGTACGATCACGTTATCCACCTGATCGACTCGCTCGACACATACAAGGATTTGACCACTACATTAATGGATTTATATATGAATACCATTAATTACAAGATGAACGAAGTAATGAAGCTACTTACGATTATAACCGTAATTTTCATTCCTCTTACGTTTATCGCTGGCGTCTATGGAATGAATTTTAGAAATATGCCAGAATTGGAATGGCAGAATGGCTATTTCGGGGTACTCGCCATCATGGGTGTTATTTTCGTCCTCATGATAGGATACTTCCGATATAAAAAATGGTTCTAACCTATCCGCCTTTACCGATTAGCTTTACTTCAACTTGTTCAGGCAGAGTTTGATTAATTTTCAGAATTTTAATTTGATAATTGAAAAGTTCAAATTCATCGCCTTCTTTAAGCATCGGTTTTTCAAAGGTTAGCAGACCCGCCAGGGTTTCATATTCCTCTGCTTCAGGAAACGGAACATCCAGAAGTTTATTTATATCGTGCAGCGATGATTGAGCAGCTATAAGATAGGTTTGTTTTTCGGTGGGCACTACTATCTGCTGCTCATGATCATGTTCATCCTGAATTTCACCAACCAGTTCCTCTAAAATATCTTCCAGGGTAACTAATCCTATGATCCCACCAAACTCGCTCACCACAAATGCCATCTGAGCCTTGGTTCTTTGAAAATCCCGCAGCAAAACGTCAATGGGTTTTGTTTCAGGAATAAAATGTACCGATCGCATGATATCTTTTAACGTCTTACCATTCTTTGAAATATATACGGATACGATATCCTTTGAGTGAACAACACCAATTATTTCATCCTTAGATTGTTCATAGATCGGATATCGCGAGTAGCCTTCTTTAAGTACAATATCCATGGCATCGATTATGGAGTTATCCGCTTTCATCATGCTCATTTTAACGCGAGGTACCATTACCTGGCGTGCCACCCGATTATCAAAGTCAAATACATTTTGAATTAATTCCCGTTCAGAGGTTTCAATGGCACCACCTTCTTCGCTTTCAGCAATAATAAGCTTCAATTCTTCTTCTGAATGGATATCAATTTCACTCATCGGTTTTATTCCGAAAATTTTCAAAATCAGGTTGGCAAATCCATTCAAAAACCAAATAAATGGTCGAAAGACAAAATAGAATATACGAAGGGGTATTGCCAGACGTAGCGTTGTAGACGCGGGATAGCGAATGGCAAGCGACTTAGGTGCCAATTCACCAAATACGATATGCATCACTGTAAGCGTAAAGAAGGCTATCGGCAAAGCAATGCTATGTGCAGTGGCTTCACTCATTTCTAAACCCATGGAATTCATGGTGTTAAGAACAAGTTTGGAAACTACATCCTCGCCTACCCAGCCCAAACCGAGGCTGGCAAGGGTAATGCCTAATTGAGTTGCCGCCAAAAAGCCGTCTAAGTTGTTAACAATTATCTTTGCAGCCTCCTTGGAAAGAGTTCCCTTCTCCAGGGCAATCTGGGAAGACCTAACTTTTACAATGGCAAATTCAGCTGCAACAAAGAATCCGTTCAAAAAGACTAGAAACAGAGTTATTACTATATCTAAGGTCATGATCGCTTTAAACAGCAAATTTAAAAAGAAACCTCGTTTAAGCAGCCAATATTTTTACATGTACCTTTTTAGGCCAAAAGAAAAGTTTTACATTTAACAGGCTCTAATACCTAACTATCCCTTGTCTATGCTTTTGTCCATCATTCTGTTGCTTGTTGGGTTTGCTATCCTTATAAAAGGTGCTGATTTTTTGGTAAGTGGCTCTTCATCAATAGCAAAGAAATTCAATATCTCGAATATCGCCATTGGTTTAACCGTGGTGGCGTTGGGTACTTCTACACCAGAACTCCTGGTAAGCATTACATCATCTCTGAAAGGGTATAACTCCGCGGCCTTTGGTAACATCATTGGAAGTAACAACTTCAATTTACTTCTCATTCTTGGTGTGGCCGGTTTAATCTTTCCTTTAGTTGTTCTGCGTAATACCGTTCGCTATGAAGTTCCTCTTTCATTACTTGGCGCAGCCATACTTTTTATTCTGGTAAATGATACGCTAGTATGGGGTGACAAGTTGAATAGACTTAGCCGCGGTGATTCAGCAGTACTCCTTGGTCTATTTGGTCTATTCATGGTTTATATCATTCGAACAATGAAAAACGCTGCAGATTTTGATCAGGATCAACAAATAAAAGTTTTCAAAACCCCGAAGTCAGTTGGGTTTATAATTCTTGGGTTAGCCATGTTGGTTGGGGGTGGAACTCTAGTGGTTGACAATGCCATACTTGTTGCTAAAACGTATGGATTGAGTGATAAGCTAATCGGCTTAACTATATTAGCTGCTGGTACATCGTTGCCCGAACTTGCAACTTCTGCCGTGGCTGCTTATAAAAGAAACACAGATATTGCTATCGGTAATGTTGTTGGTTCTAACATCTTTAATCTGCTATTTATCTTACCAATAACGGGTATGATTAATCCCATGGAATTCAATCTGGCCATGAATTTTGATATTTCAGTTTTGGTTGTAGCCACGGTTGTCCTCATGATTTTTATGTTCACACTAAATACACGCAAACTCGATCGATGGGAAGCAGCCCTTTTACTTTGCGGATACATTGTCTACACCGTCTATCTGATCAGCCTCGGATAATAATCAGAATCTATCATTTTGCTTCTATCTTTGCAACTTTTGAGCATGGATAGAAAACTCTTATTTATACGATTAAGCCTGGTTGCTGTTTCAGTTGGAATACTTGCGGGTTCGTCCGTGCCAGGGCACAAAATACCCGCGGCATTTTCGCTCACGCCCGATAAGTTGATTCATTGCGTTGAATATTTTGTGTTGGGAATAGTTTTATACCGATGGCTGAAAGAAGAGTTTGAAATAAAAACAACTTTCCTTCTGATTCTCACCGTTATTATTGGCTCTGTCTGGGGAATTCTAGATGAGAATTATCAACGATTAATACCCGGACGAAATTCAGATTTCTGGGATTGGGTTTTAGATACAATTGGAGTATCTATAGCTGCCGTCAGTAGTTATTACTTTGGATCCGGAACAAGTAGTCATAAAAAAAGGCTGTCTCATAATTGAAACAGCCTCTCCTTTTCAATAGAAATATTATTTCACCTTTGCTTCTAACTCTGTAATTTTCGCTTGAGCTTCCTGCTTTCCTAAGGAAAGAGATTTCTTGTATAGCTCGATCGCCTCTTTTAATGTCTCCTTCTTTTTCTTAGGTGCTAATTTGGTACGCTTAGCAGCCTCTTCAACGGCTTGTGCCCTCGCAAAATAACCATCGGCTTCGCTTACCTTACTTGAAATCATCAGCTCCTGAATTTTAGCCTCAATCAAAGCAAGCTCTTGCTGCTTGGCAACAATCTGAGCTTCTTTGTCTGTTAACTCCGCTTCTTGCAATCCTACAGTGGTAATCAGGTTTGCGTTTTCGTTGCGTAGCTGATCAACATGCTCATTTAAAGAAGCAATCTCTTTATTGCGCTCTTCTAAATCGGCCTTCAATTTTTTGATTGTAGCCGACAACGCATTGGTATTACCTTTCGATTTCTTTAACGACTTCTCCAGATCTTCTATTTTATTCTGGGTATCCTTTACGTAGTTATTGATATCTTTCATACGAGCCGTGTAATTATCATAGGTGGTACCTTCCACCATGTTAACTCTGAGCACGTTACGGTTAGCATCAATAGAATCCATCAATACAGTAACCTCCTGCAGGGTCTGTGCAAATTGCTGGCTTGTCTGCAACTCACTTTTCAGTGAATCGACTTGTGATTTCAATTTTTCGGTTTCTTTACCACAACTCATCATGGTAGCTGCGACAGTGCATACGAATAATAATTTCTTTAGCATAACAGTTGTTAGTTTTTAGGGTTTAGTAGGTCAAAATTACTGCGATTAATTCGCTTCCAAGTTGGAAGAACAAAAAATAAATTCAAATCGGATGAAATCCTTCGACAACATGTAAATTGCAGCCCTTTTAAGGCCAGAATTCTCTTTAAATGCCCAAATTGATTACCACGCACACGCGTATCGCAGACCTGGGCAAACCCCGGGTTGTAATAATTGGTGGAGGGTTTGGGGGTATTGAAGTAATTAAGGGACTTAGAAAATATAAGGCACAGGTGGTCCTTTTTGACAAGCATAACCATCATACCTTTCAGCCTCTGCTCTATCAAGTAGCCACTTCAGGACTCGAGACCAATTCGATTGTAGCTCCGTTTAGGAAGATGTTCGGGGCCTACAGCGATTTCTATTTTCGGCTAGGAGAAGTTAAAAGAATCAATCCCCAAGAAAATTCCATTGAAACCTCTATCGGTTCTATAAAGTACGATTACCTGGTGATTGCTACGGGCGCGGTCACCAATTTCTATGGATTATCTGAAGTTGAGAAGAACGCCTCATCGATGAAAAACATTGTGGATGCAACCAAACTTCGCAATAAAATTATCCGTCATATGGAATATGCCTTGCTAACTGAAGATCAGGAGGTAATGAATAGTCTGATGGATTTTGTAATTGTGGGTGGCGGCCCTACAGGTGTTGAGCTTTCCGGGGCACTTACTGAGCTAAAGAAGAATGTTTTTCCAAAAGATTATAAGGAACTCGACATGCGTGCCATGGATATCCATTTGATCGAAGCTTCACCTCGGTTATTAAATGGAATGTCGAAGCAAGCCGGAGAAAAAGCCCTGCAGTTTTTAACAGAAATGGGCGTAAAAGTTCATTTGAATACCGCAGTGAAATCGTATGATGGCTATGAGATACACCTGAGTACAGGCGAAACGCTTATTTCTAAATCTTTAATCTGGGCTGCCGGAGTAAAAGGTAATCCCGTAGAGGGCATAGACCCAACTATTATTGCTCGGGGAAATCGATTAAAGGTTGATGAATTTAATCGGGTAAAAGGATACGAGAATATTTTTGCTATTGGTGATGTTGCCCTCATGGAAGGGGACATTAATTCGCCCACAGGCCATCCGATGATGGCGCCACCGGCTCAACAGCAAGGAAGACTTGTTGCTAAAAACTTACAAAATTTAATAAACAAGAAACCGCTTAAGCCTTTTAGGTATTTCGATAAAGGATCGATGGCTACGGTCGGTCGCAACAAAGCGGTCGTGGACATGAAAGGCATTCGCTTTCAGGGATTTTTTGCCTGGTACGTTTGGATGTTTGTTCACCTGATGTCCATTGTTGGATTTAGGAATAGAGTGTTTACTTTTTTTAGTTGGATGTGGAATTACTTTACCTTCGACCGCAGTAACCGGTTGATTATCGGGCGAAATGAGGAGAAGATAAATCAGGAAGAATTGAACAAGTAATCGATCTAATGGATTCAAAAGATTCAACACATCATAGATTATCTACAGCCGGAGTATTAATTGCCATGGGTATCATCTATGGTGATATAGGTACCTCCCCCTTATATACACTTAGATTTATTGTGGGCGATCACATTATAACCGAAGATCTGATTTTTGGTGGATTGTCTTGCGTATTCTGGACGCTCACATTAATCACCACCATCAAATATGTTTACCTGGCTCTTAATGCCGATAACAAAGGCGAAGGTGGAATTTTTGCACTCTACGCATTAGTACGAAGATATAAAGCACAATGGGTCATATTCCCTGCTATTATTGGCTGTTGTACGCTTATAGCTGATGGGTTTATCACACCCGCCATCAGTGTTACCTCTGCTGTTGAAGGTTTGCGATCTCTCAATCCGGATATTACCGAGCAAACCATCATCACCATCGTTATTGCCATTCTTTTAGCACTCTTTCTGTTTCAACAATTTGGAAGCAGTGTAGTGGGTAAAACCTTTGGACCTGTCATGTTGGTTTGGTTTATATTTATCGGATCCATTGGGCTCTTTCATTTGTTGGGCAATATTTCTGTATTAAAAGCATTGAACCCCGTTTACGCTTACCATCTTTTGGTAAAATATCCGGGTGGTTTTTGGATTTTGGGAGCCGTGTTTTTATGTACCACAGGAGCCGAAGCAATGTATTCCGATCTGGGCCATTGTGGTAAGACTAACATTCGGGTGGGCTGGGTATTTGTAAAGATATGTTTGCTACTGAGCTACTTTGGGCAAGGGGCGTGGTTACTGGAACATCAGGGAACAAAATTAGAGGGCGCCATTCCATTTTTCGAAATCATGCCAGAAGTTCTTCTATTCTTCGGTGTGATTATCGCCACCATGGCAACCATTATTGCCAGTCAGGCATTGATCTCAGGTACGTTTACGCTTGTAAACGAAGCCATGAAATTAAAACTTTGGCCCGCCACATTAGTGAGGTACCCCAGCCAGCTAAAAGGTCAAATCTATATTCCCTCCATCAACTGGATTTTGATGTTTGGCTGTATTCTGGTGGTTCTCTTTTTCAAAGAATCAAATGCCATGCAATCGGCCTATGGGTTGGCCATCACTTTTGATATGCTGATGACAACGTCCTTGTTGGTTTATTATTTTTCAACCTCTAAAAAATCAACAGTAAGAACTTCCTTAATCGCACTTGCCTTCTTTTCTATTGAAGGATCATTCCTCATTTCGAACTTAAGTAAGTTCAGACATGGAGGTTGGTTTTCCTTTTCCATTGCGTTTATATTTTTCCTCATGATGTATATTTTGTTGCGTGCCCGAATGCTGCGCGACAGGCATACAGAATTTGTTGACTTAAAACATTATGTTCCCTTAATACAGGATTTACAGCTCGATACTTCCGTGCCGAAGGAAGCGACAAACCTGGTTTATATGGCGGTAGCCAACAGTAAGCAATACATTGATTCAAATATTATCTATTCCATATTTAAGAAGCGACCAAAACGGGCCGATGTCTATTGGTTCGTTCATGTAGATACCGTAGATAGCCCGTACACCTCTAAATATTCTGTAGACACAATCATTCCTAAAAAATGTTTTTTCATTCGGATCAAACTGGGATTTAAATCAGACCATCGCGTGAATCTACTCTTCAATAAAATTCTTCATGATATGGCCGGTTCTGCAGAAATTGATTTAACCAGCCATTACGATTCTCTTCAGAAGCACAGCATGCCTGCCGACTTTAAATTTATTATGCTACACTCCTTAGCATCGGTGGATAGCGAAATATCTACATTCGATAACCTGATCATTCAGGGCTACCGGTTCATAAAAAAACACAGCCTGACTACCGAAGAAATGTATGGACTTGAACTGGCCAACGTGGAGGTGGAACGCGTGCCTATTATGGTTGGCCCTCCCGCTAAGGTGCGCATCAAACGTGAAAAAGAAGACACTGAAAGGGAAAAAGAGCTCCGGTATCACAGTCATTCAGAATGATCGATTACGGACGATGTCGTTCGGATTTGAAATCACCTAAAACTCCAAAACCCGCTTTCAATTCGATTGAAGGCTATTTAAGTCTTGGCATTGATTTGGAAATAGAAGTTCAAAAATCTCTGAACCCAAAATCCAATGCTACGCAACTATATAAAAATTGCCACGCGTAATCTTCTCAAGCACAAGGCATTTTCCATAATTAACATTTCGGGGCTTACGGTTGGCATAACATGCTGTGTGTTGCTGGCCTTGTATATAAATGACGAAATGAGTTACGAAAAACATTTCAGCGATTTCGACAGAACGTATCGCATCACTTCTTTTTTTAATAGCAACGATGGTGAACATTATAACCCGCGTACTTCACCTCCCATTGCGATGCGCGTGCTCGCAGAAATTCCGGAAGTAGAAAATGCCACGCGCGTAGTGAGCCCGCCAGAAGTTGAGCAACACCTCATACAGTATAAGGATAAATCGTTTTACGAGAAAAAAGGATATTTAGTAGATTCTACTTTTTTTCAGGTCTTTGATTATGCTTTTAAGGAAGGCAACGCAGAGACTGCCTTAGATGCCCCATCTTCCGTGGTTCTTACTTCTCCCTTAGCTGAAAAACTTTTCGGAAATCAATCAGCCATTGATGAGTTGATTGTGATTACCAGCGGTGGCGGCATAGATACTTTTCGCGTAGGCGGTGTGCTGAAACCTATTCAAAACAAATCGCATTTAGATGCTGATTTTTATATGAGTCTGAATAGCCGTGGCTGGGGAGAATGGATCAATAGCATCACTACTTGGGCCGGTCAAAATTTTATTTATTCCTATGTTCGATTGCGACCCGGCACTTCCATTGAGTTAACAGAAGTTAAACTGGCCCAACTCTTAGAAAAAAACGGTGGCAAAGAATTGAAGGAAACAGGCATGAACAAAACACTGCAACTTCAAGCCCTTACCGACATCAATTTATTTTCTTCGAACTACTTAGGTGATCTTAGCCCAAAGGGAAACATTACCTATCTGTACATTTTGTCAACGATAGGCATTTTTATTTTGCTGATTGCCTGCATTAATTTTATGAACCTCACTACGGCTAAGTCGAGTCAACGTGCGGGTGAAGTAGGTGTGCGCAAAACGATGGGCGCCACACGCAGTAGTTTGGCGCGTCAGTTTTTGGGCGAGTCAATTGTTTTAGTAATTGTCGCCACACTCTTGTCAATTGCTCTCATTCAGGTTACCCTTCCATTTTTCAATTATGCTACCCAGAAGCAACTGAGCCTTACAGGCATCAACATTTTCTTTTTAGGAGGTGTCTTCTTTCTCATTGCCATGCTTACAGGCTTGGTGGCCGGAAGTTATCCAGCCTTCTATCTATCTTCTTTTCAGCCCGCAGTGGTGTTGAAGAATAAACGCCTTGGAGGAGGACATAATGGGCTACGAAAAGCCATGGTGGTTTTTCAATTTGTTATTTCTATTACTCTTATTTCTTCCCTTACTGTAATCTATTCGCAAATGGATTTCATTCGATCGCAATCACTTGGCTTCGAGCCGGACTATAATGTAACCCTTCCGTTGCGCACACTTGAAGCAAAGAAGGCATACGCGCAAACAAAAAACCATTTACAAGCGCTTAGTGGTGTAACTCATGTATCTGCTTCTACAAGCCTACCGGCTACGTTTACCCTCCGCGATTTTTCGGTGTATAAACCTGGCACTTCCATGCAAGAGGCCATCCATCACTTTGTTGTGTACACCGATGAAGATTATTTCAAAACACTGGGCATATCGTTTAAAGCAGGTCGCGATTTTACCTATGAAACAGACTCCTCACGTTTTGAGCATTTGCAAAAGCGAGTAATCTTAAACGAAGAAAGTTTAAAACAATTGGGAATATCTTTAGAAGAAGCAGTAGGCTCCTTTATTCTTACTGACATTAACGGAAAAACTTTGCGCCATGAAATTATTGGCGTAATCTCTGACTTTCATCAGTTCTCTTTTCACGAAGCAATCAGTCCGATGATTTTTGCAATACCCGCAGATAAGGAAGATTACATTGCCATCACGGTATCGGTCGCGGCCGAAAGCTATACTTCATTTATCAATCAAGCTGAAAAAATATGGAAGGAACTCAATCCCAACACACCATTTGAAAGTGTGTTGCTGAGCCAGTATGTGAAACAACAATATGAATCAGACGAGCGTATGGCGCAGATAATTACCATGTTTACTTCCATTGCCATTATCATATCGTGTTTGGGATTGTACGGTTTGTCCATTTATGTAGCCGAACGCAGAACCAAAGAAATTGGTATTAGAAAAGTTATGGGCGCATCGGTGGCAGGCATCGTAAGCATGCTTACAACAGATTTTATAAAACTGGTTGTCCTTGCATTTGCTATCGCTGCGCCAGTAAGTTATTACTTGATGCGCGAATGGCTCAACACGTTTACTTATCGGATTGAACTAAATGCCTGGATATTTCTGGTGGCCGGATTCATTTCTTTTATAGTTGCCTGGCTTACGGTTGGGGTTGAGTCTATTAAAGCCGCCATAAGCAACCCAGTAGAAAGTTTAAGAAGCGAATAGAAGCATGTTACTGGTTGCCGGATACCTGTAACTGGCAACCTTTAAAGCGAATCAAATTATTTAAAGATAAAAGACAATGCTACACCACTACCTAACCCTTGCCTTTCGCAACTTATGGCGAAAGAAAATCCATGCGGCAATAAACATCGTTGGATTAGCTACCGGGGTAAGCGCATGCCTCATCATCTATCTGATTGTAACTTTTGAATTAAGTTATAATAAGGATATTCCTGGGTACAATAACATCTATCGCATCCATTCACAATTCAGTGGCTCCTTTGCGGGATTAAATCGTGGGGTGCCAACAGCCACTGCGCCTTACATACGCGAAAATTTTAAAGGCATTGAAGGCACTGCACTGTTCTTTTGTTTTGGCTCCAAAGTTCAGATACCCACTGCAGATGAACTTAAAAATTTTGATCAACAAAAGACTGTATGCTTAGCTGACTCCAGCTACTTTACCGTTTTTGATTTTTATTCCACACTTGCTGGTTCATTAAATGGTCTTTCAAAACCATACTCAGTAGTCCTAACAAAAAGTCAGGGAAAAAAATACTTTGGCGATATTTCGTTCGAAACGATGTTAGGTAAAGAAATCATCTATAGAGATTCATTAAAAACAAACGTGGTGGCAATTGTCGATGACCCACACTTCAAGACTGATTTAGAATTCACAGATTTCGTCAGTGCAGTAACATTGGAATCAAGTTGGATAAAAAAGAACTTTTCTTTAAACGATTGGAGCAGTACCAATAGCAGCACTCAAGTGTTTATTAAAACACAAGAAAGTTTGAGTCAGGCCGATGTACTTGCCCAACTTCCGTTGCTTGCCAAGGAGTATAACGAAAAAAACGATTGGGCTAAGAACGATTTTAATGCACAGCCTCTTTCTGATCTTCACTTTAATCCTGAAACCGGAATTTTTGATTTCAGTCGCGATGCTGCGCACAGACCAACTTTAATAACACTTTCCTTTGTTGCGATTCTCTTATTGATAATCGGAGCCATTAACTTTATTAACCTTGAAACAGCACAAGCTGCGAAACGTGCAAAAGAAGTTGGAGTACGCAAAGTATTAGGAAGCGCAAGAAGCAGGCTTATACTTCAATTCTTGTGCGAGAGTATTTTATTAACGGCCATCAGCCTTTTGATTGCTTTGCCTATGGCAGAAGGCGGACTTATTTTCTTTGATGAGTTTGTGCCTAAAGGAGTTGAACTCAACCTCCTCCAAATCGCTCCATTTCTCGGTGGCATACTTCTATTTGTTGGTGTATTTGC
>Ga0154020_10008495_pt1 | contig 11905 bp, 12 predicted proteins | sample Klosneuvirus_201_FD_109709 | JGI IMG/M metagenome (GOLD analysis project Ga0154020, IMG submission 109709) | Active sludge microbial communities from wastewater, Klosterneuburg, Austria - Klosneuvirus_20160825_MG | ecosystem: Engineered > WWTP > Aerobic digester > Activated sludge | place... | reverse complement strand
GTGCACCCGAGTTTTCCCGCCAAGGACTACAAGGGCTTTGTCGCCGAATTGAAGAAGTCGCCGGGCAAGTACTCCTACTCCTCCTCCGGGACCGGTGGCATCGGGCACTTGCAGATGGAGTTGTACAAGAATCTCAGCGGCACCTTTGTGACCCACATTCCCTATCGCGGTGCCGGCCCGGCGCTCAACGATACAGTGGCCGGGCAGGTGCCGATGACCTTTGACAACATGCCATCGGCCATGCCCTTCATCCAGTCGAACCGGCTGATTCCGATCGTGGTGGCGGCACCGCAGCGCCTGAGCCAGTTGCCCAATGTGCCGACCTTCAAGGAAGTTGGCCTGGAGCCGGTGAACCGCATGGCCTATTACGGCATCTACGGACCCAAGGGCCTGCCGCGAGAGGTGGTCGACAAGGTCAATTCGGCGGTGCGCAAGGCGCTGGAGGACCCGGCGGTGAGAAAGCGCATCGAGGATACCGGCTCCATCATCATCGCCAACACACCGGAGCAGTTCGCTGCCCAGATCAAGGCAGAGTTCGAGGTCTACAAGAAGGTGGTTGACACGGCCAAACTCAAGCTCGACTGAGTTCGTGGCGACGGGCTTGGGCGGCCATCCATCGGCAGGCGACGCGTCGGGTCTGCCGGACGATGGAGTGGGTCGCGCCAGCCCGGCTGACCTCGACGCCATAGCGACATTTGTCGATGCCTTGTGGCTGGAGGAGGGGCTGTCGCGCAACACGCTGGATGCCTACCGTCGTGATCTGACCCTGTTGGCGCAATGGCTGGGCGGCCGAGGCGCAAGGCTGATGCAGGTCGGCGAGGCCGAGTTGAATGGCTACTTTTCCGCCCGACACAGTGCCACCAAGGCCACCACGGCGAACCGGCGATTGACGGTGTTCAAGCGTTTCTTCCGGTGGGCGTTGCGGGAGCACCTGGTGACGCAGGACCCGACGCTGAAGCTGCAGGCGGCGCGACAAGCCTTGCGTGTCCCCAAGAGCATGACCGAAGCGCAGGTCGAGGCACTGCTGGCGGCGCCCGATACGGGCACGGCGATGGGCCTGCGTGACCGCACCATGCTGGAGCTGATGTATGCCAGTGGCTTGCGCGTCAGCGAGTTGGTCGGCCTGCGGGTTTTCGAGCTTGGATTGACGGATCATGTGCTGCGCGTGCTCGGCAAGGGCCAGAAGGAGCGTCTGGTGCCGTTTGGCGAGGTGGCCAGCGTGTGGCTGCGTCGCTATCTCGATCAGGCCAGGGGCGAACTGCTGGCGGGGCGGCAAACCGAGGATCTGTTCGTGACGCATCGCGGCGCCAAAGCTGGCAGCGCGATGTCGCGCGTCATGTTCTGGATGATCGTGAAGAAGCACGCCCGGGCGGCAGGAATCTCGGTACCCTTGTCGCCCCATACCTTGCGCCACGCCTTTGCCACCCATTTGCTCAATCATGGCGCCGATCTGCGAGCCGTTCAGATGCTGCTGGGGCACGCGGACATCTCGACCACCACCATCTACACCCATGTCGCACGCGAACGGCTCAAGTCCTTGCACGCCCAGCATCATCCGCTGGGTTGAGGGCACGGCAGGCGAGCCCCCTCAAGCCAGCAGCGTTTCGGCCCAGGTCAAGGCCTGAAGGTGCGCCCAATTCACCTGGCGATTGCTCAGGTGCAGGGTGTCTGCCGCCTTGGCAAACGCCTCGTCGTTGGCGCTCTCGCAGGCCTCGGCCAGATCGAGAAACGGGGCCAGCGGACCGGTTCGCAGCAGCAGGGCCTCGACCACCACGGTCGGCAGCGCCACCGCGCTCAGGGCCTTGTCCATGGGCATGCCCAACATGGTGTCGAGCAGCGAAAACACGCCTACGACAAACGCGTTGTCACACTCCTCGGGTCCCAGCACCTCGCCAGCCAGCAACTCCATCAGGCGTCCGCGCACCACCGCCATCGACGCCACCGCCGGCGGCGCGCCACCGTCGCGCGAGGTGATCATCAGCAGTGCCGCCCAGCGGAACAGCTTCTTCAGTCCCAGGATCATCACCGCGTGGCGAAACGAGGTGATCTCCACACTCAAGCCAAAGCCCGAAGAGTTGATGAAGCGCAATAGATTGAACGACAGCGTCGGGTCATGCTTGAGGACTTCCTCAATCTCGCTGGTGCTGGCTTGCTGGCGCACCAGGTTGATCAGTTGAATCAGCGTGGCCTGGGAGGCGCGCAGGGTCTGCCCTTTCACCAGCGTAGGTTTGGCGAACCAATATCCCTGGAACAGCTTGACACCCAGTGCGGCGACCTGCTCAAACTGTTCCGCCGTTTCCACCTTTTCCGCGATGAGGTGCGCCGGTGAACTGCTGTGGGCCAGCCGGATCACGTCGGCGACGTCTTGCGGCCGAAGCTGGGACAGGTCGATCTTGATGAAGGCTGCCAGCGTCAGCCATGAGCGGTAGGCGCTGCCCAGCACAGACTGGTTGAAGGCAAGTCTGAAACCGCGCTTTCGCACCTCCAGCAAGGTTTGCAGGCGTGCTTCGATGTTCTCGGGTTCGCCCTGCTCCAGCGGGGGGATTTCCAGCACGACTTTCTCGGGCTGGATCAGTTCCAGATGCCCGCCGGCGAGGCTGTCGTGGGTGCAATTGACGAAGATGGTCTTGCGGTCGGTCAGCGCCTCGTTGTCGATGTGTGACAAAACCCTGAACAGCAGCTCGGCGTCACTGGCCGCGGTATGGTTGTCCGACTGGCGCGAACGATCAAACAGCTCGTAGCCGATGACCGAGCGGCTGGCGTCAACGATGGCCTGGCGCGCGATCGCAGTGCGGTCGTCGGGCTGCGCCTGCGTAGGGTCGTCCAGGTTGGATGTCGTGTTCATGATGCGAGCGGAGCCGGTTTCGGCCCATTCTAGAGAACTTTGAAGCCGCCGCGCAAAGGGCTATCGGCGGCGCGAGCCGTCGGCCGACGCCTCGGTCTCTACAATTCTCGTCATTGATTGACTGGAGCGCACATGGCACTTTATGAACTCGATGGTGTGACGCCTGAGCTGGCTGGCTCGGCTTGGGTTGCCGACAGCGCCCAGGTAATCGGCCGGGTGGCCCTGGCGCAGGACGTCAGCGTTTGGTTTGGCACCGTGGTGCGCGGTGACACCGAGACCATCCGCATCGGACGGGGCTCCAACATCCAGGACGCCTGCGTGCTGCACGCCGACATGGGTAAACCCCTGACCGTGGGGGAAGATGTGACGGTGGGGCACCAGGTGATGCTGCACGGTTGCACGATTGGCGACGGTAGCCTGATTGGCATCGGCGCGGTGGTGCTCAATGGTGCCAGGATTGGCAAGAACTGCATTGTCGGGGCCGGCTCGCTGGTGACCGAGGGTAAGGAGTTCGCGGACGGATCGATGATCATGGGCAGCCCGGCCAAGGTGGTGCGGGAGTTGAGTGCGGAGCAGAAGCAGGGGCTGGTCAACAGTGCGCAGATGTACGTGCTCAACGCCCGGCGATTCAAGAGCGGGCTGAGGAAGGTTTCCTGAGTCCGGCTCAGGTGGATTCATGAATGGGAGTGCCTGTGTCCGAGTTGCACAAGTTTGTTTTTGAAGGCCTGCCGGTGCGCGGCATGATCGTCCGCCTGACGGATGCCTGGCAGGAGGTGCTGCGCCGGCGTGCCGCCAACCGTGCCACCGGCGCCTACCCGTTGCCGGTGCAGACCATGCTGGGGGAGATGCTGGCGGCGGCCACCCTGATGCAGTCCAACATCAAGTTCGATGGCGCCTTGGTGCTGCAGATCTTTGGCGACGGTCCGGTTCCGGTGGCGGTGGCCGAGGTCGGGCCGGACCTGGGGCTGCGTGCAGCGGCCACCATCAAGGGGCCGGTGTCACCGGACGGAGACCTTGGCTCCCTGGTCAATCTGAATGGCCACGGCCGCTGCGCGATCACGCTCGATCCCCGCACGCGCCAGCCGGGACAACAAGCGTACCAGGGGGTGGTGCCGCTGACAGACGCCAAGCACGTCACATTCACCCGCGTCAGCGAGATGCTGGCGCATTACATGTTGCAGAGCGAGCAGTTGGAGACCTGTCTGGTGCTGGCCGCCGATGCGAATCTGGCGGCCGGCCTGCTGATTCAGCGTCTGCCCGGACAGGGCATGGGCAATCTCTCAGGCAGCATGGTCGAGCGCGCGGACGACGGGGAGGAGGTGGAGGACGCCTACCATCGGATCGCACTGCTGGCCAGCAGCCTCAAGCAGGAGGAACTGTTGACGCTGGATGTCGATACCATTTTGCGACGCCTCTTCTGGCAGGAGTCCCTGCAGCGCTTCGAGCCCCTGGTTGGCGCGCAAGGTCCGCATTTTTTGTGCAGTTGCAGTCGCGAGCGCGTGACGCGCATGATTCTGGGCCTGGGGCAGGCGGAAGCCGCGGCCATTCTGGCCGAACGCGGCGATATCGAGGTGACTTGCGAGTTCTGTGCTGCGCAGTACCGCTTCGACGCCGTCGACGTGGCCCAGGTGTTCACCGATGCCAGTCAGCTCGCACCGGGCAGTTCAGGGCCGCACTGAGTCGACCTTCAGCAGATCCCTGAACAGGCGGTGCTCGCAGTGCGCGTTGCCGCATTGCGCACAGTGCCAAGCCCAATCGCCTTGTTCGCGTGGGCGCAGATCGCCGAACTGTTTCCCGGCGTGCTCGACGATCGCCAGCGCGCGGGCCAGTCGTTGCTGCCCCTGGCCATGCACCACGTGGTAAGGGATGCCGGCCCGATCCAGCGCTTGGCGCACCAGCCGGTCCACGTCGGGGCGTACATGGGGGCCGTCGCGCTGCAGGCCGTCGGCCACCCAAGGCAGGTCCAACGCAGTGAGCAAGGTCAGGTCGTAGCGGCGCTGGTGCTGCAGCGCGAAGTCGTAGAGCGACGAATCGTTGAACAACAGGTCGCTGTAGATCGCAGTCATCAGCGGCGTGGTGTCGGCGATGGTCTGTGCGCCCCCGTGGGCCGTGTCGACCCGGCGTGCCTGTTCCAGCGCGATGGCGTGTTGCTCGCTGGCCATTGGGGTGCGTTGCTCGCGTTCGCACCACTCACGCAGAAATTCGCTGACCATGCGGGCGGCCTTTCCAGTGACCTGGAAATGTGCCGTCATCGCCAACGCAAGCTGGGTCTTGCCGGTGCTCTCGGCGCCGACGATGGCGATCTTCAGGGGTTCAGCGAGGCGCACGTTGGTTGCCCGCGAGTCAGAGCTTGCGTTGCCAGGCACGCAGGCCCACCACGCTCAGGCCAATGAAGAGCACATAGAGCAGCGCGGTCAACCAAAGACCCTTGAAGGCGAACAGGCCGACGCTGACGACGTTCACGACGATCCACATCAACCAGTTCTCGATCAGCTTTCGACCGAGCAGGAACTGGGCCACCACGCTGACGGCGGTGGGAAACGCGTCCCACCAGGGTACGTCGGTGTCGGTGAAGTGCTTCAGGAACAGTCCCGTCAAAGGCCACAGCAGGGCGCATGCCGCGACAGTCCTGATGCTGCCCTGGCGGGTCAGCCTGGCGATGTGCAAGGCGGAGCCGTCGTTGCTCACGCCGCGCAACCACTGGAACCAGCCCCAGAACGCCACCAGCGCAAAGAATACCTGCAGCGCGGCATCGCCATAGAGCTTGCTGCGCCAGAACAGGGCGAAGTACATCAGCGAACTGATGACGGCCAGCGGCCAGCCCCAATGCACCTCGCGGATATTGAAGCCGACCATCGCCAGTGCCAGCACAAAGGCCACCAGCTCCAGCCAGGTTGTGGCGCTGCCCCACACGGTGAAGGCGACTTCAAAGAGTTGGGGAAAGAAATCGAGGTTCAATGACACGACCCGGTTGGGCGGCTGGCCAGGTGCGGTTTACTTGCCGACGAGAACAAAGATCTCGTTGGGCTTGACCATGCCCAGTTCCATGCGTGCCTTCTCCTCGATCATGTCCAGGCCTTCCTTGAGGTCTCGCACTTCGGCCGCGAGGCGCTCATTGGCCAGCCTGGCCTGAGCGTTGACCTGACGCTGGGCATCGAGCTGGCTGACCATTTTGGCAACGCTGGGCACGCTGCCCCGGCCAAACCACAACTGCGCGTGAAGAATCACCAGCAGTGCGATCAGAAAGGCCGGAACGAGGCGTGATCCCATACGTCAACCCTGGGTGGCTAGCGGGCAAGAAGAGGGAGCGGCTTCACTTCAGGTTGTAGAAGGCAGCACGGCCTGGGTAGCTGGCGACGTCGCCGAGGTCCTCCTCGATGCGCAGCAGCTGGTTGTACTTGGCCATGCGGTCGGAACGGCTGAGTGAGCCGGTCTTGATCTGCCCGGCGTTCGAGCCCACGGCAATGTCGGCAATGGTGCTGTCCTCGGTCTCGCCCGAGCGGTGACTGATGACAGCGGTGTAGCCCGCGCGCTTGGCCATCTCGATGGCGGCAAACGTCTCGGTCAGGGTGCCGATCTGGTTGATCTTGATGAGGATGGAGTTGGCTATTGCCCGGTCGATGCCTTGCTTCAGGATCTTGGTGTTGGTGACGAACAAGTCGTCACCGACGATTTGCACCTTCTTGCCCAGGCGGTCGGTCAGCAGCTTCCAGCCGTCCCAATCGCCTTCGGCCATCCCGTCTTCGATGCTGATGATTGGATACTTGTCGACCCAGGTGGCCAGGATGTTGGTCCACTCGTCGCTGCTCAGCGTCAGGCCCTCGCCTTCGAGGTGGTACTTGCCGTCCTTGTAGAACTCGGAGGCGGCGCAGTCCAGGCCCAGGGCGATCTGTTCGCCGGCCACGAAGCCGGCCTTGTCGATGGCGTCCAGAATCAGTTGAATGGCGGCCTCATGGCTGGGCACGTTGGGGGCAAAGCCGCCCTCGTCACCGACGGCCACGCTCATGCCCTTGTCGTGCAGAATCTTCTTGAGCGCGTGGAACACTTCGGCGCCGTAGCGCACGGCTTCGCGAAAGCTGGGCGCGCCCACCGGGATGATCATCAGCTCCTGCAGGTCCAGATTGTTGTTGGCGTGCGCACCGCCGTTGACCACGTTCATCATCGGCACCGGCATCTGCATGCCGCCCATGCCGCCGAAGTAGCGGTACAGCGGCAGACCCGATTCCTCTGCCGCCGCTCGCGCGACAGCCATGGACACCGCCAGCATGGCGTTGGCGCCCAAGCGCGACTTGTTCTCGGTGCCGTCGAGATCGATGAGGGTCTTGTCCAGGAAGGCCTGCTCGGAGGCGTCCAGGCCCAGCACGGCTTCGGAGATCTCGGTGTTGATGTGCTCGACGGCCTTCAGTACGCCTTTGCCCAGGTAGCGGCTCTTGTCGCCGTCGCGCAGTTCGATCGCTTCGCGCGAACCGGTGGAGGCACCGGAGGGCACCGCGGCGCGGCCCATCACGCCGGATTCCAGCAGCACGTCACACTCGACCGTGGGGTTGCCACGGGAATCGAGAATCTCGCGGCCGACAATGTCAACAATTGCGCTCATTTTTTTCCTAAGAGTAGAAGATGCTTCAGACTGGGGCGGCAACGCCTTCGACCAAAACCATGTTGAAAAACTGGGTCGCACCGAGGCGCTTGGCCCGCGCGGCACGGTACATTTCGCCATCGTAGAACGCCTTGGCGACTTTGAAGCTGGGAAACCGCAACATCGCGATGCGACTGGGTTGCCAATCGCCCTCCATGGTCTCGAAGCGGCCGCCGCGCACCAGGTATTCGCCGCCCGCGGCGGCGACCGCGGCCGGCGCCTCGGCCATGTACTGCTTGTACTGATCGAGGTCGGTGATCTGCATGTCCACGATGATGTAGGCGGCGGTCAAGGTAGTGCTCCTGGCGGGTCAAGCGAAGTTGTTTTCCAGAAAGCCCGTGCGCTTGGTCACCTGATCGAGCGCCACCAGCGTCTCCAGCAGCGCCTTCATGTGCCGCAGGGGCACGGCGTTGGGGCCGTCGCACAGCGCCTTGGCGGGGTCAGGGTGGGTTTCCATGAACAGGCCAGCAACGCCTACGGCGACTGCGGCACGCGCCAACACCGGGACCATCTCACGAACACCGCCACTGCTGGTGCCTTGGCCGCCTGGTAACTGCACCGAGTGCGTAGCGTCGAACACCACCGGCGCAGCGGTGTCGCGCATGATGGCCAACGAGCGCATATCACTGACCAGGTTGTTGTAGCCAAAGCTGGCACCGCGTTCGCAGGCCATGAAGTTGTCTTCCTTCAAGCCTGCGGCCTTCGCCGCGGCGCGCGCCTTGACGATGACGTTCTTCATGTCGCCAGGGGCCATGAATTGGCCTTTCTTGATGTTCACGGGCTTGCCTGACAGGGCTACCGCATGGATGAAATCGGTCTGTCGGCATAGCAGGGCCGGGGTCTGCAGCACGTCCACTACCGGCGCGACCTGCGCAATCTGGTCCTCGCGGTGGATATCCGTCAGAACCGGCACGCCGATCTCGCGTCGAACCTTCGCGAGAATCTCCAGCCCCTTTTCCATGCCAAGGCCGCGATAGGCTGTTTCGCTGGTCCGGTTGGCCTTGTCGAAACTGCTCTTGAAAATGAACGGAATACCGAGTGCCGAAGTGATCTCTCTGAGCGAGCCGGCGGTGTCCATCTGCAACTGTTCGGACTCAACCACGCACGGGCCAGCAATCAGGAAGATTGGCCGATCAAGGCCAACCTCGAATCCGCAAAGCTTCATGGTGCCTCCACGCTCGTCACTGCCCTGGCATCGGCTTGCAGAGCCGAGGACGCAAGTACCGCGCTGTCCCACGAGGGGGCGCGGCCTTGCCTGGGGCGGCCCGGCGCGGCGGCCATCACGCCACCACCTTCAGGGCCTTGCCCGCCGCCTGATGGTCCAGTGCCGCCTTGATGAAGGCGTTGAACAAGGGGTGGCCGGCCCACGGCGTGGACTTGAACTCCGGGTGGAACTGCACGCCCATGAACCAGGGGTGCACGCTTTGTGGCAACTCGACGATCTCCGTCAAATGCTCACGCTGGGTCAGGGCGGAAATCATCAGGCCGGCTTGACGCAGGCGGTCCAGATAGTTCACATTGGCTTCGTAGCGATGGCGATGGCGTTCGGTCACCACGGCGCCATAGATCTGGTGCGCCAGCGAGCCATCGGCAACGTCGGAGCTCTGCGCGCCCAGGCGCATGGTGCCGCCCAGGTCGGAGTTCTTGTCGCGGGTTTTGATGCTGCCGTCGGCGTCCTTCCATTCCGTGATCAGCGCGATCACCGGGTGCGGGCTGTCGGGCTCGAACTCGGTGCTGTTGGCGCCTTCCAGTCCGGCGACGTGACGCGCGAACTCGATCGTGGCGACTTGCATCCCCAGGCAAATGCCAAGGTAGGGTACCTTGTTCTCACGCGCGAAACGCGCCGCGCAGATCTTGCCTTCGATGCCGCGCTTGCCAAAACCGCCCGGCACCAGGATCGCGTCGAACTTCGCCAGCTGCGACACGCTATCGGGCGACAGTGTCTCGGAGTCGATGTAGTCGATCTTGACACGGGCATGGTTCTTCATGCCGGCATGGCGCAGCGCCTCGTTGAGTGACTTGTAGCTGTCCGACAGATCGACATACTTGCCGACCATGGCGATGTTGACTTCGGTTTGCGGGTGCTCGGTCTCGTACACCAGATCGTCCCAGCGTTTCAAGTTGGCCGGCGGGGTGTTCAGACGCAGCTTGTCGCAGATCAGGCCGTCCAGCCCCTGTTCGTGCAACATGCGCGGTACCTTGTAGATGGTGTCGACGTCCCACATCGAGATCACGCCCCAGGCGGGCACGTTGGAGAACAGGGAAATCTTCTGCCGCTCTTCATCGGGAATCGGACGGTCGGCCCGGCACAGCAGGGCGTCGGCCTGGATACCGATCTCGCGCAGCTGTTTGGCGGTGTGTTGCGTCGGCTTGGTCTTCAACTCGCCGGCCGCGGCAATCCAGGGCACGTAGCTCAGGTGCACAAAGGCGCTGTTGTTGGGCCCAAGCTTGAGGCTCATCTGGCGCACGGCTTCCAGGAACGGAAGGGACTCGATGTCACCCACGGTACCACCGATCTCCACGATCGCCACGTCGACCGCCTCGGGCGTGTCAACACCGGCGCCGCGACGCACGAAATCCTGGATTTCGTTGGTGACATGGGGGATCACCTGGACCGTCTTGCCCAGGTAATCGCCGCGGCGCTCCTTCTCCAGCACGCTCTTGTAGATCTGGCCGGTGGTGAAATTGTTGGCGCGGCGCATGCGGGTTTCCACAAAGCGCTCATAGTGGCCCAGGTCGAGGTCGGTTTCGGCGCCGTCGTCGGTGACGAACACCTCGCCATGCTGAAACGGGGACATGGTACCGGGGTCTACGTTGAGGTAGGGGTCGAGCTTGATCAGGGTGACTTTGAGGCCCCGCGATTCCAGAATCGCTGCAAGGGAGGCTGAGGCGATTCCCTTGCCAAGGGAGGACACCACACCGCCGGTGACGAAGACAAATTTGGTCATGTCAGAGGGAGCTAAACGCTCAGGGAGGTGGTAAAGCGAGATTATAGAGGTGCGGGGCCTGTGCGCGGCCGGGCCGCCCCAAGGCGCGAGGGCCCCCTCGGGGGGGCAGCGCAGCCACGCAGTGGCAAGCGTGGGGGCAACACCCTTCTGGTACATTGCGCTGCATGAAAAACCTTGCCGGCAAACACATCGTTTTGGGGCTGACTGGCGGCATTGCCTGTTACAAGGCAGCCGAGCTGTGCCGCGCCCTGATCAAGGAGGGCGCCACGGTGCAGGTGGTGATGACCGAGGCTGCACAGCAGTTCATCACGCCGGTGACCATGCAAGCCCTCTCCAACCGGCCAGTGGCGTTCTCGCAATGGGATGCGCGCGAGCCCAATAACATGGCGCACATCAACCTCAGCCGCGAGGCCGACGCCATCCTGATCGCGCCGTGCAGCGCCGACTTCGTGGCCAGGTTGGTGCAGGGCCGGTCCGATGAATTGCTCAGTCTCATGTGTCTGGCGCGCCCGCTCGACAGGGTTCCTTTGCTGTTGGCGCCGGCGATGAATCGCGAGATGTGGGCGCACCCTGCGACCCGTCGCAACTTGGCGCAGATTCGCACCGACGGTGCAACGGTACTGGAGGTCGGCGTGGGCGACCAGGCATGCGGCGAGACCGGCGATGGCCGCATGCTGGAGCCGCAGGAGATCCTGGACGACTTGATCGCCTTTTTCCAGCCGAAGCTGCTGACGGGCCACGAGGTGCTGGTGACGGCGGGACCGACCTATGAGGCGATCGACCCGGTGCGCGGCATCACCAATTTGTCGAGCGGCAAGATGGGTTTTGCTGTCGCGCGTGCAGCGCGCGAGGCCGGTGCCCGTGTCACGCTGGTGGCCGGTCCGGTACACCTGCCAACCCCACGTGGCGTGCGACGTATTGACGTGAAGTCGGCGGCTGAAATGCTGCTGGCAACGCTCGAAGGCGCTCGCACGGCCACGGTGTTTGTGGCCACCGCAGCGGTCGCTGATTGGCGGCCGGCTCACACTGCGGAGCAGAAGATCAAGAAGGACGGTTCGGGTCAGGCCCCAGCGCTTGAGTTTGTGGAGAATCCCGACATTCTGGCGACCATCGCCCAGTCGCCGCGGGCCCGTGCCGCGGAGTTGTTTTGCGTCGGCTTTGCTGCGGAGAGCAAAGACCTGCTGGCCAACGCCCAGGCCAAGCGTCTGCGCAAGGGCGTACCGCTGCTGGTGGGCAACATTGGTCCGGCGACCTTCGGCCAAGATGACAATGCCTTGCTGCTGGTGCGCTCCGATGGCGTGGAGTCCCTGGCGCGCGCCCCAAAACTCGAACTTGCTCGCAAATTGATAGCAGCCTGTGCCCGTCAGATAAGCGATAAGACCTGACTTGACCCTGAATATTCAATGAACATCGATCTCAAGATCATGGATCCCCGCCTGGCGGGCAATCTGCCAGCCTACGCCACCCCAGGCAGTG
>Ga0154020_10008494_pt1 | contig 11905 bp, 9 predicted proteins | sample Klosneuvirus_201_FD_109709 | JGI IMG/M metagenome (GOLD analysis project Ga0154020, IMG submission 109709) | Active sludge microbial communities from wastewater, Klosterneuburg, Austria - Klosneuvirus_20160825_MG | ecosystem: Engineered > WWTP > Aerobic digester > Activated sludge | place... | reverse complement strand
TTTTGGGACTTCGGGGATGGGACCAACGCCTCGGGGAGGACGGTCAGCCACACCTATACGGGCGGCACCGACCGCATCGTGACCCTCACCGTCACCGACAACGCGGGCGCGATGGGCAACGATAGTATCTCGGTCCGCGTGAACCTCCCGCCGGTGGCCGACGCCGGCCCCGATCGCTTCGCCGATCCCGGCGAGGTCGTCAGCTTCACTGGCGCCGCTTCGACCGACAGCGACGGTACCATCGCCAACTACGCCTGGACCTTTGGGGATGGGGCCTCGGCCAGCGGCCAGACCGTCAATCATCAGTACTCTACCGGCGGCAACTATACGGTGACGCTGACGGTGACGGACAACGACGGCGCGCCCGTCAGCGACACCACCGTCGCCCATATCACCGGAGCGACCGGCGACACGACGCCCCCGACGATTACGCATACGCCGGTGGGTAATGGCCAGGCGGAGGGCCAGGCGGTCGCGGTCTCCGCGAATGTCACCGACACCTCGGGCCTCTCCAGCGTGGCCTTGTATTACCGAGCGGTCGGCGCGGTCAGCTACGCCTCGGCGGCCATGAGCGCGGGCGGCGGAGGCAACTATTCGGCGATGATCCCGGGCGTGGCGGTCACCGCGGTAGGTGTGCAGTACTATATCGAGGCCATCGACGGGGCGACGCCGGCCAACACCGCGCGCTCCCCGGCTGGCGCGCCGGGCGCTCCCCATCAGTTCGCGGTGACCGCGGCCCAAGGCCCGATGATCACCCATACCGCGGTCATGAATGGTCAGGCGCAGGCCCAGCCCGTGACGATCGTGGCCCAAGTGACGGCGGTCTCGGGCGTGGCCTCGGTGACGCTCAACTATCGAGTGCAAGGCGGACCCTCTTTCAGCCAAGCGGCGATGACGGGCGCGGCGGGCACCTACTCGGCGGTCATCCCCGGCGCCGCGGTGATCCCGCCGGCCGTCGAGTACTTCATCGAGGCCCGCGATACGCAGAATCGTAGCGCCAGCAGCCCGGGAGGAGCGGGCGTTCATGTCTTTACCGTGGCAGGCACGGTCGACACGACGCCCCCCAGCATCACTCACACCCCGATCGCCAATGGCCAACCCGCGGGGGCGGCCATCACTTTGACCGCGACGATCACCGACACCAGCGGCCTCAGCGCGGTGGTGGCCCACTATCGCGCGCAGGGCGCGCCGAGCTTCGTCTCGGTGACGCTGAGCGCGCAGGGTGGCAACCGGTGGTCGGCTCAGATCCCCGGCGCGGCCGTGACGACCCCTGGCCTCGAGTACTATCTGTCCGCGGTCGATGGCGCGGCCCCCGCCAACACCGCCACCCATCCGCTCGGCGCGCCCGGCAGCCTGAACCGCTTCACGGTCACCCGCAGCTTCAACGTCGCGGCCGGCGATCTGGTGATCAGCGAGATCATGGCCAACCCCTCGGGCTCGGAGACCACCGGCGAGTGGATAGAGCTCTTCAACGCCTCCAGCCGGGCGATCGACATCGACGGCTTCGTGGTGCGGGATCTCGGCGTGGACTCTTTCACGATTAACCACGGCGGACCCTTCCTGGTTCAGCCAGGCGCCTACGTGGTCCTGGCCCGCTCGAATGATATGGCGGTCAACGGCGGGGTGAGCGCGGACTACGTGTACTCGGGGATGGTCTTGGCCAACACCGCCGACGAGGTCGTGGTGGCGGCGGGGGCAGTGGAGGTCGACCGGGTGGGCTACGACAACGGCGTCACCTTCCCGCACCGCGACGGCTACAGCATGAGCCTGAATCCTGGGTCGCTCGACTATGCCTCCAACGACGACGGCGCCAGCTGGTGTGATCCCACGAGCCTCTTGTCCGGCGGGGATCGCGGCACGCCTGGTCGCGCCAATGACCCCTGCGCTGGGCCGCCGGACACGACCCCGCCCACGATCACCCATACGCCGATCGCGGGCGGCCAGCCGGCCAACCTGCCGATCGCCGTCACCGCGGTGATCCGCGACGCCTCCGGCCTCCTGAGCGCCGAGCTGTACTATCGCACTGGCATGAGCGGGGCCTTCACCAGCGGCGCGATGGCGGCCATCGGTGGCGGGACCTACCAGGGCACGATCCCAGGCACCGCCGTTACGGTCGCGGGGCTGCAGTACTATCTCCGCGCGGTCGACGGGGCGCCCGCGGCCAACGAGGCCCTGGACCCGGCTGGCGCTCCCGCGGCGGTGCACTCGGTGCAGATCACCGCGCTCGACACCTCTGGCCCGGCGATCAGCCACACGCCCATCGTCGACGGCCAGCCGGGCGGCGCCGATGTCATGATCGACGCTACGATCACCGATCCGTCGGGCATCGGCAGCGCGATCTTGCACTATCGGTTGGCGGGCGGGGCGTGGCAGCAGGCCGCCCTGGCGCTCACCAATGGGCACTACCTGGCGGCCATCCCCGCGGCGGCCGTCGTTCCACCGGCGACGGAGTACTATCTCGAGGCGACGGATAGTTCCGCGGCGCAGAATGCCTCCACCTTGCCGACCTCCGGGATGGCCGGTCCCTTCCGCTTCACCGTGGTCGCGGCTGACACGACAGCCCCGGAGATTACGCACCTGGCGATCAGCGCCGCCCAGCCGGCGGGGGCCGCGGTGACCATCACCGCTACCGTCACCGACGCCTCCGGGGTTGGTGAGTCGCGGCTCTACTATCGCGCCTCCGGTAGCGCAGTATTCGCTTCGGTGGTGATGCCCAAGGTCGGGCCCAACCGATACTCCGCCGACATCCCCGGCTCGGTCGTGGCCGGCGCCGGCGTCGACTACTATCTCGAGGCGGTCGACGGCTCCGCGGAGCAGAACATCGCGCGCGACCCAGCGGACGCTCCGACCTCCATGCACAGCTTCGCGGTGCAGGGCGGCGGCGGGGACACCATGGGCCCCGCGATCGCGCATACGCCGATCGCCAACGGTCAGACCGAAGGTGCTGGCGTGCGCATCATCGCCGAGGTCAGCGACCCCTCGGGGGTGGCCAACGTGAGCCTGAGCTTCCGCATCGTCGGCGACAGCGACTTCAGCACGATCTCGATGAGCCTGAGCTCCGGCTCGAGCTACTCGGCTCAGATCCCGGGCGATCAGGTGACCTCGGCCGGCGTGGAGTACTATATCGCGGCGACCGACGCCTCCCCCGCGCACAACAAGGCCAGCTCCCCCGACGGAGCCCCGGGTTCGGTGCATAAGTTCAAGGTGGGCGCGAGCAACACTCCGGATCGCGCGGGCGGCTGCGGCTGCCAGAGCTCGAGCAGCGCGGCGGGGAGCTTCTGGCCGCTGATGATGGTCGCGCTCCTGGCCTGGCGTCGCGGTCGCCGAGCGGGTCATACTGCCGGCCGATGAGCTTGGCCGCGGAGTATCGGCTCGACGTCCGCGATCTCTCCTATCGAGCCGGCGGCACCCAGATCCTATCGGGCATCAACCTCTCGCTCCGGAGCGGGGAGCTGGTCGCGCTCCTCGGACCTTCGGGCTCGGGGAAGTCCACGCTGCTCACCTCGCTGATCGGGTTTCGGCGCGCCGAGGGCCGGGTGGAGCTGTGCGGCCAAGATCTCTATGCGGGCTTCGAGGCGCTGAAGACCCGCATCGGCTTTGTGCCGCAGGACGACGTGGTCCCCGAGTCGCTGACCGTGGAGAAGGCGCTCCACTACGCGGCGCGGCTCCGGCTGCCTCCTGACATGCCCGAGCCCCTGCGCCGCGCCACGGTGGAGTCTGTGCTGGCGCAGGTAGAGCTCAAGGACCGCGCGGGGGTGCGGGTGAAGCGCCTCTCCGGCGGGCAGCGCAAGCGGGTCTCCTTGGCCACCGAGCTGCTCTCGAGCCCGCCGCTCCTCTTTCTCGACGAGCCGACCAGCGGGCTCGATCCGGACCTCGAGGACAAGGCGATGAGCCTCTTTCGGCGGCTGACGAACGAGGGGCGCCTTACCGTCGTGACCACCCACGTGCTTGCCTCGCTCTCTGCCGTGGATATTGCGTTGATCATGGCCAAAGGTCGCCTGGTGTTCATCGGTGCCCCCGAGGAGGCGCCGGGCTTCTTCGAGGTGCCCGACTTCCCGTCGATCTACCGGCTCTTGGCCTCGGGTTCGGTCGAGCCTTGGGCCAAGAAGATGGTGGCCTCGAGCGCCTATCGCGCGCTCGTCCTGGACCGCCTCAAGTCGGCGCCTCCGCCGCTGCCGGCGCTGGGCCAGCGGGTGGCCTGAGTGGGGTTCTTTCGCTCGGACCCCCACCAGGTTTCGGTGCTCTCGGAGCGCTACCTGGACACGATGCTGGGAGATCTCGGCGGTCTCGGCCTGACCCTGCTCCAGGCTCCGATCCTCGCGCTCGGGATCGGTGGCGTGTTTCAAAACCTCGCCCGCGATACCTTGACCCTCTATTTTGTGCTGTGTTTGTCGGCCTTTTTTCTGGGTGCGATCAACGCCTCCCGCGAGATCGTCAAGGAGCGGGCGCTCTTCTTGAGGGAGAAGATGTACAACCTCTCGGTGCCCGCGTACCTACGGTCGAAGTTTCGGGTGCAGCTGATCCTGGTGGTGCTGGCCAGCCTCTCCCTGGGGCTGGTCACGAGCGTCTTCGTGCCGCTTCGGATCAACGTCTTTGCCGTGTGCGCGGTGCTGGCGCTGACCTGTTTTGCGGGGACGGCCACCGGGCTCCTCATCTCGGCTTGGGTGTCGACCAACGATCGGGCGGTCGGCCTGGTTCCGCTGGTGGTGATCCCCCAGATCCTGTTCTCGGAGGTGGTCGTGGGGGAAGGTAAGCTGGCGAACTGGGCGAGCTGGGTAGAGAAGCTCATGCCGGTGCGCTGGGGCTATCGGATGCTCAAGGAGCTGCGCAAGGCCGAGACCGATTGGGGCTCGATCGCCGGGGCGCTCATCGTTTTCGGGATCATCGCTTTCCTTTGCTACACGGTGTCTTTGTTCAAGCTGCGGAGGGCGCGCTACACGTGACTGGAAAAGTGATGCTGCTGCTGGCTGGCGGGGTCCTGCTGGCGGCCGGTGCGGCGTGGCTCTTCGGCGCCGACCCCCGGGGGCTCAGCCTGGGCGGCGTGGAGCTCGGAGGCGAGGAGCGGGCCTGGTTGGCCGATCGCTCGGTCGACTTCATGGAAGATCTCCAGTTCAAGGACTTCACCAAGGCCGCGACCTATCACCTCGAGGCGACCCAGAAGGCCCGCGACATCCCGGCGCTGATCCGAAAGGTCTTTCGCGTGCCCCCGGAGCTCCTCGACATCCACAGCTACAAGGTCCTCGAGGTCGACCTCGATCGGTCGAAGACGCGCGCCCGTGTGCGGATGCTCACGTACTACCATGCGCTCGGGGACGAAGCTTCGCGCGACCAGGCCGCCTCGAACCGCTCCGTCGAGATCCTGCTCTACTGGTTTCGAGGCGCTGACCAGAAGTGGACGATGGAGCTCGAGTCGTCGCTCCGGTGACAACCCACCCCGGATCCGTCTCCCGCCCGGTGACTCGAGCCCCGCCGGGCCTTGGATTTTGACCCTATCCTGGGTTGGTCCTCCGTTTGCTGATGGGTCACACCTATGGTGGCGATCGAACGGAGCTGGATCGTGGGTCGTCTCACGCTCGACGCGTGCTTAGCGGACCAGGGCCGCATCAAGGTCCACCGGGGCTTCGATTCAACGACGGGCCAACGCCTGGTCATCCGGTTCCTTCGCGATGCCGACCCGGTCGCCCTCGGGGAGCTCGAGCGACTCTCCCGGGCGCTGCTCCGCCATCCACACCCGGTGCTGTTGCCGATCGTCGAGGTCGGCACGCACCAGGGGCGCGGCTACTGGGTTACGCCCGAGCTCCCGCTGATCAGCGTCGACCAGATGCTCTCGCGCGGGATTCCCACCCCGCTGCCGCTGTCGCTGCGCATCCTGGCCATGGTGGGCGATGGCCTCGAGCACGCGCATCGGATGGGCCTCAGCCACGGAGCGCTTCGCCCGGCCAACGTGCACCTCGCGCCAGACGGACGCGTCCTCCTCACCGAGCTCGGCTTTGCGCACTGGCTCGATGCCGCGGTGTGGCCGCTGGGAGCGACGGGCGTTCCGCCGAGCCCCCCGCAAACCTCCGACCTCGACGCCCTGGCGGTGCTGAACCAGCTCCTCCTCGCGCGGCGCCCGTCGATGCCGCCGTCGGCGCCCGCGATCCCCGCCCGGCCCGCGGGCCTGGCGCCCGTGCCGAGCTTGCCGCCGCTGCCTTCGATGCCGCCCGCAGTGCTGGTGGCTCCTGCTCCGGTGCCCTCGGTCGCGCCCGCGCCGCTGGTGGCTCCTGCTCCGATGCCCTCGATCGCGCCCGCGCCGCTGGTGGCTCCTGCTCCGGTGCCCTCGGTCGCGCCCTTAGTCATGCCCGAGGCGGTCTCGGTGGCCCCCGCGCCTGTTCCAGCCGCCTTGGTCGTGCCTCCGCCGTCGCAGATGCCCGCTGCTTCGCCTCCGCCTTCCGTTACGCTCGAGCCACCGCTGCCCGCGCCTCCTCCGCCGTCGCTCGCCGAAGCACCTCTGGGGCCGGGTCCGGCTTTGCCGCCCTTCGTACCCCCGGCCGTGCGCGCTTCAGCGCCCCCCGTGCCCATGGTCCTCCCTGCACCACCACGGCCCATGCCCTTCGCGGGGCCCCCGATCGGCCTCGGTCCAGAGGCGCGAGCACCGGGCTCGGACACGCTGCCCATGCCGAGCGCCGCGCTGCGTGACCTCGCGCTCGAGGATGACGCCCCCGCGGGCCTCTACGCGCCGCCTTACGTCCTCTGGGTGCAAAAGGTCAGCGCTGATCTGCGGGGCGCGGCCGAGCGTCTGACGCAGGGCCTGCGCACGAAGCTCGGCCCGGGCCTGGGCAAGCTCGAGCACAACGCTCGCCGACGCGGGTGGATCCCGCCCCAGCGGCGCGCGCTCGCCAAGGGCGATATGTCGACCAGCGAGATGGAGTGGCTCTCCCCCGATGCCGAGGAGCCGAACGAGGCTCGGCAGCGCCTAGGAGTGATGGCCGCGGGTCTGGCCGGCCTGTTGCTCATTGGTTGGCTCGTCTTCGGCGGCTCATCGACCCCGCGGCCCAACCCCTTCTTGGCGCCCCCGCCGATCGCTACCCATCGCGATCCGCCGCCCGAACTCTCGCTCCCCCCGGCGCCGACGGTGCGTCCCGCGCCGGTCCCCGCGGTCGCGGCGGCGGTGAGCTCCGCGCGCCCAATGGCCAGAGCGGAGCCGGTGCGCGCCGCCGCCCGCAAGAGCCGCCGGCGCTGAGCTATCGTTGCCCGAGCAGCGCGCTCCAGGCCGCCGCGATGGCGGTCGCGCCCGCGAGGTTTGGCTCGATGCCCATCACGATCCAGGAGTCCGGGGCGCCGATGCCGTGCCCTCGAAAGAGGCGCTCGAGATTGCAGAGGAGATAGCCGTGGGTCTGCGCGAGCGCTGAGATGCCCTCGTTGAGCAGGCGGAAGTCCGCGCGCTGCGCTGGAGAGAGGCCGATCTCGGGCGCCAGATCGTCCTGGCCGTCCGTCGGATCGTAGACCGTATTCATGATGACCTTGGCTTCAAACCCGGCCAGGCCCTCCGCGATCTCCCGAAGATTGCCCAGGATCTCCGAGGCGACCGCTCCGCCGAGGAAGTCGTTGCCACCGATCGTGAGGGTGACGACGTCCGGAGGGGAGGCCTGTTTACGCGCGAGATCGCGCAATACTCCAGGGGTGATCTGGCCGTCACGAGTGAGGTCGATGAACTCCGATGCGCGGATCAACTTCGCGAGCTGGCTCGCCGCTCCCCCGCCGCGAACGCCGGTGTAGTCGTCGATCGACATACTGTCGCCGAGCGCGAGGTATCGCATCCGCGGGACTCTACTGGCAGACCGCCGCGCAGGTCGAGGGCGAATCGCCGCGCGCCGCGCACACCGCGAAGCAGGCGTCGCGCGGCGAGACCGGATCGCCGCAGTCGGCGCAGGTGCTGCTCGACATCCCGCAGATCGCCCGGCAGGTCGAGGTGCTGTCCTGGCTGAGCTTGCAGCGATCGTAGCAGCCGACTTGCCCGCAGGACGTATCGTTGCCGCAGATCGCCTGGCAGGTGGAGCTACTATCCGCGTTGTCTCCGCAGATGGAGTAGCAGGCCCGCTGGCCGCAGGCGGTGTCGGCCCCGCAGATCGCTTTGCAGGTAGAGGTGCTGTCGTGGTTGCTGCGGCAGGCCGCCCAGCAGCCCCATTGACCCAGGCCGCCGCTGACGCCGCAGATCGCCTTGCAGGTGGAGGTGCTGTCTCGGTTGGCCGAGCAGTCGCCGTAGCACAGCGCTTGGCCGCAGTCGGTCTCGGTGCCGCAGATCGCCTTGCAGGTGGAGGTGCTGTCCTGATTGACCAAGCAGACGCTGTAACAGTTGGCCTCCGCGGCCGGAGATGGCTCGCCGCAGATGGCGTGGCAGGTGGAGGTGGAGTCTCGGTTGCTGGCGCAGAGCTGGTAGCAGCCCACGCCGTCGCCGATCGGACAGGTGGCTTTGCAGCTGGAGGTGCTCACCGCCGACGTTCGGCAGGCGGACCAGCAACCGTCGATTTCGCTGGTGCACTGGGAGGCCGAGGCGAAGACGCCGCTGTCCCGCGGGCTCGTGCCGGCGTCGCGGCGCTGGCAGGACAGATCGCAGGCGCAGCCCGGGTCGCAGCCGGGGCCAAGATCGCAGCTGCAGGCGCCTGCGTCTCCCGGGATGCACTCCGGATCACAGGGACAGGAGGGGTCGCAGCTGAAGGTCTGATCGCAGGCGCAGAGCACGGGGCCTCCGTCGCCGGCGGCGTCCTTGCGCGTGGTGGACGCGTCGCGGCCGCCGGTGTTTCCGCCTCCTCCTCCGCGGGGCACGGAACGACCCCCGTCGCAGGCGCCGATCAGCAGGAGCAGGATTGTGAGCAGTGGGCGCGATCGCACGCCGGAACTCTCGGCGAGAACCCAAGGCCAGGCAACTTGTTCAGGGCCTCGGTGGCCAACCATGGCGCAAGGTTCATGAGCGATCTTCGCCCTAAGCGGAGACCAGCTGGGTTGGCGGCGGCCGCGCGTCGCTCACCACCGCGAGGCCGGCCTCGATGAGCCGCAGGGTCGCCGCGCCGGCTCCGGCGTTTTTGGCCTCTTGGCGCGCGCGCTCGAGGTTGCTGAGCGCGGTTTGGGCGCTGCCGGCGCGGAGGGCGACGAAGCCGAGGAGGACCTGCGCTGCCACCAGCTGCATGCCTTGCTCCGGTGCATCTGCGCCCAGCGTTGCGCTCAGCGCTACATAGGCCTGCGCGGGATCTTGGAAGGCGCCGAGCGTCACCCAAGCCTCGGCCAGCCTCCACAGGCGGGCGATCTCTCGAGGAAGGCGGGGAGTCGCGGCTTGGGCTTCCATACCCAGCGACTATTTCAACCGGTGTGCCACTCCTGGGGCGCCAGGTACACGAGGTTTCTCGCCTCTGGGGCGCTCGCCCCAGCGCTCGGTGTTGGATCGGCCGAACAGGTCGGGATGACACGGGGGCGGCTCAGCTGAGGAGCGACCAAAACGCGGGGGTATCGCGGAGGGGGTTCAGATCAGGGTCCCTCAGCGCCTGTCGCTTCATGAAGGCCGGGTCGAGCCTGACCGCCTCCCGGAGGGAGCCCAGGGCCTCGGCTGGGTCCCCCAGGCCCAATTGAACACAGGCCAGGTTGTAGTGCGCTGGCGCGTAGCTGGGGTCGAGCTCATGGGCCATCGAGAGGTAGAGCAGGGCGCCGTCGTGGTCGCCGCCGTGGCGCAGCGCGAGCCCCATGCGGTTGTAATACTTGAGGACTAGCTGTTGCTCGGCCTTGCCCAGCAGGGCGAAGGCCCCCGTGAGGTCGAGCATCGCCTTGAGCTTGGCGTCGTTGTCCATCGCTCCGCTCAACGCCTCGGTGCTCAGGCCGACCGAATGGAGCCAGGGCTCGCCGAGCGTTGACGCGAGCTCGCTCCGCAGCGCGACGATCGCTTTGCCATAGGCGATCAGCGCCTTTTCGTCGCCCCCGGGGAGTTGGTCGGCCGCAAAGCCCATCTCCAGCAGGCGCTCCGCGCTCGAGCCGACTTTGATCGAGGGATATTTGGCCACGGAGACCAAGGTTGGTGGGTGGCCCCGGTCGACGTCGAAGGTCCGCGGCCGTGGGGAGGGACGGTCAACGGGCGTGCGAAGGTGCGGGCGGAGGGCCGGGGCAAGTTCGTCCCTGGGCACCGTGACCAGAGCAAAGCCCTTGGCGACTGGGCGCTCGACGTTAGAGGCCATGCTTAGGAGACCTCGCAACACCGAGGCCAACGCCGGGTGCTACCTCTTGGCTCGGGAGATCACGCTCCGGGGGGGCCAGTGGCGCCGCCTTGTCGGAGCGCAATGACAGATCGCCGCCCGGGCTCTGGGAAACCAGGTAGAAGCAGGCATGCGTGGCGGTGGGAAGGTACTGTTTGTCGTCTCTTTGCTATGCGGGGGCTGTGATGACCCCGCGGGGGGATGCAGCACGACCGATCCGTCGAGCTCCACCCGAGGTGTGTACTGCTTAAACGGCCAGGATCATTTCTGCTGTGGGGACATCGCTGTCGGCTTGGTGTGCACGGAGGGCTCGTGGAAATGCCCAGCCGGGACGGTCCTCCGGCAGGAGTGCACCTCCTTCTGCGGCGCTGACGCCGGCCAGGACCGAGGGGACTAGGTCGCGGCGACCCACGCATCGTTGGCCCTCCCGTGCCGATAAGGTCCCTTGAGTCCAATGAAAGCGCCCGTCGACCTGAGCCGCGCCGTCGTCATCAACGTCGACGTCCAAAACGCGTTCGGCAAGGAGGCCGAGAGCGACAAGCTCCGCGCGCTGCGCTCCAGCGAGGGCAGCGAGATCGAGCGGGCCGCCGAGCTCTCCAAGGCCGTTCACCAAGCCGGCGGCGCCGTCATCGTCACGAAGGATTGGCACACCCAGCCGGGGACCCCGCTCGCCGATGGCCAAATCGATCAGCGCGCCGCGGGTGAGTTTCAGATCTACGGGCAACACGCGCTGGCGGGCAGCCGGGACGCCGAGCTCAACCGGCCCCTCGAGCGGGCGGTCGCTGAGCTGGAGGCCAAAGAAGGCCGCGTCCGGACCGTGGTCCCCGTGGATAAGTACGATACCTCGGGACGTTCCGGCTCTCGTCGCATCATCGAGGTACACAAGAACGTCTACGACGTGACCAAGCGGGTCGACGTGGATGGTCAGACTCGTCCCCACGCCGCCTTCTTGCAGACGCTGGCTACGCTGCGGGCACAGGGCATGACCACCGCCATCCTGACCGGCAAGATCGCCGAGGTCTGCGTGCGAGCGGCGGCGGCGTCGCTCCATGAGCTCTTCCCGGATCTACGCATCATCGTCGCCGAGGACGCGGTGAGCAGCATGCCCTCGAACATCGCTACCTCTCTGGGTCTAAACCCCAAAGAGGAGGTTATGGCCGCGCTGGAAAAGAGCGGGATCGAGGTCTTGCGGACGCGGGCGCTCCTGCCTCGCGCGGACTTCGCGCTCGCGGGCCTCCTCGGGGCATGAGCGACGAGGAGGGCCTCGATCTCGCGCTCGGCCGGATCAAGCTACGACTGCCCCCTGGCTGGAACACGGAGATCGATCTGGTCAGTCGGGGACCCGCCGTCGGTAGCTATCGCCCAAACCTGAGGCTCACGCTGCGGCAGGCCGACCGTATTCCGGACATCGAGGCGCTGGCCGCCGCTTACGTCGAGCAGCTGAAGGAGGCGCTTTCCGGCGAGATCCTCGCCGAGCCGCCCCGGCCGCGCACCAGCCGCGGCGCCGATCAAATGCTCGAGGTCTCGCTGACGGCGCGCCTCCCGGACGGGCGGGTGGCTCGTCATCGCGCCCTCCTCCTGGCCGCGGCGCTCACCGTCGTGACCGTGGGAGTGAGTTGGCGCGAGGGTGAGGTCGGGGAGACCGAGATCGCCGACCTCCTTTGGGCCGCGCTGGGGAGCGTGCAGGT
>Ga0154020_10008493_pt1 | contig 11905 bp, 9 predicted proteins | sample Klosneuvirus_201_FD_109709 | JGI IMG/M metagenome (GOLD analysis project Ga0154020, IMG submission 109709) | Active sludge microbial communities from wastewater, Klosterneuburg, Austria - Klosneuvirus_20160825_MG | ecosystem: Engineered > WWTP > Aerobic digester > Activated sludge | place... | reverse complement strand
GGCAGCAGGGCCTCCACGTACGGCGCCGGGCCGAGGCGCGTGACGGCGTAGGCGTCGGGGGCGCGCTCGCGACGGAGCGGGTACGAGCCGTCGTCCCGGTCCACCAGCGCGAGCGCCACGCCGTTCTCGAGCGCAAGGCGCGCGGCCTCCACCATCGCCTCGTGCGGCTCGATCGGCAGGTAGACGAACTCGTCGCCGTCCGGGTAGAGGACGACGGAGAGAAACGGCAGACGGAGGACCGCGCGCCGGAAGGCGGCCTCGATCGTCCGCGGCAGCTCGAGCGCGACGACCGTGGGCCGGACCGCGTGGAAGGCGCGCCGCGCGAGGACGGCGAACTCGAGCGTCTGGTGGAGCGTGGGGAGGAGCGCGATCCGGTCCGTGGCGCGGACGACGCCGGTCTCGGGATCGACGCGCGGCTCGGTCACGTCCGCCTTGGACCCTTTGGCGACTCCTTCTCGGCGGCGAACCGGAGGGCGTCGTCGCCCAGCACGGCCCTCACGGCTTCGGCCAGGCGCTCGTCCAGCGAGGCGGCCACCTGGAGCTTCCCCTGCCGTAGCGCGGCGCGCTTCAGGGCGTACCGCGCGATGCTGATCCCGTCTCGCACGGTGTACGCCTCGTCGGCCTCGTGGGCGCGGCGCAGGAAGCGCGTCACCCAGCGGAGGAGCTCATCGTCGGCGAACGGCAGGTTCCCCTGCAGGATCGCGAGCTCCTCGTCCTCCTCCGGGAAGTCGACCAGGATCGTCGGCGTGAGCCGCGAGTGGATGTACTCCGGCAGCTCGAACGTGGACGAGTCGTCGTTCATCGTGGTGACGAAGCGGAAGTCCGGGTGCGCGCGGACCTTCACGCCGGCCACGATCGACTCGATCGTCCGGCGCGAGTCGAGGAGCGGCGCGAGCGACGCCCACGACTTCTCGCTCATCCGGTTCCCCTCGTCGAGGATCGCCACGCCTCCCGTGAGCATCGCGGTCACCAGGCTCGAGGCGACATACCGGATCTTCCCCTCGCCCGCCACGACCGGCGTGATCAGGAGGTCCTCCGGGCGCGTGTCGAGCGTCGCCTGGAAGAGGTAGACCGCCCGGCCCATCCGCTTCGCGGTGGCGTAGGCCAGCGTCGTCTTCCCCACGCCCGGCTTGCCGATGAGGCGCGGGTTCAGGGGCAGGTCCTTTTCGTGCACCACCAGCCACGCCGCGAGGAGCTGGTCGACGAGGTCCTCGCGCCCCGTCCATTCCAGGGCGAGGTCGTCCGGGTGCGCGAGGGCCACGTCGATTCCTTCGAGGCGAGTCGTCTGCATCGCCTCGATTCTACGGAGGAACGCCCGGAGGGGGTGGCGCGTCAGGTCGGGCGACCGGGCGTCGACGAGCCCAGCGTCGCGAGGACGCTCCGCCGGATCTCACCCTGGAACGCCTCGGCCTCGGGCGACCGTTCGATCGAGGGGAGCCCTTCGCCCATCTTCTCCGAGAGGAGCAGCGTGAGGAGCGCCTGGAAGACGTTGCTCGTCGAACCGCCGTCGGTGCCGGAACCGCCTCCGGTGATGAGGAGCTTCGGCACGAGGTCGACCTTCGACTTCTCGAGCGCCTCCGCGAACCGGTTCATCACCTGCTGGGTCACCTGGAAGCGCGGGCCGCCGTAAGCCCGCACCTGCTCGTCGATCGCGACGGCCTGCGATACGCCAACCCGCGCAGCCTTGTCGGCCTCCGCCTCGCCGATCGCGCGGATCTTGCTCGCCTCGGCGTCGGCCAGGATCCGGACCTTTCGCCCCTCCGCCTCCGCCAGCGCGGTGATCTGCGCGGCCTCCTGCAGCGACCGCTGGTACGCGGCCTTCCCCTGGTTGCTCTGCACGGTGATGCCGATCTCCGATTCGGTCATCAGCGTCTGCTGCTTCGCGCGGGATTCGGCCTCGCGCAGCTCGCGCTCCTTGCTGGCCGCCTTCTCCTGGCGCGTGTAGGTCTCGATCTGCTCCGCCGCGATCTGCCGCGAGCGGAGCTGGGCCAGGATCTGCTCGATGAGCCCGCCCGCGCCCGACGAGGGCGTGCCGATCAGCACCTCCTCCAGCTCGAGGTTGTAGTGCGAGAACTTCGCCTTCATCTGCTCCGACGAAAGATCCTGGATCTCGCTCCGCTCCTGGATCAGCTCGATAAGGGTCCGGGTCTGCCCGACGTTCTTGAAGTAGGCCGAGACCATCGGGTCGAGCGTCTGCTCCACGAGCCGCCGCACGTCGCCGAAGCGCTGGACGACGAGAGGCGCCTTCCGGTAGTCGATGTGGAGCACCACGCTGAGCGGCAGCGACGGCTCGAAGGCGTCCTTCGTGATGAGGCCGATCTCCGAGAGGTTCTCGTCCAGCCGGTGCGTCCCCACCTCCGACTTGATCCACTTCAGGATGATGTTCGTCGTCGGGACCGGGATCACCTTGCCGGCGTAGGTGTTGAACGCATACTTGCCCGGCAGGAACGGCGTGCTCCAGACGCCGCGCTGGCCTTCCTCGACGAGCTCCCCGTGGTTATAGGAGGCGCCGGAAAGGTCGGCGCCGAGCGGACCCGTGTACGACACCACCACGCCCACCGTGCCGACGTCGAGGATCGTCTTCGGGATCATCTCCACGGTCGCGAAGAGGCGGTTCACGTAGTACGTCCCCTCCACGAGCACCTGCAGCTGACGCCCGCGAAAGCCGTTAGCGCGGAGGAAGCGCTCGGGGTCCTGGAAGTTGTTGTGATACGTCTCGGCATGGGCCGCGTCGGCGCCGACGATCGGGGCGATGATCTCGCCCTGCGGGAGGGACGGGCCGTCGTGGACGGTGACGATGCCGACGAGGTCGTCCGTCCCCTTGATCACGACCGGGGTGAAGCCCTGCCGGTCCGCGATGAGCTGGGCCGTCTTCTTGAAGCTCTCCTCCTCGCTCCTGTCGAGCGAGCGGTAGGTGATCCCCGAGTCGGTGATGACGACGAAGAGCGCGAGATTGATGGCGTAGGTCCCCTCGCGCAGGATCAGCCGCTGCGGCCCGCGCTCGCCCCCCTTCGTCAGGAAGGCGCGCGCGTCCTGGAAGTCGTTGGCGGTGACGTTGCCCGCGAGCGTCTGGGTGGCGTGGAGGGGGCGGCCGTCGCGGGCGAAGAGGTAGCCGATCTTCCCCTGGGGAATCGTGACCAGGGGCAGCCGGTGGATCCGGTACTGGAGCCGGAACAGGAGGTGCCATCCGCCGCGAAGGACGTCGGGCTGGAAGCCCGCTTCGCCGCGGAGCGCGATGAGCCCGGACGCGACGGACCCCCTGCCGCTGACGAGCTTCTCCACGATGCCGATCCGGTTGTTCGGGATGTAGCGGAGGAACAGCCAGGCCAGGAGCCCGAACAGGGCAAGGCCTGTGACGACGGGATGGTCGACGAGGGGCGAAAACATGGTTCTCCTTGCCGGGCCGGAGCCCGGGCGTGCGCCGTGTGGGTTCAGCGATTCAGCGCGGTGTGACGGCGGTCCGTCGATCGAGGATCGATCCGTCCGTCGTCGGACGGAGACCTCCTGGTCGTGATCCGAGCAGCCCGGCGGGTGCGATCGACTAGGGCCGAGGAGGGTGCGGAGGCTCCAGCCCCGGAAGGGCGAAGGTCATCTCCTGGGATCTGAACATGTCGTTACCTACCGCACAATCTGTGGCGCCGGAACCCGCTTGTCAAGCGGACCCGGCAGCCGAGCCGTCCCCGCGGCCGCCCTTCGGCGGTCGGTGTCGGGGGGACGCGAGTCCGCTCCGACGCTCCGATGTGTCCGGGAGGGATGTCAGACTCCTCCCGTCCCGACCGGCGCAAGGCACGATGGGGCTCGACCGTTCTCCGGAGAGAGCAGAGGATTACCGGAGAGCGTCCACGAAGGAGGTCCGGATGGAGTCCAGTCGTTCCGAGCGCTCGCGCCACCGGCGCCCGGTGTGGCTCGTCGTCGCCGCGCTCTCGCTGGCCGGGACAGCCCCCGCCGCGGCCAGCATCGACGACATCAGCGGAGCGTGCCGCGCGACCCCCGGCGGCCCGATCCTCCTGAGCGCGGGGAGCACGATCGAGCTGACCGTCAAGGGGAAGGGCGTCGACCTCGTCCGGCGCGTCGAGGATGTCGGCCTCGGCGGGGTGACGGTCCGGATCGGCGAACGGAGAGGGGGCTCCGGCTCATCGGTCACCCTTCGCGTCACCGTCGACACCAGCGTCCGGCACGGAGACGAAGGCCGGATCCGGCTCGAGTACCCGACCGGCGAGGACTCGTTCCCGGTGAAGCTCGTCGGCGAGGTGACGATCCGGTCCCTCGCGGTGGAGGGAGTCCAGCCGAACGACGGGCGCCACATCCTCGATCTCGACCGCGACTACACCCTCGCGGTGCGGGGGACGAACCTGGCGATCCTCGAGGCGCCGCGGCTGATGGGAGACGGAAACCAGATCTCTGTGGCCGTCCTCTCCCGCGCGAACGACGAGGCGCGGCTCCGGATCCGGTCCTCGACCAAACGGGGCCACACGATCGACGGTTCGGACCTGCAAGGCGATGGATGCGGAAAGGGAAACCTCGTGGGGAGCGCGTCGATCAAGCTCCTCTTCGGCCCCGATCCTTCCGACCGACCGGCACCCACCCGGAGGCCCGCCGCGCGTCCGACCGCGACGGCGGTCGTGCGACCGACCGCGCCGAGGACGCCGACGGCGACCCGGATCCCGCAGGCGTCCCTCCCGGATCTGGTCCCGATACTCGAGGGGGCGCCGTTCCGCCACCTGGGCACCGAGGTGAGGCGGGAGGTGAACGGGCAGATCTTCTGCAGCGCGATCGTCCCGCAGGCTGTGGAGAACACGCTGGCGGATCTCACCCCCGGCGACGTCCGGTGGGGCGTCCGGAACGCCGGCCGATCGGACATCGCGGGAAAATTCAGGATCAGGCTCACCACGGGGGCGCACGTGGAAGACCGGACCATTGTCGGGCTGCGCGCGGGGGAGACGAAGCTCTTCGACGTGCGGCGTCCGGCCAGCCGGACGAACGTCACGAGGATCGGCCTCGAGCCGGACGCGGCGACGAGACAGCGGTACGGAGCCCTGTCGGGCGGCAGGTGCGTCCAGTCCGATCCGCAGCAGAACCCCAGCCTGGAGTGGCAGGACCCGAGCTTCGAGGTCGAGGTGGACACCAGCCGCGCCGTGAACGAGGGTCCCACCGGCGGCGAGACGAACAACACGAGCACGTTCTGACCGGGCCTCTCTCCGAAACGACGAGGGGCCTCCCGAAGGAGGCCCCTGGCGAGACCGATGGCGATCGGCCGAGCTACTTCTTGGTCTTGCCCTTCGCCGGTTTCGCGGAAGGCCTGGCCGCGGGCTTGGCCGGAGCCACCGGAGCCACCTTCCCGAGCGTCGCGACCTCCTCGAAGTACTTCGCGAACGCCACGATGCCGCCCGACGCCTGCTCCCAGTCGTAGTTCTCGTTCGGGGCGTGGTAGCCGTGCTCAGGGAGCGAGAGGCCGAGGAAGAGGACGGGCGCCTTCAGGATCTTCTCCATCGTCACGACGGCGCCGATCGAGCCCCCCTCGCGAACGAAGACCGGCTCCTTGCCGAAGGCGAACTTCACGGAGCGCCGGACGGCATCGGCCAGCGGCCCGGTGGTGACGCCGCGGTAAGGATCGAGGCGGCCCTCGGGGTGGACCTTCACGTCGGGGTTCTTCGACTTGACGAACGCCTCGATCAGCTTCGTGATCTTCACGCCGGTCTGGTTGGGGACGAGGCGGCACGACACCTTGACCTCGCCGCGCGGGGGGACGATCGTCTTCACGCCCGGCCCGGTGTAGCCGCCCACCACGCCGTGCACCTCGAACGTGGGCATGGCCCAGATCCGCTTCATCACGTCGAGCGGGTCGTTCGTCCGGATGGACTTGAAGAGATGGTCTTTCTTGAAGCCGGCGACCGTGAAGCCCGAGCGGCGGAAGTCCTCGAGCTCCGACTTCGAAGGCGGGACGACATCCGCATAGAACCCCGGGATCTTCACCTTGCCGGTGGTGGCGTCGAAGCACTCGGAGACGAGCTTCATCAGCTCGGCGAGCGGGTTGCGCGCGGCGCCCCCCGTGACGCCCGAATGCTGGTCGGTCGTGCCCGTCTCGAGCGTGAAGCGGAGGCCCTGGAGGCCGCGCAGCCCCGCGGGCGCCGCGGGCTTGCCGCGGGCGACCCAGATCGTGTCGGACACGATGACGGAGTCGGTCGCGAGGCTATTCGCAACCCCGGTGATCCCGCTCTCGAAGTTCGGCGAGCCGATCTCCTCCTCGAACTCCCAGAGGACGCGGGCGTTCACCTTGACGCCGGCGTCGAGGGCCGCGCGGAGCCCGAAGAGCGCCGAGAGCGCGGGGCCCTTGTCGTCCGTCGTGCCGCGGCCGAAGTAGCGGTCGCCCTTCTGGGTGAAGGTGAACGGCTCCGTGTCCCACGGCTCCGTCTCCCTCGAGGCCGGCTGCACGTCGAGGTGGTTGTAGACGGTCACCGTCGGAAGGGTGGCGTCACTGCCCCAGCGGCCCGACACGATCGGGTGGCCGTTCGTCTCGAGGACCGCGGCCTCCCCGCCGAAGCGGCGGATCGTGTCGCAGGCGAGCTTGGCGCACTCGTGGATGGCGTCTCGCCTGGTCGGGTCGACCGACACGGTCGGCACCTCGACGAATTCCCGGAGAAGCGTCTCGTATTTTTCGCGGTTTTCCGTGGCGTAAGCCCGTAGGCCTTGTTTCGTCAGCACCATGTGCGGAGTCTACCCCCCCTCGGGGAGCGTGGTCGCTTTCGCTTGCCGCTCGTCGCGGGTCCGCCGGCGACGATGCTGCCGCTCCTCCTCCTCCTTGTAGAGGTACTTGATGGCGTGCTTGGGGACGACGAGGTTCGGCGCGTTCTCGCGGTTCAGCTTGATCACGTCCTTGTCGTACCACTCGATCCAGCCCCGGAGCTCCTCGCCGTCCAGCAGGCGGACGACGATCGCCGTGCGCGACTGCATCTGCTTCAGGTAGTAGAAGGCCTCGGCGTTGGTCTGGTCGGCCGGAACCGCCTTGCGCGTGGAGGGCGCGGGCGACTGGCCGTGCTCTCTCCGTATCTGCGCGAGCGACGAGCGGATCAGCTTGCGGGGCCCCAGCTCCACCGTCGGCGCGGCGGGCGTCGGCGCGGTGGGCGTCGACGCGGGTGAAGGGGCGGCACCGACGGGCGGCTTCTTCACGGCTGCCATCGCTAGACTCCTTAAACTGTGGGACACCTGAAGTTCGGAGGAGTCTAGCAGCTGCGGGCCGGGGCGGCTCGCGAGCGGTCTCTCGGGCTCAGGCTCCCGCGGCGGCGGCGGCCCGGTCGCTTCCCATCTTCCGCGCGGCCGCGATGCCCCCCTCGAGCTCGTAGGCCACGCAGCATTTCAGCCGCCCGCAGGTCCCCGTCAGCTTCGACGGGTTCGGCGTGACGCCCTGGAGCTTCGCCATCCGGATCGTGACGGGATGGAAGCCCTTCAGCCAGGTGGAGCAGCAGAGCGTCAGGCCGCAGGAGCCGATCCCGCCGATCATCTTCGTCTCGTCGCGCACGCCGATCATCCGGGTCTCGACGCGCGTCTGGAAGCGCTCGGCCACCTCGCGAACCAGGTCGCGCGTCTCCACGCGTTTGTCCGCCGTGAAGAGAACCGTGATCTTGCGGCGGTCGAACCCCACGGCGCACTTGACGAGGCGCAGCTCGAGGCGCCGGGCCTCGACCCGCTCCGAGGCGAAGGCGTAGGCCTGGTCCTGGAGCTCCTGGCGTTCGACGAAGTCGGCGTATTCGGAGTCGGACGCGAAGCGGAGGAAGCGCTTGGCCTTCTTGGACGAGCAGGCCTTGGCGAGGACCGGGGAGGTGGTCACGACCTCGGCGAACTCGGGGCCGCTGTCGGTCTCGACGATCAGGTGCTCACCCTTCCTGACCTGGACGTCTCCCATGAAGACGTTGGTCGGCTTGCCGTCTTCCGCGTCCGCCAGGCGCACGCCGACGTAGTTGCCACCCGGGTTTTTCGTCGTGCCGAGGGAGCATCCGGTGCAACTCATGAGCCGGCGATTGTGCGGGACCGCTCCCCCCGGGTCAACCTGTCGGGCCGGAAGGCCCCGTGAACCGATTGCACGGCAACGGCTTCCGACTCAGAATCCGACCGCGATGCGCCTCGTCACCCGAGGAGACCTCGATGGCCTCACCTGCTCCGTCCTGATCACCACCGTCGAGCCGGTGGACGAGATCGAGCTCATCCACCCGCAGGAGATGACGGACGGGAAGTTCCAGGTGCTGCCGGGCGACATCATCGCGAACCTGCCGTATCACCCCGACGCCGGCCTCTGGTTCGACCACCACGAGCTGACCGACAGCAACCTCCGCCCGCCCGTGAAGTTCGAGGGGGCGTACGGAATCGCGAAGTCGACGGCGCGGCTCATCCACGACCACTACGCCAAGCGCCACGGCCGCGAGCTCTTTCTCCGTTACTACGAGCTCCTGGAAGGGACCGACCGTCTCGACTCGGCCACGCTGACGCGGGACGACATCGTGAATCCAGAGGGCGTGATCCTCCTCGGCTACACCATCGACTCCCGGACGGGCCTCGGCAGCTTTCGCGAGTACTTCGGGTTCCTCGTCCACCAGCTCTGCATGAAATCGGTGGCCGACGTCCTGAAGACGCCCCAGGTCCAGAAACGCGTCGAGAAGATGCGGGCGGACAACGAGCGGTTCCAGGAAGCGCTCCTCGCCTGCTCGCGGCAGGAGGGGAACGTCGTCATCACCGATTTCCGCCCCCTCGCGGAGATCCCCACCGGGAACCGGTTCCTCATCTACACGCTCTTTCCGGATGCCAACGTCTCCGTGCGGCTCCAGTGGGGCCCGGGAAAGACGAGGGTGATGGCCACCGTCGGGCACAACATCCTCGATCGCTCGAGCACGTCCGACGTGGGCCACACGATGGCGCTCTTCGGAGGCGGGGGACACAGGGGCGCCGGCTCCGCGCCCCTGCCGGCCGACGACGGCGACGCCACGCTGCGCCGCCTCATCAAGGAGCTCCACGCCCAGGGTTGAGGGACGAGGGCCGGTCGCCTGGCGGGCGGCTCTTGCCTCAATCCCCTTCCCGGGCGAAGAGCGCGGCGCCCAGGATCCCGGCGTCGTCGCCGAGGGCCGCCGGCACGATCTGGATCGAGCCGAGCTCGGTCGTGAAGGCGAACGCCTCGGCCCACTTCCTCACGTCGGCCAGATAGAAGTCGCCCAGGTCGACGCCGACGCCGCCACCGAGGACGAACAGGTCCGGCGAGAGGATGTTGAAGATGTTCGCCATCATCATCCCGACCGCCTTCGCGGAGCGGGCCACGGCCTTCAGCGTCAGCGGGTCCTGCTGCTGGATGGCGGCCAGGAGCTCCTTTCCCTTGAGCCGGCCGCCCTCCTTCGAGACCACGCCCGACAGGGACGTCTTCTCACCCGCCGCGATCTTCTTCGCCAGGAAGCGTGTCATCCCGACCTTCGCGGCGATACCCTCGAATGTCCCGTCCGCGGTCCCCGGCTTCGCGCGGCGGAAGTCGAGCTGCACGTGGCCGATCTCTCCCGCGTTCCGGTTGCGGCCGAGCCAGATCTTCCCCTTGTGGATGACCGAGCCCCCCACGCCCGTGCCGACCCAGACGGCCACCATCGTCTCGACGCCCTTGCCGGCGCCGAGGCGCGACTCGCCGAGAGCGGCCAGCCGGACGTCGTTCTCGAGCCGCGGCTTCGTCGCGTTCGGAAACGCCGGGGCCAGAGCCGTGTGGACGGAGAAGTCCCTCACCGCTAGATTCTCGGCGCGGAGGAGGACGCCCTTCTCGCGGTCGATGGGCCCGGGCCCGGCCATCGCCACGGCCGTCACGTCCGAACGAAAGAGCCCCGCTTCCTTCAGGGCCGCGTCGCACGCGCCCAGGAGCGCGGCCGTCAGCGCGGCGGAATCGCCCTGGAACGGCGTCTTCAGCTTGCCTCGGCCGAGGACCTTGTTCTGGGCGTCGACGACGCCGGCCAGGATCTTGGTGCCGCCGAGGTCGATCCCCATCGCGACCCCTTTCGATGTTTTCTTGCTCATGGACGCTCCTCGCGAAAGGATAATCCGAACGCGAAAACACGAGGTGAACGAATGTCCTCCTGGCACCGCTATCAGAAGCTGACGCTCGGCGTTCCGGAGCTCGGGCTCCTCGTCGACCTCTCGAAGACGGGGCTCTCCGACGACGCCCTCACCGCGGACCCGCTCGTCCTCGCGGCGTTCCCTGCGGCGTTCGCGTCGATGGCCGACCTCGAGAGGGGCTCCGTCGCGAACCCGGACGAGAACCGCCGCGTGGGCCACTACTGGTTGCGGGCGCCGCAGCTCTCGCCCGACGCCGAGACGCGCGAGGCGATCGAAGGAGCCCTTCGCCAGATCCACGCCTTCGTGGCGGACGTCCACGAGGGACGGGTGGCGCCGGAACGGGGAGGACTCTTCCGGAACGTCCTCGTCGTCGGGATCGGCGGCTCCGCGCTCGGCCCCCAGTTCGTGGCGGACGCCCTGGCGACGTCCGCTGACAGGCTCCGGCCGTTCTTCTTCGACAACACCGACCCCGACGGCATGCAGCGCGAGCTCTCCCGCCTCGCGGCCACGGCGGGTGGCCTCGCTTCGACGCTGACCATCGTCATCTCGAAGAGCGGCGGCACGAAGGAGACGCGAAACGGGATGCTCGAGGCGGCCGCGGCCTATCGCGGGAACGGGCTGGCGTTCGCGCGACACGCGGTGGCCGTCACCGGCGACGGCAGCGAGCTCGACGGCGTCGCTCGTCGCGACGGCTGGCTCGCGCGGTTTCCGATGTGGGACTGGGTCGGGGGGCGGACGTCCGAGCTCTCGGCCGTGGGTCTCCTCCCGGCCGCTCTCCAGGGGGTCGACATCGACGCGATGCTGGCGGGCGCCGCGGCCTGCGACGCGGCAACCCGCGTGGCCGACGTCGCGCGGAACCCGGCGGCCCTCCTGGCGCTCGCCTGGTTCCGCGAGACGGGCGCGAAGGGCGAGAAGGACATGGTCGTCCTCCCCTACAAGGATCGTCTCCTCCTTTTCTCGCGCTACCTGCAGCAGCTGGTGATGGAGTCCCTCGGCAAGGAGAAGGACCTCTCCGGCAACGTGGTGAACCAGGGGATCGCCGTCTACGGCAACAAGGGTTCGACCGACCAGCACGCCTACGTGCAGCAGCTGCGGGACGGCGTCCGGAACTTCTTCGTCACGTTCCTCGAGATCGGGAAGGACCGCGGCGACGGCGCCGCGTCGCTCGCGGTGGAGACGGACGTCACCTCCGGCGACTACCTGCTGGGATTCCTCCTGGGGACCCGCCGCGCGCTGTTCGACTCCGGACGCCATTCGATCACCCTCACGCTCCCCGACGTCTCGGCGCGGACCCTCGGCATCCTCATCGCCCTCTACGAGCGGACGGTGGGGCTCTACGCGTCGCTGGTGGGGATCAACGCCTACCATCAGCCGGGCGTCGAGGCGGGAAAGAAAGCCGCCGCCGCCGTCCTCGCCCTCCAGCATCGGCTCCTCGCCGAGCTACGGCGTCAGCCGGGCGCGGCGCGCTCCGCCGAGGAGATCGCATCCGCGGTGGGGGACGATCCGGAGACCGTCTTCAAGGTGCTGGAGCACCTCGCGGCGAACCCCGACCACGGTGTGACGAGGGCGGCCGGCGCGGGGGTTTTCGACGCCCGCTACGGCGTTTAGCGGAGCAGCGAGGGAAGCGGGGAGCGGGGACGCCCGGCGAGGAGTGTTACCGCGCCTGGTTAGAATCGCAGGATGGACTCTCTTCGAAGTCGCACCGTCGAGAAGCTCCCCCGCGAGGTCACCCTCTCGGGTCGGACGCTGTACCTGACCGAAGACCCCGAGCTGATCCGCCGCCAGCTGGCCGGCGAGGATCTCGTCTGGAACGCGAACGACGCTGCCCACGCGC
>Ga0154020_10008492_pt1 | contig 11906 bp, 10 predicted proteins | sample Klosneuvirus_201_FD_109709 | JGI IMG/M metagenome (GOLD analysis project Ga0154020, IMG submission 109709) | Active sludge microbial communities from wastewater, Klosterneuburg, Austria - Klosneuvirus_20160825_MG | ecosystem: Engineered > WWTP > Aerobic digester > Activated sludge | place... | reverse complement strand
GGACCTATCGGCTATATACCTCCAGCAGAAGCTGAGGCACAATACTATCGGCAGTTAGCCAACTCGGATTCTGCCAGTGTTACTTAAACCAAATAGCCTCCACAGAACCCGGGGCGATTCACAACACCCAATCAGGATTACAACCCGTTACATGGACTTGCCAGCCACCAGTACCGTCATCCGGATCACCGTTTCGAATGAAGTCGAAAAAAATTTCGTGAATGGTCACGAGGGATTGCCGTCCGTAATGGCTACCGGGTAACATTCAATGATATTGGGCCATACGATACGGTCTATGGCAGCTCGACGCAGATGGCGCGATTTGAGCGGGATTGTCCTTGCGCGCCTGTCGATACCGGCATATAGGATGATCCGGTTTTTCAGGAATAGGGGGAGACATGGGTAACTTATTTTTTAAAGAGGCAAGCCATGGTTGAGTCAGAATGAAGAGAACTGTCATTATTAATGCCGTGGGTCTGACCTCATCCATGATCGGAGAACATACTCCAAACCTTAAGAGGCTGATAAATAAAGGTGGTTCTGGCAAAATTCAGGCAACCCTGCCTGGCTTGACCTGCCCGGTGCAGGCAACATATTTAACGGGTAAGGCTCCTGATGCTCATGGAATCATTGCAAATGGCTGGTATGACCGTGAATATAATGAGATATGGTTCTGGAGGCAATCTAACAGGCTTATTCAGGCAGAAAAAATCTGGGAAACGGCAAAACGAATCGATCATCAATTTACTTGTGCAAACATGTTCTGGTGGTACAACATGGCGACAACAGCCGACTATGCTGTAACGCCCAGGCCGATGTATCCAGCGGATGGTAGAAAAATTCCGGATTGCTATACCAGGCCAGCAGAGTTGCGTGATACGCTGAATAAGAATTTAGGGCACTTCCCGCTTTTTGATTTTTGGGGACCAGCGACTTCCATTGAGTCAAGCAGGTGGATTACACACGCATCAAAACTGGTCTGGCGTTTGTATGGCCCGACGCTCCTGCTTGCGTACCTGCCTCATCTCGATTATAACCTGCAGCGTTTAGGGCCTTGCCATCCTGAAATATCAAAAGATATTCAGATGATTGATCAGTTATGTGGTGAATTGATCGATATGGCATTTGAAGATCAGGCCAGGGTATTGGTAGTATCAGAATATTCCATTACTTCAGTTAATAAACCGGTTTATATCAATCAGGCTCTCCGGAGGGCTGGCCTGCTGAATGTCAGGCTGGAACTTGGATTGGAGCAGCTGGATCTGGCTAATTCGAAAGCATTTGCAGTGTGTGATCACCAGGTTGCAAATATCTATATTAATGATATGAAGGTTGCTCCGGTCGTTAAAGAACTGGTTGCCTCCCTGGATGGTGTCGACCGGGTTTTCGACAGGGAAGAAAGCGCTGATATCGGATTGAATCACTCGCGGTCAGGCGATTTGATCGCCATGGCGGAATCAGATGCCTGGTTTGCTTACTATTTCTGGCTGGAAGATGACAAGGCGCCAGATTATGCAAGAACAGTAGACATACACCGCAAACCAGGGTTTGATCCAGTTGAATTATTTTTCGACCCGGAAATAAAAATAATACCGGTATCCGTAGGGTGGAGATTACTCCGGAAAAAACTGGGATTCCGGCAACTGATGGACGTCATTCCATTAACACCAAAGCTTGTCAAGGGATCGCACGGTCGCATTCATGATTCCGCTGAGCCTTGTCCAATCATCATATCTTCGGAAAAAGGCTGCTTGCATCAATCTGTCATTCAGCCAACCCAGGTAAGGGACATCATGCTGGACCATCTTTTTAGTTAAATATTTTTGGTTTTTAGAAACGCTGACTACTCAATTCTGGGTGATTGCCCTCGTAACACCGAGCTGTCCTCATACAGCTTGGTTTGATCAACAGACAGTAATGGATGAACGCGGATCTCATCCAGAAGTGGCGCCAGACGATAGGCAGTCAGCGCATTTTCAGCACACGCTAAACTTATATCCTTCGAACGAATACCTGACCTGGCCATGATTGCTGCCGTCTTCGGAACAGCCAGTGGATCCGAATATCCCCAGTCCGCAGAGGAATCAACAATTATTCTCTCCGACCCGTATTGTTGAATGATTTTGCTCATTCTTTCGCTGTCCATTTTGGTGTGCGGGTAAATTGTAAAAGCAGCCCAGTAACCTCGATCAAGAACTTCCTCGACTGTTTGTTCGTTGTTGTGATCAATAATCGTGTTGTTTGGGTCGATGCCATGTTCTTTAATAATGTCCATGGTCAGCAGTGTTCCCTTGTGCTTATCTCGATGAGGTGTATGGATCATAACCGGTAAATCAAATGCTTTTGCAAGCTCTAACTGCTTGCGAAGGTATTTTTCTTCAAGTGACGTCTGTTCATCAAAGCCAATTTCGCCAACGGCAACCACCCCCTCTTTAATCAAGAAGGCCGGTAATATTTCGAGTACCTCCTCGGCCAGACTTTCATTGTTGGCTTCTTTGCTATTAAGACCAATGGCACAGTAATGCCGGATACCGTATTGCGAAGCTCGAAATCTTTCCCAGCCCAGCAAGGAAGAAAAGTAATCTATAAAAGTACCGGCACTGGTTCTGGGTTGACCTAACCAGAAAGCAGGTTCAATGATGAGCGCAATGCCTGCCTGAGCCATTGCCACATAATCATCTGTTGTTCTTGATGTCATATGAATGTGTGGGTCTACAAAAATTCTGTTATCAGTCATCATTCCCGGTTTTCGTAAATTTATCGATTAATCGGCTGAAGTGGCTATTAATAAAATGATTCCAGTTGATCGTTAACAATCATTTTTTGAATAAGTCTATTGTTCAGGCAATAAGACATCATGATCAGTAAGCGGGTCGACGCATTGCCATAAATCCGGCGGAATATCCCGGTTTGCGCTTCTTAGCTCCCTGATGTATTCACAAATGGCTGTTGATAATGCGGCATTCTTACGACTATCAAACCCATAAATATGATCCAATGCAAAATTCCAGGTCAACGCTTTCAGAATCATGTTGTTCCATTCCCCCTCCATAAAATTCTCTGCCGGGTAAGGATTAAACAGGCAAACAGCAGCAAACAAAGATCGAGTATTGGAACGAATAGCCTCCAGGGCCTGTACCTGATGATAGCTTGACCGGGTATAGAGAAACAGGCCTTTTAGATAGGCGATTTTCTCTGATAATTCGGTTATTCTATGAATTTTGGCAAAAATATTTTCGGAATCGTGATGCCTCTGTGCTATGGATAGGTTAAATAATATTCTGACGGATTCCGTTAACAGCCATTTTTCAGGCTGCCATCCTGGATATAATTTACTGAATTTGGGCAGCAAAGTCTTTTCTGGTTCCAAAAAATAATCTTTCCCGATTTTTTTGGAAACTATTGCGATACTGTGACTCAATCCGCCGGTATCAACCTGTTTATCCGGCATGGAAAGGACTTGCTCGATCCAGTCGGCAATCTCATTGGTTGTTCTAGCGAGAATAGTCGCTTTTAATAGAGAAAATGCTTCCTGATTGTTCATTCTTCACGTTCCGGCAATGGATTTTTGAAGTTGTAGCGTGGCAAGGGTCATCAGACCAGCCAGCATCGCTGCTGATTCAAATCCGCCTGCTGCCAGTAACAATCCATCCACTAGAGAAAAGGAAGCAATAAGCAGTGATACCATCTGAATTTTTTGTTTGGATTGGCGAGAACGACAGAGAAACATCGTATATATGATCACCAGAATCAACAGTCCCAAAAATAACCAGCTGATGGGTTTTAATGTAACGGCGATTGCCACATAAAACAACGGGGCTGACAAAAAGAGCAGTGGCCATTTAGGTGTTTGATTATCAATATGTTCCTGCTTTGCTAATAATGTCAATCCAAATGTCCATGCGAAAAGGGACAAGGCACCCGCAGCCAATTGAAAATTGATGGTGTCCGAGTAGACAAGGCCAGCGGTAAGCAGCAACATTCCCCGGCACATTCCCATGATACCTGGCGCCAGGGGATTATTTTTGTGTTTCCAGTCATAAATGATGATCAATATACTCAAACACAGAGCAGCAAAAAGCCCGTTTGATTCAGGCTGCGCGGTTGAAGCAAAAAGAATGGCGGACAAACCTGATAGCATCATCAGAAAGCTCCAGGCAAAAACAGTTGGAACCGGGATTTTGCCACTTGCAGCTGGTCTGGATGGTCTGTATTTTTTGTCAAACCCGAAATCAAAAGCGTCATTCATGAACATCCCGGAAATATATAGCAGGCTTGTTCCGATAAGTAACAAAAAGAGACGATAATCCAGGATAAAGCTATTTGATAACAGTGCGCCTGTCAGACAATTTGTCCAAACAGTTGGAATATTTGATATGCGGCCAAGTTGTAAGAAAATACGAATATTCACGGTAAAAGTATGTTGTTTACCCAGGAATATTCCTTCCTAATCAGCTCCACGACATTTTCTGGCCGATATTGTTCTGGCAAAACACACCATGTATAGGTTTCAATTTCGAGATGCCGGGTTAGCCTGGTCCGGACATGCCCGGCAAGTGCTGCTTCGGTGAATGATTGTGTCGTATCAAAAATGGATAGCATATTCAGGAATACAGGAATATGAAAGTGGACTCTCCATTCAATATCACCATGAATGGGGTTTGAATAAAACCGGGAGATTGCCTGAGGGATATCGGCATACCGATGCAATCCCTGCTCTGTTTTTTCCACAACCTGATGGAGATATATCTCATCCGCAAAAGCGGAAAGCTGCTCGATTTTTTGATTGTTTACCGAAGGAATTCTCAGGCAATTGGTTATCTGTATCTTGGCTATATTGATATTTGCCGATTGGATCTGCTCAATGACATCATGCGGATCTTCAAATTCCACGGCAGCATGGCATAAATCCAGGCAAATGCCTATATGCTTTCGAATTTCTAATCGCGCTTGTTGGGCGCTGAGATTAAAGGCGTTTCCGATTTTTTCAGATGCAGAGGCGGACAGCAAATAGTCATTAAAAAAACGAACCGTTTCCCTGATTGTTTCCAGATAGCAGCATGGTTCTGGTTCCAGTCCGAGAATAATGCGCTTGCCGGATTTGTTTTCTAACTCAATTAGTTGGCATGCAACCAGTAGAAGGTTTTCAGCAGCTTGCGCGGCATTCTCCGATTCAGAAAAAGACGCCTTAAAACCAAGCGGAACAGTAGAAATGCTTCCATACCCGGCATATCCTTCAGGAAGGAGCGTAACAAGCAATTCAGCCAGATTCAGCGTGTAGTCTACGCGCTCGCGGCTTCTCCAATCTGGCAGATAAACATTTTGCTTGACGCTTTCCCCATGGAAATTGCCATAAGGGAAGCCATTGATGGTAAATACATAGCAATTGTTTAGTGTGAGCCATAATTTGAATTCTTCCAGCGTGCCTGCTACCGAGAGTTCCGCCGCCGCAGAGGCCGATAATCGCAGTCCGATCCCGAAGGGGGCGCGACCTGCAACACTTGCCTTAACTTTCAGCGTATATGAATTCAGGCTTTGCTGAACCTCATGCCAACTTTCTCCGGGATGAATGTTGGTGCAATAGGTTAATTCCGTACCGTCAGGTAGTCGCAAATCACTTTTCCATTAAAGACAGGGATAGAATGGCTTTTTCCATTGTTTGCCTGCAGATAAAATTGACTTCCAGGCCAGATCCGATCATGTTTGGCATGGTTACGGACAAATCTCCCCCGAGATGCTCGCGGAATTCATCGATTCCATCCAGTAACTCCAATTTGCCGTGTACGTTCCTTTGCTGCATCGTGTGGTGAGAAACTGCAAACCCGAACGCCCTGATTAATTTAATGATTCTGATGAAGTCGGTGTGCGTGATTCTGTGCGTGTCCAAAGCGTATCTGGCATCGATTGCCATGCCAATTGCAACAGCTTCTCCGTGCCGTAACTCATAATTGGACATGGATTCCAGCTTATGCGCCGCCCAGTGCCCAAAATCGAGCGGACGGCTTGACCCGGTTTCAAACGGATCACCGCCTTGCGTAATCTGCTGTAAATGTAGTTCCGCACAGCGCCTGATCATATATTTGATCGTGTTTATCGAAAAACTGGCAAGGGCACTGGAATTGGATTCCAACCATTCAAAGAAAACCGCATCGCGGATCAGCGCAACTTTAATCGCTTCGGCCATGCCTCCTTTTTTTTCTCTTGCTGGCAGTGTTTCCAGAAAAGCATAATCATTGATAACAGCGACTGGCACAGCAAAAGCACCGAGAAAATTTTTCTTGTCAAAACGATTTACACCTGTTTTGACCCCAATTCCAGCATCATTTTGCCCCAGCACCGTGGTAGGCATTCTTATGAGCCTTATACCTCTATGAGTGGTAGCCGCAGCATAACCAACGGCATCCAATACAGCGCCACCGCCGATAACCAGGACAAATGCATGTCGATCTACTTTTTCATGGTGAAGCTTGCAATAGACAGCTTCCAGAATTTCCGGATCTGTTTTACAGATTTCACCCCCGGGGATCAGCATGGGAGTGCCGAGTTGCTTTAATCTTGAGCGGTAACTATTAAAATAGTTATCAATCTGACTTAATAAATCCGAGTTCTTGTCTACGATGCCTTGATCTAGAAAAACACAAACCGGGCTTTTCTCGGTGGCATGAGCAGAAAATACATTAACTAACTGTAAGTTAACTGGATTAAAAATATCTTCTGTAAAATATACAGGGTAGGAAAACTCAAGTTTTATGTTATTTAGTAACTTATCAGGCGTGGAGGCGACCGTAATAGATGGATAATCGAGGTCATTAATGGTTTCCGGTTGCAGTTTAGTGAGCATTTTCGACGCTTGCAATGGCTAAAAAGTGGTAGAAATTCATTTGGATTCCATTGTGTCGATTTTCCCCAGTTTGCGCATGTATAGGGTTAGATGATCAATTTCATTAGTGCTTAAGAATTCTCCCCAAGGGGGCATCATGGGACTCATTTGCACAGCGGCACCACCTTTTTCTATGACATTGCGAATGTCGGAATCCGACCGGGTTGATTGAAATTCCCTGGTAGTGAAATCTGGCAATCCGATTCCAAGAGAATCAGAATCCGGACCATCACCACGGCCTTCACGTCCATGGCACCTGGAGCAGTTTATTCCGTATAACTCCCGCGTCTGTTTCTCGTCATATTCACCAGACTCCGCATCAATTTCTTTTAGAACGGCAGATTCCTCGTTAACAGTCAATTCGCTTTTGGGTTGCAGGGATAATATTTCACCAGTTTTACTTGAAGCAGCGCCCAACAAGGTGACCAGTATGTCTCCTGTTGTCAGCTGGACAACAGAGCTGATGCCACGTTGCGCGTACTGTCCTCCCTGTGCGATCAGTTGGGCTTCTGCAGCCGAATCTTGATCAGCACTTAATAAAAAAATTTTTGCAGAATAATTATCTGCAAAAAGATACTTCCCAAATAAATCAGGAAATTTTTTGCCTCGATATACTGTCCCGCCTATAACAGCACGGTCATAGGCGGTATGCTCATAGGTATAAAAAGGGCCTTGTTCCTCAATACCGGTTAGTTCTTCGGGTTTTTCCTTTCCGGTCGGATGTCTGCCTTCAACAAACGGAAACTGGTAATGTTTTCCTTTTTCTACGACATTAACTTCTTCCCAGACTGTTGATCCAACGTCGCCCACCCATAGTTTTCCTGTTTCTGGATCAAAAGTGAAACGAAAAGGATTCCGCAGTCCAAGCGCCCAGTATTCGTCCATTACGTTAGCGTTTCCGATAAAAGGATTATCTTTGGGTATGAGGTAATTCTGACGCAGGCCATAGTTAAATGCTCCTTCCGGCAAACCGCTGCGGGTAGTATTGTTTAAATCAACATCAATACGCAGGATGCCTGATCTCAGGACTTCGGCATAGCGGGATGCTTCTTTGGGATGCGTGCCTTCACCCAGGCCGATATATAAGTATCCATCCGGGCCAAATTCCACAGATCCGCCATTATGAAACCCATCAGGGTTTCGAGGCAGGGAAAGGATAGTAACTTCGGAGTTTAATCTTGATTCTGGATCGGGTCGGGTGACGTCAAATCGTGAGAGTCTGTTTACTTGTGTTTCCTCACGATGATTTGTGTAATAAAGGTATATATGGCCAGAATTGATGCTTTCTGCTTGACCAAATTCTGGATGAAAATCAAAACCAAGCGCACCGTTTTCAATTTCCACCTCTCCCAGAAGGCTCTCGCTGTCGAATATTAATTCGACAGCATTTGATTCGGGATAAGATAATTTCAGAAGTCGTCCATTGCGTTCAAGGACATATAGCTGACCAGGGTTTCCGGGTGGTTGCCTTACCAGCATCGGTTGTGAAAATTCGATGTTTGGATATAGCCTGACGAGACTCCAGCCGGATTCCTGGGGTGGGTTAAACCAGATTCTGATTTGTGTGATCAAGTTAGCGGTATCTCTATCTGATACAAAGGCTTTTCCTAAAAATAACGGGCACAGGAAATAAATGATTACGATTATCCCCTTGATTGAAATAAAGTGTTTTACCAGTTCGAATGGTGCGAGATATAAGCCGGAAAATGCTGTTCCACGGGTTTTGAGTAAATACCAGGCTATAAAAGCCAGCGCATAAAGAATTGTTGAGAATAAACCAATTGCTGCGATGAGCTGTGGATCGTAATTGATTGTAGTTACAAAAAATATGTATAGCGAAGCTGTTGTATAAGCGCAGAGATAAACAAGATATTCCTGAGCAAATCTTTTCGGCTGATAAAAAACGCCGCCCCCTTTTATGAGTTGATAAGGTATTAATAAGAGGCTATAAATTGATACGAATATTATTGCAATATGCAGAATACTGCTTTCGCTGACATAAACATCCGGGAGCCGGATAACCGCTTTTGGAATAATGTCGTGCGTCAGCGTGTATTTGTATGCAGAATAAACGCTTATAAAAATAACAAGAAGCTGTAACGCCACCTCCATCAATGAGGCTTTCTCTTTTTCGATATGCATAAAGATTAATAGTAATTAGATTTTTAAATCAATTCGTTGATTATATTGAAAACAGTATTATCTTTGAAAAACAGTCTGGCGAAGATTTTTTATGTTTAATGAGCGGAGGTTTTATGCATCATTTTTGAATTCCTTCTAGTTTTGTGAGAGCTTAACAAAACCTGTGCGGTTTTGGGCGTCACATTCAAAATGCACCATTCCCTTCTCAGTAGTACTGCCGGATACGGTCTGGGAACTGACCTGGCCCCGGAGAGCAGACAAGGTTGAAGTCCATTCCCGGCGACCAGTCAGGGCAAAAACCTGCTTGACTGTCCGCAGATTCGCCTGTCAACCCCCGCTGTTCGCACCTGACGCTGTGGAGTTTAGGATAGATCATGCAGTTACAGATTCCTTTAATTGGTGGTTTACACTGGATAGCGTTGCGACAAAAGTAGTGTTGATCTTTTTAGGATCAGTCGAGTGGGATATTTGATTGTAGAAAGCATTATAGTGCGGATGAGATTGGTAACTGTTGATAACATCTGCGTGTGCCAGTTGGATTCTCCAACAAAGGCGGTATTGCCCCGGTTCTGATAATGCCCAACCTGAGAAGACTTGGCGCACACCAGGAATTGTCGTTAAAGTTTTACGTGCCTGTTTAGCCAGCATATCAAATTGCTGAAGATAACGGCTCTCAACATTGCAAACGATGATTTGCTCTACAGACTGCCAGGGATGGCACTGAATCAAAACTTCTGCTGCGCGGCCCGCTGATCCCCAGAGATGCATATACAATTTGATTTGCTCTTGAAGGCTTTCTTTAACACCGTGCAATGATTCAATATAGCCCTTTTTGTTGTTTTTTTGGCTATTGGAACGAATTACCGCAGCCGCGATATCGGAAAGTTCCGTGTAACAGTTAATTTTAGCAACGCCATTTAAAATCAGCTTATGGTACTGCTCTTCAACTAATCCACTTCCGCCATGCAGCACCAATGGAATGCCGAGTCCATCGTTAATGCGTTTCAGGCGTTTGAAGTCTAATTTGCTGCTGCGACTGGGCTGGCGGCCATGGATGGTGCCAACGGAAACAGCAAGGAAATCAATTTTGGTGCGTTCAACATACACTCTAGCTTCTTCTGAAGAGGTATAGACGACTTCTCCCAGGTTATTGATCGCATTTTCTCCCTCCACACCGCCTATAAAACCGAGTATTCCTTCAACTGCTGCGCCACAGGCATGAGCTACTTCTGTAACATGGCTGGTTTGAGTGATATTGACAGGGAATGTTTCCGAAGAAACATCCAGCATGACGCTGTTGCAACCCAGATTAATCGCCTGAACGATGGAATCATGTTTCTTTGCATGATCAAAGTGAATAGCAACCGGCACTTCGGCGTGATGCGCAGCTCGTTCGACAGTCGGCATGATCAGGCTAAAATCATGTTGATGGAAGAGCGGTTCAGAAAGATTGAGAATAACAGGTGAACGGCAGGACTCGGCCGTGGTGACAATAGCTTCCAGGAAATCCAGGCTTACCAGTCCAAAACCACCAATTGCATAGTTATTTTGATAAGCATGATTCAACATATCGCGCATATCTACAAGTGGCATTTTTATCCTCTAAAATTTAGGGGTGTAAAAAAATCAGTTCAATGCATAATTTTTTCAAGTACCTGATCCAAATCATCCAGAGCCGATCCCATAATAAGACCTGCGTAGCTATGGTATAGCCACAATTCGCAAGAAACGGGCAGGTGTAAGCTATGTCGCCCGCGAATCTGGAACTCGCGCCATGCCAATATGGGCTGATCCTCCGTGTTGCTGTCAACACAGAGCCACATGGTGCTATCTAGAATGACTTCTAATCCGCGATGCTGCTGTAATGTAACTCGCAGTGGATAGCCTAAGCGCAGCAGCGCAAGCCGCCCGCGGTTATAACAAGTCGCTTCGATCGTTTTAGGGAAAATTCGCCAGGGAAGAGTCAGCGTTTCCATCGCCAATAAAAATATGTCTTAAATTTTTATTTTTTGACTTTTAAATTGGGCTCATTATCCGATGCGCTTTCAAGGAAAACACGACTTGCTAGAATATCTTCCGCTTCTAATGTGGTGAGATCGGTTTTGGATAATGATTTCTTTGTTCCGGAGAATAATCGATTTGCCTGCCGTAGCCGAGCACGATCAAGTGCGTTACGAACTGAGCGCGCATTAGCAAAATGTTCCGACTTCATGCGCAGACGAATATATTTCCCAAATGCCTCTTCTCCATCTGTGCTGAAACAGTAATTCTGACTTTCCAGCATTAATTTGGCGATTGCAACTAATTCATCAGGACCATAATCCGGGAAGTCGATATGGTGCGCTATGCGCGAGCGCATGCCGGGATTGCTATGGAAGAATTTATCCATGCGATCTTTATAGCCTGCCAGAATAACAACCAGGTCTTCGCGGTTATTTTCCATCGTTTGCAGCAAAATTTCTATCGATTCTGCGCCATAATCACGTTCGTTCTCTGGTTTATAAAGGTAATAGGCCTCGTCGATGAAAAGGACTCCTCCCATTGCTTTTTTAATGACTTCTTTTGTTTTTGGTGCGGTATGTCCAATATATTGACCGACCAGGTCATCTCGGGTTACCGAAACCAGATGTCCTTCACGTACATAGCCCAGGCGGTGTAAGATTTCTGCCATACGCAGGGCTACTGTCGTTTTTCCCGTGCCAGGATTTCCAGTAAAACACATATGTAAACTGGGTGCGCCCGCAGATAATCCTAATTGTTTGCGAACGCGATCGACCAGCAACAAAGCTGCGGTTTCACGAATGCGAGTTTTCACAGGGATTAAACCAATCAACTCCCGATCTAGTTTATCCAGCACTTCCTGGATATTAGATGCTTGGAACTC
>Ga0154020_10008491_pt1 | contig 11907 bp, 2 predicted proteins | sample Klosneuvirus_201_FD_109709 | JGI IMG/M metagenome (GOLD analysis project Ga0154020, IMG submission 109709) | Active sludge microbial communities from wastewater, Klosterneuburg, Austria - Klosneuvirus_20160825_MG | ecosystem: Engineered > WWTP > Aerobic digester > Activated sludge | place... | reverse complement strand
CTACATTGCCAGCCGCGTGAAGAAGTTCACCACCAACGGCACATTCATCGCCGCCTGGGGTTCAAACGGCACCGTCCACTCTTCCTTTCACTATCCCCAGGCTCTGGCTGTGAGTCCGGACGGCAACGTCCTCGTCAGCGAATACTACCTCGGGCTCATCCAAGTCTTCGAAACCAACGGTACACCGCGCCCGTCCCTCGGCTTCCCCGGGTCCACCAATGGATTGTTCGACCTGCCAAGTGGTCTGGCGGTCGATTCCAGCGGAACGATTTTTGTGTCAGAAGTCGCGAACAATAAAATTCATCGCCTCGACGCCGCTGGACGCCTTCTTGCCTCGTGGGGAAGTTTAGGGATGGAGCCCGGAGAATTCTTCAGCGCACCTCGCCTCGCCACGGATCCGGACGGAAACGTCTACGCCAGCGAGTATGTCCCAGGTCGAATCCAAAAATTCTCCCCCGCCACCTATCTGACCCGTCCGAACGAATCCATTCCGCTCACCGGTCTCAGCGTAACGAGCGTGGACGGAACGATCGTTTCCGCTGCACTGAGCGTAACGAACGGATCGCTCACGCTCGACCTCAGCGGCGGGGCATGGACCTCTTCCACCGCCACGAATGTCGCAAGCCTCGTCGTCACTGGATCGACGGCTCAGATCAACGCCACGCTCGCTACGGTGCTCTACTCGCCGGCGACCGATTCCACCGGATTCGATGCGTTGATCTGGATCTCGACTGACAACGCCGGTGTGTCGACGACCAACCTCGTCCGCATCGCTCATCATCAGAATTTGCCGCTCACCAATCTCGTTCCCACCAACTCGCCCACCACGAGTATCATTGCGCCACTCTCGCTTACGAACGCTTTTGGAGTCATTGACCCCGACGCCGGAACGAACCGCATTCGCGTGACTCTGAAGACCGGTTACAGGGATTTCACGGAGTTCAACTCGGGGCTCACGAACGACATCAACGATTCGCCGCGCGGAACCTTCACCCTGGCAACCACCAACGACCTCGTGTTCACCGCGGGAGACGGGAGCAATGACACACTCCTCAGCTTCACCGGCACGCCGAACGCCATCAGCAATGCTCTCTCCGTGGTCACCTACTCGCCGTCACCATTTCTCGTCGGCGAAGATCTGGCACAAATGATCGCGGAGGACACTTCCGATCACTGCTGCAGTTTCCAGCGCGATGCCGATTTCTTCACCATCGAAATCACGAACAGCCTGCCTCGCGTCACCCGAGTCGAGGCGCTGGATCCGGATGGCATCTACGGCGTCGGCTCCAATCTCATTTTCCACGTCTACTTCGATCAAACCGTCATCGCCGCCTACGACGGCACCAATCCCTCTGTGCGCCTGGTTCTTGACGGCGGAACGGTCAACGCGCCGCTCTTCGCACAAAACTCCAACGTGGCATTCTTCGTTTACACCGTACGCGAAGGTGACACCGCGGCGGCCGTCGAGTATGACGGCACCAACGCGCTAACCGCGGGTAACGGCGCATTCATCCGGAGTCTCCTCAGCGATAACGCCATCCTCACCCTGCCTCCGCCGGGTTCGAGCAATTCACTCGCGGGCTCGGCCAGCTGGATCATCGACGGCGTTTCGCCCACCTGGAACAGCCTCAGCCTTCCCACCAACGGAGCCTATCATCCAGGTGATGTTCTCGAGTTCGTCCTCGCAGCGCCGGAACCAATCTACTTCGCAACCAACAGCAGCGGACCCAGACTGAGGCTCACTATCGGCACGAACGAGACGTTTGCGACATTCTTCAGCGGAAACGGATTTCACCAACTGATCTTCCGCTACACGGTTCAATCCAATGATCTGGCGCCGCTCGGAATTGTTGTAAACCCCACACTCGACCTCAACGGCACCGTCCTCACCGATATTGCGAACAACGTCGCCGCGACCAATCTGCCGTCCATCAGTTCCACCACGAACATCCTCGTCGCCTCGCAGCCATTCGTGACCTTCGTTCGCGGCATGAACGCCGGAAATCACTACGGCATTGGCTCCAGCATTACTATCGAAGTTCAGTTCAATCAGGTCGTCGTCGCAGGCTACGACGGAACCAATCCATACGTCCGCCTGCGCCTGGACTCCGGCACCGCGACGGCGCCACTCTTGTTCCAAAACACCAACTTCGCCTTGTTCGAATACACAATCCGGGAGGGAGACGTCGCTGCCTTGCTTGACTACGACGGCACCAACGCGCTCGTCGCCAGTGACGATTCTTTCATCAGAGGTCTCGGAGGTTTCCCAGCCGACCTCACGCTACCGCCGCCAGGATCAAGCAACTCCATCGCGGGTGGCGACACCTTCATCATCGACGGCATTCGTCCCACATGGACAAACGTGATTCTGCCCACCAACGGCCTGTATAAGATCGGCGACACTCTGAACTTCGTGCTCGAAGCCTCCGAGACGCTTTATCTCGACACCAACTCCGTCCTGCCACGACTCACCCTGACTCTCGCGTCTGGAAATGTCTTCGCTGACTTCGTGAGCGGTTACCAAAGCAATCGTCTGCACTTTGCCTACACACTCCAGTCGGGCGATTGGGCGACGGAGGGAATCACACTGAGCCCGACGTTGGATTTCAATGGCAGCCCGATTTACGATCGCGCGGCCAATACCATCACCAACGCGTTGCCGTCGTTTGGTTCCACATCGGGAATCCTCGTCGACGCCGCGCCGCCGAGACTGTCATACGGCATGCTCTTCGATCCGCCGTCCGGCCCGCAAGGAATCGGGGTGGTTCTCCACCTCGCCGTTTCAGTAAGCAAACCGGTGACGGTGGATACCAATCTCGGCGTACCAACGATGGAACTCTTTCTCGAATCCGGTCTCGTCCACGCGACCTACGTCTCGAATTTCTATCAAGCACTCCACTTCACCCACACGATACAGGCTGGCGATTACTCACCGACAAATACCGCCTACATCGGCGATGTGCTTCACCTCAATGGCGCCACCGTTCGAGATGCCCTGACCTACGATTTGAATCTGTCGCTGCTCCACACGAGCGCCCTGCCGATCCTAATTGTCGACGGAGTAATCCCTTCGTTGACGAATGCCATTCCGCCGTCGGACGGCCTTTACGGTTTCGGACAGCAACTCGATTTCACGCTGGAGTTTGACGAGTCGGTCACCAACTCCGGCACCCCACGAGTGCAGCTGACGATTGGTTCAACCACCCGCTTCGCCGACTACCATTCCGGCGCCGGCTCGAACGTCATCGTTTTCCGTTACACGATCCAAAGCGGCGACCTCGATCTCGATGGCATCTCGGTCCTCGACAGTTTGAACCTCAACAACGGCACCATCGTCGATCTCGCCGGCAACGCCATCGAAGCGCAAGTCGGCAGCCCGATGCCGCTCAGCGGCGTCTCCATCAACGCCTCCAACCCTGGTGCCAATCACGACTCCTATTCGGTGAACGAAGATCAAACGCTCACCGGCACGAGCGTGCTCGTCAACGATTCGCAGATCGGTACCAACACTCTCGTCGCCTTCCTCGTCACCAACGTCGCGCACGGATCACTGACCTTCGAGGCCGACGGTACTTTCCAATATCAGCCCACCACGAATTTCGCGGGAGTCGATTCCTTCACCTATGTCGCCACAGACGGCATGCAGACCTCTGGTATCGCCACCGTGACCATCACCGTCCACGCCATCAACGACCCACCCGCCCTCATTGTTCCCTTGAGCCTCACTGTGACCGGCGGCGTGGCGCAGGCTCTCAATGAAATCACATTCACGGACCCGGATGCCGGCACCAATGCGGTTCACGTTTTCCTCATCGCCTCGGACCCGGGCAGCCTGCTCACAGCGACCAACGTCGGTGGCGTTATCGTCTCCAATGCCGCCGCCCACGAACTTCATCTCTGGGGCAGCGTCGCAAATCTCAACGCGGCCATCGCGTCATCCAACATCGTCTACACGCCGCCCACCGGATACCCGGCCTTTCTCCCGCTCTTCGTTCGCATTGAAGACCTCGGAAACAGCGGCGTGGATCCTGGTCTCGACTCTGACCCCACCGGCGAAGCGGACCATGCGGCCATCTTGCTCGACAACGGCGCCGTCAATGACCCGCCCTTCATCATTAACGCCATAACCAATCAAGCTGGCGTGTATGGCACGGCGTTTACCTTCACTTTTGCGACAAACGTCTTTGTCGATTTCGACGGCGACTCGATCCGCTTCAGCGCAACCGGCTTTCCGTCCGGAATCACCTTCCAATCCGAGACACGAACATTCTCCGGGACTCCAGCGAGCGTCGGCGAATTCCCGATCACACTCATCGCCGGCGATAACCAGTCACCCGAACTCTTCGCGACAAACACTTTCGTTCTCACCATCGCGAAAGCCAGCCTCACCGCAACCGCAGATTCGCAAACGAGAATTCGAGGGGCAGAGAATCCGCCGTTCACGATTACCTATTCAGGATTCGCTGGCACCGATAACGCGGCGGATCTGGGCGAACCACCCATGGCGGACACCTCCGCCAATGCCGCCAGTCCAGCCGGTGAATACCCCATCACGTTGAGCGGCGGCAGCGATGATCACTATTCGTTTACGCTGGTCGACAGCAGCCTCACCGTCACCAACCCGGTGGCGCTCGGAAACGTCCGCGGCACCTACCACGGACTCTTCTACGAAACCAACGAGGTCCGTCAGCAAAGCTCCGGCGCATTCCTCATCAAAGTCACCGATTCAGGCGCCTACTCGGGCACGTTGCAACTTGGTGGACAAACCATCCGGCTCTCCGGCGCGTTCAATTCGCAACGAAACGTGACCAACTCGCTGCTTCGCCGCGGCCTCCCGACTCTCACCGTGGAGTTCGCCTTTGATCATCAGCAACCACCGCGCGCACTCCACGGGCGATTGACCGATGGCAACTGGACCGCCCCACTCTTCGGCACACCACTCGACTTCCATGCCCGCACCAATCCCGCCCCCACCGCCGGCCGCTACACGATGGTGTTCCCCGGAACGGAGGATGACCTCTCGCTGCCCGGCGGCGATGGCTATGGCGTCGTCAGCGTGGATGCCGCCGGCAAACTGAAACTTACCGGCGCCTTGTCGGACGGAACAAAACTGTCGCAATCGTCCGTCGTGAACGCTGCCGCTCTGTGGCCGTTCTACTTGTTGCTTTACAAGAAGACCGGTTCCGCGATCGGCTGGCTTAGCTTCACCAACAACCCCGACTCGGCCCCGTCCGGGTTGGTTTCCTGGATCAAACCCACGCAGACCTCCGGAACGATTTATCGACCGGGATTCACCAACGAACTGTCAGTCACCGGATCGCGTTACCTGCCTCCGGGCAAAGGCACGAACATTCTGTCGTGGACGAACGGCACAGTTCTGGCGACCGGGGGAAATCTGCCAGCGAGCGTGAGCAACACCTTCGTCATCGGTGCATCGCATAAAGTCACGCTGGCTGCGGGCAACGTGACCAAGCTGACCCTGAGCTCAAAGGACGGCCGATTCAGTGGCAGTCTCCGACACTCTGGCACCGGCAAGTCCGCATCGTTCAGCGGCGTCCTGCTTCAATCGCTGGACGAAGGTTTCGGCTTCTTCCTCGGCACCAACCAGAGCGGACGCGTCACGCTCGCGCCGTAACTTCATCCTGCACTGCTCCCCGGCCACGAGAAGATCCTCGAACGTTCCGTTCGCGGAACATCTCCATTCCGAAACCGGAACACCTGTTCCAATTTCGGACCTTCGGTGACATGAACAAGTTGTCATGCGCACAGCAAAAAATGAATCATCACACGTGAATCGCCTGTGGCACCGCCGTTGCTAAGTCGCTCGGAAACCAAAAGACACGGGTTCGATTCCGCTTATGAAAACCAATTCTCTCTTCGCGCTCTCATTGCTGGTGGGAGCCGTAAACTTCGCGGCCACCGCGCAGACCGTCGTCAGCATCACGGCCACGGACGATGCCGCCGCGGAAACCGTCGCCAGTGCGCCGGCCAATCCCGGCAGCATTCGCATCACTCGCACCGGCCCCATCACTGGCCCGCTCACGGTCTGGGTGAAGGTGGGCGGAACGGCGATCCAAGGCGTTGACTACACCTTCGCCAGCACCATCGGCAGCTTCGTCACCATTCCGGCCGGAAGCGCCACTCTCAATATCCCGGTGAATATTCGTGATGACGCGTTCACCGAAAGCACCGAAACGGTCCGACTCGATCTGGAGGACGAAACCGGCAGCGGCGCGCCAGTTCCCTATTCCATTAGCGGCGACGATCGCGCCGAGATCGACATTCTCGACAACGAGAATCCGAACCTCCCGCCGCGGGCCGTGGTCAGTGTTGCGCCAGTCATCTCCCAGGTCCTGGAATCGGCCAGCAACGCCGTGGCGTTCCGGATTACTCGCGAAGGAAACCTCAACGTCGCGCTCAACGTCCAATACACGCTCGCCGGATCCGCGACGCCGGGTGAGGACTACGTCGTTCCCGTCGGCTCGATCGCGATCCCGTCCGGAACAAGCTTCGCCGAGGTTCGCATCGCGAACATTAACGACACGCTCGTGGAATCCGCCGAGACCATCACGATTCAACTCGTCGCCCACCCCAACGCCGGCGATGCCACGCCGCCAGCGGATGCCTATGCCCTCGGCTTCGTCACGATTGCCACCGTCACCCTCATTTCCGAAGACGTCCCTCCGCCACCGGTCGTGACCATTACTTCGCCAATCACCGGCAGCAGCCAGCCCGCACCCGGCACGATTCACGTTTCATTTCACGCCGAGGATGCCAGTGGTTACATCACCCGCTTCGCCGTCACGGATGGTTCCACCGTCATCGCATCGAACGTCGTCTCACATTCCTCTACTCCTGCTCCCGGAACGCCGTTTGATTTCTCGATCACGCTGACCAATGTCCGCGCCGGACTGCACGTCTTTCGCGCCCGGGCTTGGAGCAGCACCGGCCAGTCAACAACCTCCGCTTCCGTGCAATCCGTCGTGACGAACATTCCGCCGATCTACCCAAAGATGTCCGTGGTCGCCGTCGACTCGGAAGCGGCCGAGGGCTTCACCGATAGCTCGCCGAACGCCGCCGTCTTCGCGATCACGGTCGACGCTCCCATGCCGACTCCGCAGTATGTCGTGTATCGCCTGAGCTCGCCCGGGCCCGGATTTGACTTCGAGTTTCCCTCGACCTACAGCGCCACGAACTGGCCGATGTACTGGCCGGTCGGTCCGACTGATTATGGTTACGCATACTTCCCCACCGGCGTTACTCGTGTCGAAGTGGTGGTGCAGCCCGTGGACGACGCCCTGAATGAAGGCACGGAAACGCTCACGCTCACGCTGTCGTATCCGTTCGTGTTCACCGAACGAACCTTCGAAGGAATCGTGCAGTTCACCGAAGGCGGATTCTACACGCCGCCGTTTGATCCGTATGCGCTGCCCCCGCGCTACTTCGACTACGACCTCACGACCAACAACGCCGCCACCGCGGTCATTCTCGACAACGACACCGAACCCACTCCCTTTGCCATCGTTTCCATCACCACCACAGACGCCGACGCCGAGGAAACCGTGCCCGGCCTCGCCGCGCCGAATCCCGGCGTCTTCACCATCACGCGCGACGGCCCAACGAACCTTCCCCTCGTGGTCAGTTACGCCCTCACTTCACGGCCCCGCGACATTCCCCTGCGCTTCCCGACTCCGGTTCAGGCGATCAACGGCTTCGACTTCGAAGCCATCCCATCGCTCGGCGTCGCGGTCATCCCGGCCGGCGCCCAGAGCACGGAAATCGTCATCCGACCCATCAACGATCTCATCTCCGAGATCAGCGAGTACATTCAGATTCAACTGCGCCCGTCGCCGGTGCCGGTGCCGGATCCTTCGAGCTACCTGCTCTACACCAATTCAATGGCGACCCTCGTCATACGCGACCTTGCCCTGCCAGCGTTCACCCCGGTCGTCCGCATCAAGACGCTGGACGGACGCGCCATCGAACAGAACGCCATCAGCCCGCACGCCTCCTTTCAAGTGGAACGCCTCGGCAACGTCGCCGAAGCCTTGACCGTGCCTTATCGCCTGAGCGGCACTGCCAGCAACGGTCTCGACTACGTCGCGCTTCCGGGCTTCGTGAATTTCGCCCCCGGCGCGCGCATCGCCAACATCGTGATCATTCCCTACCTCGACCAGGAAACGGAGCCTGACGAAAGCGTGGTCGTCACCCTGCAATCGCCCGACCCGACCGTGTTTCCGCCGCCGTATGTTCTGGGCAGCTCCGGTTCCCTCGTCACCTCCGCCGGCGCGACCATCCGCGAAGACGCGCCGCCGACTGGCCCGATCGATCGCTTCGAACGCGCCCGGCGACTGCGCTTCCCGGGGCGCTATCGAATCGTCCCCCTGCCCGTGCTCCCGGCCGCTCCCGCTGAACCTGCGACCGCGCCAGTGATTTGGGCTGTCGAAGCCTCCAGCGATTTTGTCGTGTGGGAGGAAGTGGGCGAGACCGAGGATCTCGAAGAGTTCCTCGATGTGAATCCCGGCGCGGAATCGCAGCGCTTCTATCGCTTCCGCGAAGTCACGCCCGCCGCGCCGTAATCCTTCGCGCGGCTTGCCACCGCCGGGCTTCTGTGCTTTGAAGAATCATGCAGAAGCTCGGCAAGAACCTCGGTGGCTACCACGGCGAACGGATTGAGATCACCTCCGTCCTGCGCGACATCCGCGAACGCGCCACGTCGTTTGGTTGGAGTCCCGATGCGATTCCCGCCGCGGCGCCGCTTGAGCTTCCCGCGTTCCGCCTCGCCCGCCGCCAACCGCGCCGCCGCATCTACCTCTCCACAGGGATTCACGGTGATGAACCTGCCGGGCCGCTTGCCGTGCGCGCGCTCGTTCAGGAGAACACCTGGCCGGAGGACGTCGATCTCTGGCTCTGTCCGTGCCTGAATCCCACGGGCTTTTCCGCCAATCGCCGCGAGAACGCGCAAGGCTTTGATCTGAATCGCCAATACCTCCACCTCGAAGCCGAAGAAACTCGCGCGCATGTCGATTGGCTCCAGCGCCAGCCGGATTTCGACGTCGCCATCTGCCTGCACGAGGACTGGGAATCGGTTGGCTTCTACCTCTACGAACTCAATCCCGACAATCGCCCGTCCCATGCGGAGGAAATGATCCGCCGCGTCGCCACCGTTTGCCCCATCGATCTCTCGCCGGAGATCGAAGGTCGTCCCGCCAGCGGCGGCATTGTCCGACCGGTGACCGATCCCCGTTTACGCCCGCAATGGCCCGAAGCCTTCTGGCTGCTCAGCCACAAGACGCGACATTCCTACACACTGGAAGCGCCCTCGGATTTTCCGCTCGAAACCCGCGTCAACGCGCTCGTGACCGCGGTCCGCGTGATCCTGAAAGGTTGATTCAGCGAACCCTATGGCTGCGCTGCCGCCGGCGCGGTTCTCGGATTGCCAAGCCGGTTGCGAATCGTATTGCGGATGTTCGAGCCGCGCAGATTGCGCGCCGCAACTTTTCCCTCCGGATCAATCAGCACGTTGTCCGGCAATCCCTCGAGACCATAACTCTGATACAGTGCGCCCTGGCCCCATGGTCCGGCGAAGGCTTGCGTCCATTTGAAGCCATTCTCCTTCGCATACTTCTCGCCGATGGACGCCTCGGAATCGAAGTTCATCCCGATCATCACCAGCCGGTTATCCTTTGCATACGTGTCATGCACGGCCTTCAGCATCTGCGCATCGAGATTGCGCGCTCCCGCCCACGTCGCCCAGAAGTCGAGGAACACAAACTTGCCCTTGAAATCCTCCAGCTTCAGCGTCTTCCCATCGTACGCCTTCACTTCAAACGTCGGCGCCTTGCGACCCGTGCGTTGAATGCCGCGCACCTGCACCGCCGTCGGACCGACATCGAACGGGGTATTCCCTTCGCCCGCCTTCGCCGCCGGAATCGTGACGTTCCGGTTCACAGACCCGATGTGCTCGTAGTAATTGTCCGGCCGGTCCGGGTTCGTCAGTGAGATGTACAGCTGGTATTCGCCCGGCTCCACATTGTCCACGCGGAATGTCCCGTTCGTCTCGAACAGCAGCGTGTAGTTCCGTTGCTTGCGCTTGATGGCCCGGCCTTCCTCCGTCATCCAATACGCACGCTGGCGTTCGTTGAATTCCCGATATGCGCGCTGACGATCCTCCTCCGTCATGTTCGGCGTCATGACCACGCCCTGAAGGTTCGGCGGCGCGGTCAGAATCGTATACATGGTGTGGACATCCCGCTTCCAATCCACATCGCCCGGGTCGCCACCCGCCACCGTCATGCGCCCGATGACTGAGCGCCCAGTGCCACCGATCTGCACCTCGGTGGTCGCGCCCGGCTTCACCAAAACCGGCACCCCGTGCGTCGACGACGCGCCGCGACCGGAACTCCGATCATTCACGCGAATCTGCAGTGACGCCTTGCGCTCGCCCGGCGGAACGCGATCCACCTGGAAATTTCCGTCCGCGTCCGTCTCCACCTTGAGCGCGAGCGACAACGGCGGACTCGACCGCCCCTCAAAGCCGTATTCCCAGTCCGTGCTCTGGATCGAAACCGCTTTGCCCGCCTGTGAGCCTGGACCCACCCGCACCTTGCCGGCGATCCGGCCCCACGGCTGCAACACAATCGTCCCCGACGCCATCACGTTGCTCGCACGCAACTCCGCGAAGCCGAGCGCATGCGACACCAGCACCATGTGCGGATTCAGCTTCGGCATGAACTGAAACTGCCCGCGCGCATTCGAGCGCTGGAAATCGCCCCCGGAACTCACGCGACGCAATTCACCTGGCTTCTCCATGTAGGCCTCATCACCCGGCTCCAGCAGCGCCACCGTCGCGTTCGACACCGGAGTTCCATCCGCCAGCTGCACCACGCCGCTGATGCCACGAGCCTTCCGCAGCACGAAATCATTCGTGTAAACACCTGCTGCCTTGAATTCAGCGGACACCGCCGGCATGTAACCCACCGCCTCAACCATTAACTGCAACCGCACGTTCGATCCGTAGTCCGTCAGTCGCGCCGAATACTCGCCACGCCGTCCGCGCGTCGAGTCATACCGTTCCCACCGCATCGGCTCGCCCTCGTTGTAAGCCCTCCCGCGAATCACCATGAAGTCATCGATCGGCTTCTGTGTTTCCGCGTCAATCACCCGACCGACCACTCGCGAAAGTTTTCGGATCATGAATGGTCGCTCGCCCGAGCCACCGCTGAACGACATTCGCGTCGAGCTGTGATTCGTCGCCGACACGGAAAGCATCAGGTTGCCATCCGGCGCGGAATCCCAGGTGAACTTGCCCTGCTCATCTGCGACGGTCTGCCATTGCAACACCTTGCTCCCATTCCACGAATCCAGCCGCACCCGCGCCCCTGGCACCGGAGCTTGATTCTGGTCCACCACTCGTCCAAGGAAGGGCTCAGCCTTCGCCAGCCGCACTTGCATCGACCTCACCTCCGGCTCCACGTTCAACTGCTGCAGCTTCGCCTTGAAACCACTCGCCTGAATCATCAGCGAAATCTCCCCCGGCTGCGGCACCACGAACGAAAACTTGCCCGCCGCATCCGTCGCGATTGTCTGCCGCAAATCCGGTCGTGCAGGATCAAGAATCGTCACCGCCGCCTTCTCCACCCCACCACCTGCCTCACTCAAAATCGTTCCTTCAATGCGAAGTGCGTTCTCCAGCGACATCACCGCGCGACCGCCCAGCAAATCCGGCGTGGAAATCGCGAGCACCCCGTTCGCCTCGCTCGTTCCCTGCGCAAACACCGCGCCACGAAATTCAGGATGGCTCACCTCGAAGACGAGGTTACTCGCGCCCGTGGGGACGGCCTCCGAAATCCACTTCCCGTCGCCCCCCGTTTTCACCACCTCATAGTCCATCCGCACGAAATCCTT
>Ga0154020_10008490_pt1 | contig 11910 bp, 8 predicted proteins | sample Klosneuvirus_201_FD_109709 | JGI IMG/M metagenome (GOLD analysis project Ga0154020, IMG submission 109709) | Active sludge microbial communities from wastewater, Klosterneuburg, Austria - Klosneuvirus_20160825_MG | ecosystem: Engineered > WWTP > Aerobic digester > Activated sludge | place... | reverse complement strand
TGCGGTTTTGTGTAGCCCTTTCAGGGCAAAACGCATTGCTGCCGAAAAACCTGGGGCGTTGCCCCAGGCTGACCTGTTGTGGCCCGTTGGGCCGAATCGCAGTGTTTCAGTGAGCTTTCAAGAATTCGTGGGCCTGTGTGGTTTGCCACACTTCCCGATCACATCCGCGATGTCTGACCCGCGCACTTCATTTCGCGCAGAACCCGTTTTACCTGCGGTTGCAGCGCATCCCTGGTTCAACGCTTGCCGGAGACGTCCCAGACCAGAACAGTCGCATCCTGACTGGCGGAAATCAGGCGGTCATTCGAGACAAATTTTAGGCTTCGCACCATGGCTTACGCCGCTCCGCTCGCCGGGTTTGCGGCGATCGGGGACGTCATCCCCTGATTGTGAATTCTGCGATTATGCCATTTAACTTGTGCATGGGTGCTTATATCGAACTGCTGTCGTCGGGCAACAAATCGAATCAGCGTGTGCTGGATCGATTTCTTGATAAAGCTTGCAGCGTGATTGAACAGGGCGTTCACTTGTTCATTGTCGATCCTTATCCGCCGGGTCGGCTTGATCCGCAGGGAATTCACGGAGCGTTCCCCGTGGGTGCGTTGTCAACCGAATGAGGTCAACCGAATGAGGTCAGCCGAATGGGGTCAGCCGAATGGGGTCAGCCGAATGGGGTCAGCCGAATGGGGCGTTATGAAATATTCGTTTGACCCCATTCGGCTGACTAAACGCGCAACGCAGATCGTTCGCCGCATTCAACAATCTGTCAGAACAAATCTACATTCAACATCCCAGATTGGGTTGCGGGCGAAGCCCGCGCCAGGGCAGAGAACCCTGTGTCATTGATGGATTGATGGGTGGCCGGGGTTGGAGAGCGCCGCTCGAAACCCCGGGGCTTCCTTCGCTTCGCTCAGTCCAGCCCCGGCCACCCGAGCCTTGAAAGCGATATCGACGGATCAGCGATCCGTGTGTTCCGCACATCCCGCACAGATCCCCATGCGACATCATTTTACGTCTCGGTGATACTGGATTCCTGGCAACTCCGTCCGTTTCGCATCGATAGAGCCGCCGGTGTTCTTCGAATGCGTCAGCGGGATTGCGAAGCATGAGTGCGACTCTCACACAAAAACCGGCGGCTCGGTCGGAAACAATGGACGATGCCCTTCAGGCGTTGCAGGACGGTGCGAATTGTGAGTTGCCAGTATTACCAGAGGTTGCCGCGCAACTACTGAAACTCACGGGTGATGTCGACTGCGAGGTGAGTGACATCGTTCCGCTGATCAAACGCGACCAGTCTCTCACGAGTCACTTACTCCGCATCGCAAATACCGTGCGGTACAACACAGGCGTCGCCGTCTCGTCTGTGCAGCAGGCGGTTGCTCGACTGGGACTGCTGGCCGTGCGGGAAATCGTCGTGCTGATTTCCTGCAAGTGCCGCGTCTTTGATGTGCCGGAGTTTGAATCGCAGGTTCGAGCATCATTTCGACACTCACTCGCAACCGCCGCGTTTGCTCAGGAAATTGCACGAGTCCGCCGCATGAATGTGGAAGAGGCGTTCCTGTGCGGCCTGCTTCACGATGTCGGTCGTCCGATTCTTTTTCAGATGCTGTCTGATCGCCGCAAGTCTCATGGTCTTTTCGTATCTCAAACGGAGATTCTTACAGCGGCGGCTACTCATCGTATTCCGTTTGCCGCAATGCTGATTGGTCAGTGGCAACTGTCGGACCGCGTTGCCGAGGCCGTGCGATTCCAACTGGCTCCTCAGGATGCTCCGGCATGTTCTGTGCAGGCCGCAGCACTGAATCTTGCTATGGACCTTGCGAATTCCATGCTTGATCCAGATGCGATTTCGCGCCCGAACAATGAACAACATCCGATGCTCGAAGTGCTGAGCCTTTATCCGGAGCAATTTGCCGCAATTTTGACCAAACGTGAACACGTCCTGGAATGGGTAGATTCAACAACATGATTGCAGCCAGCAATAATTTTGATGTCGTCGTCGTTGGAAGTGGCCCGGCTGGCCAGAACGCCGCATTGGAAGCTGCCGAACACGATGCGCGCGTCCTGATTGTCGAACAGGAACCGCAGGTCGGCGGTGCCTGCGTTCAGTACGGCACAATTCCCAGCAAGACGTTGCGGGAAACGGCACTGACGTTGACGGCTTTTCAGCGCCGCAGCGGTGACGTCTACAAGATTAGTCGCGATGCGGAACTCAGCATTTGCAGTCTGATGAAGCGACTGAACGAGGTGATTCAGGCTCATCAGGAAACGACTCGCCGGTTTTTGGAACAGGCGAATATTGAACGCGCGTATGGCCGCGCCGCGTTTCTGTCGCCGAACGAGATCTCCATTTCAACAGTCAAAGGTGAACGGGAGGTCGTGCTGGCGGAGAAAGTGATCATCGCCACTGGTTCCCGACCGCGCAACCCGCCCAACGTCGCGGTGGATCATGAAAACATTCTCGACAGCGACTCACTGCTTTCGATGACTTATCTTCCGCGTTCGATTGTGATCCTGGGAGGCGGTGTCATTGCCTGTGAGTACGCTTCGACATTCGCGTCGCTGGGCGTGAAAGTCATCATGCTCGACAAGGCATCCATGCCACTGGGATTCCTCGATCCGGAACTTGTCGATTTCTTTCTTCAGCAACTGACAGCAAATGGCGGCGAGTTTCGCGGACAATGCGAAATCACGTCGGTTGACTGGGACGGTATTAGCTCTGTAGTCACGACGATGAAGTCCGGCGAATTGATCCGAGCCGACAAGGCGTTTGTTGCCCTCGGCCGCGTCGCGAATCTCGATACTCTTGCGATTGACAAGGCCGGGCTGCAGGTTTCTGATCGCGGCCTGCTGGTCGTGAACGAGTTCTGCCAGACGAATATTCCGCATATCTACGCCGCTGGAGACACAATTGGTCCTCCGGCGCTGGCGTCGGCCTCGATGGAGCAGGGCCGTCGCGCGGCTTGCCATGCGCTGTCCGGCGGGATGCATTCGGGACTGGGTTCCCTGCCTGCGGGGATCTACACTATCCCGGAAATGGCGACTGTCGGCCTGACCGAACAACAGGCCGTGCAGAAAATCGGACGTCCAATGATAGCGCGAGTCCGCTTCGATCAAATTGCCCGAGCCCACATCATGGCGTCCACATCCGGGCTGCTAAAGCTGGTCGCTGATGAACGTGGTGACAAGCTGTTGGGAGTTCAGATCGCCGGGGATGGAGCCATCGAACTGGTCCACCTTGGTCAGATGGCGATTATTGGCAAGATGTCGGTGGATACGTTCGCCAATGCCACGTTCAACTTCCCGACAATGGCGGAAGCCTATCGGATTGCGGCGCTGGAGATCATTCATGCTCGGGACTGGAAATCGGGCGCTGGAAATGCTGACTTTCGGGGCACGACCGCAACGTCGCCACAGGATCAACTCTGCTGAGGCCATCGGCAGAATTGGATGGACTGTAGGTTGGACATTCCTGTCCGACGTGGGGCGGCAGGATCGACGGACAGGAATGTCCATCCTACGGCGAACAAGGACGCCATCAGCGTCGTCTCAACGCCAATTCTTCAACTTGTTCAGGTTGTTGATATTCACGGCGCACAGGATGCCGAACAGGATCATCAGCGATTTGGGATCCGGCTGGAGATGCTGCAGAATCGTCCGGTGCGGATCCGGGAGCCATGCGAATAGGCCGTATGGCACGACCGGCGCGTCACTGTTCAGGCACCAGGCACATCGGATCGCAACGAGGCCTGCTGCTACCGCAGAAATCTGCAAGACCAATTCCATCCGATTTCTGTGCCTAGGACCATGCAGCTGCAGCAGCCCTTCTGTGATGTGACCTCCATCGAGTGGCAGGGACGGAATCAAATTCAACACGTTCCCAAATACGCCAAAGAACAGCATCATGTGAACGGCGTAAACTTTGGGATTGTGGTAGTCGCGAAGAAAGTTGAGCGGATCCTGTGACATGGCCAGCAGCGCCACGTACACCAGCGCGGCCAGCGCCAGGCCAGCCAGAGGCCCGGCGGCTGAGACCTTGATGTTTCTCGATGGAGACATCCGGGTCGTTGTGGCAAGACCGAACAGAAAGACAAGGATGATCTCGGAGGGAAAGCCGAAGCGGCGGTTCATCAGGGCGTGGCCCAGTTCATGCACAAGCACCGAAACGAAGATCACGAGAACGCCGACGAATGTCAGAGCCACATTTTCGCCTTGCCACGTGACCATGGCGGATGACAGCCAAAACAGGGGATGCACCCGAATCGGGATGTCGAATAAACGGAATCGCAGATCGAATTCCGTTTCGTTGGCCATACCAAACATGTGTAATTTCCTGGTCCGACGAAGAAGCGTCACTCAGCGACTTGCTGTCAACGACCGGAGACCACAGAAAACGAATGTCTGTGGTCGCGGCGTGTCGCAGAAGATACAGTGTAGGGCCATGCCTTCGAATCAAAACCCTTCGAGGCTTTGATTTCTTGAGAGGGAGTCGCTTTCGTGTCGCCGGTTGCTCCGAAAATCCCAAGAAACACGCTGCTTTCGCAGGAGCGAAAGGCGACACTCCTTTAATCGTGCAGGGAATTCAGTTCATTGGGAAGTCTGTTTCGAATTCTTTTGAATCTCCCAATATTGCGAGGAGCCCTGCGCCCGTTCACGCGTGTGCTGCTGGGATTGATCGCGATCCCAATCTTTCGATTCGTCCTCAAGAGAATCTTCCGTCTGCACGCGCTGGACAAGGAACTGGAAAAGGATCTTGAAGAGTGGTTTCGAGGTGCGTTGCTGCTGCTTGTGGCAACCGCAAATATGGAACAAATTTTGTTCTGGTGGATTCAGAAAGTGGACTGGCTGGATCGAGCGGACTGGTTCACGATGGGACTGCGGCTAATGCTGGCGATCGGTGTAATTGAAGCGATGCCGGATCAGGAATTGTTTGCAGTGATGTACCCCGGACCTCCTCGGCTGCAAAAGGGCATGAATTTCCTGAAGCAATTCTGGCAGAAGAAGTGGGCGTTCGTGAAGGGCTTCGGGGCTCGGCATCTGAACCGTTCGTCGCCCGTGCTGGCCATGATGTGTGCGATTGTTGGAGCGGAGCTGCCGTCGGTCGAAACGTACCGCGCGGATATCGATCGTCATGATTTTGTCATTGGCTGGTCGTATTGTCAGCAATGTGGAATGCTGACGCCCCTGCAATGCCTTGTTACGGCAGACCAGGTTGCCCGCGTGATGCCGGAAGTTGCCGCCATCAAGAAAGACGTCGATCAGTTCGAGCGTCGCCGGGAACGCTGGCTCGTCGGCTGGGTCTGCTACCTGATGGCGATCACGCAGTATCTGATCATCGGTCTCGTGACCCGCCGCGACAAAGCGCTGGATATGCTCAACGAATTCGACCGCGCCGTGGCCGAACGTCGGCAGGAACTGGTCGAAGAATTCAAGGAAGAAGGGAATTTGCCGAAAGACTTCGATCCAGCGATCCCGATTTCCCCAGTTCCACCGCAGGACGTGCGAGACAAAGCAGAGCAGGAAACTGATGTCTGACAGGGCAGGGCACGGGCGAAATCTGAAGGCAAATAAGATACACTCGACGGTTATACTTCACACGGTCGGAAATGAGGTGCCAGCAGTCCTGCGATTGTCCCCTCTCCCCCCGCAATCGATTTTCCAACTTCTCATGATTTCCACGGGGGGAGAAGAATAGGGTGAGGGGGACAAAACACAGGTCAATTTCAGCGTACGACGCCCAAGCACGGTCAACCCCCTCATCCGGCCTCCGGCCACCTTCTCCCCCGATTTCGGGGGAGAAGGGACAGGCAAAATTACTTGTGAAAAGCCTCATTCCCAGCAGCGTGGAGTATATGACTCGAATTCAGCAACTGGATGCTCACGTTGTCAACCGCATTGCCGCCGGTGAGGTGATTGAACGCCCGGCCAGTGTGGTCAAGGAACTGCTGGAAAACAGTGTCGATGCGCTGGCCACACGGATTGAGGTCGATATCGTCAACGGCGGCATGGATCTGATCCGCATTTCGGACAACGGTGAAGGCATCCATCCGGACGATATTTTGCTGGCAGTCACAAGTCATGCCACCAGCAAGATTCAATCCGACGCGGACCTGGATCACGTCAGCACGCTGGGCTTTCGGGGGGAAGCGCTGGCTTCGATCGCATCCGTCGCGAAGTTTCGAATTCGCACACGTCCGGAAGAATGCCCGGTCGGTCGCGAACTGGAAAGCCACGGCGGGAAGATCGTCGTGAATCGAGATTGCGGTTGCCCGTCTGGCACCGTGATGGAAGTCCACAATCTGTTTTTCAACACGCCAGCCCGCAGACGTTTTACCAAGAAAGCTACGACCGAGTTTGGACATATTGCCGACCAGTTTTCTCGGATCGCACTGGCCAATCCCCGTCTGCATCTGGTGCTGCGACACAATGAAAAGCTGGTTTACGAATTGCCAGCCGCCGCCGATCCCCTGGAACGCATCCGGCGCTTCTTTGGGAGTGAAGTCGCCGATCAGCTGATCGCCGTTTCTTCTGAAGCCGACTTGCCCGCCGGCGGCAAGATTCGATTGTGGGGCTACGTGGGATCGCCGACCCTTAGCCGGTCCACTCGAAAAGATCAGTTCCTGTTTCTCAACGGGCGCTGGATTCAGGATCGCAGTCTGCAGCACGCGCTGGCAGAGGCCTACCGCGGCCTGCTCATGGTGGGACGCCATGCCGTCAGTTTCCTGTTTCTTGAGATTCCTCCGGCGATGGTCGATGTCAACGTGCATCCGACCAAGAGCGAAGTCCGTTTTCAGGACAGCCAGCTGCTGTATCGACAATTGCTGAAGACTCTGAGGGACAAGTTTCTGACGCTGGAGTTTCGGTCCAATATCGAAGTCCCTGGGGCAGGGCGTCCGAATGAATTGAAATTTGATCGCCCGGCACCGGTCTCGCAGCCGCAGCAGGAACTGGACCTCTGGGCCTCGCATGCGGCCGTCAGTCGGCCACCGCGCGTCGGTGATGTTGGACGGTCCTCGTCCAACGACCGAGCGGTGTTCACAAATCCTGACGTCATCGCCGCTCTGGCGGTCGAACCGCATCAGCGACGAGGGGCTCTTGATTCGGCCACGGCAACTGATGATAACGAATCACCAAAATCACCGAGCAGCGACGGAGCTGTCGAATCCGGAGAATCAAGGGAAACAAGTCAGCAGGAAGCAGCTCAGCCAGCCACTGACACTGTGCCAGATATCAACGATGTTGCGGTGGCCGCTGCGATCACTGCGCCAGATTCCACCATTGAGCAAATGCTCAATACCGCCGCTCGTCCAACGACAGATGAATCTCGAGCGTTTCAGATCCACGACTGCTACCTCGTTGTGGCGAGCGAAGCCGGACTGGAAGTCATCGATCAGCACGCGCTGCACGAACGGATTCTGTACGAACATCTGCGGAACCGAATTCTGTCCGGCGGCGTTGAACGTCAGCGGTTATTGATTCCCGAAACGATCGAATGCTCGGCGACGGAATGCGTCGCACTGCTGGAATCACTGGATCTGCTTCGAGAGATCGGCTTCGAGTTGCAGGAGTTCGGCGGCACGACCATCCTGCTGATGTCATATCCGACGTTGATTCCTCGCGGCAATCTGGTGCGGATCGTGAAGGACTTTGCCGAACAGTTGCTGCAGAATGAAGGCAAGATGAGTCGCCGTGATCTGCTGGACCACATGCTGCATACAATGTCCTGTCGCGCCGCCATCAAATCCGGTCAGCGGTTATCGCTCGAAGAAATGCAGGAACTGCTCCGCCAGCGTCATCTCGTCAATGATTCGCATCATTGTCCGCACGGACGTCCGACGGCACTGACATTAAGTCGCGGGACGCTGGATCAGCAGTTTGGCCGACTGGGCTGAAGGTCGTGCCACCAACGTTCATTGCCGGCTTTCATTTGCGCTGTGAGATTCGAGATACTCCCTGACTCGCAGGAGTTCCTTTTCATAGAGCTCTGCATTCACCCGCTCAAAATCACTTTGGGCAAGAGTCAGTTCGGGTGGAATCGATGAAGTCGAACTGCCAGCGTCGATCAGCTGGTCAATCTCGACGTCGGACAAATGAATACCGTGTACGACGCCGTCGAAATCAACGGCCACAACCCTGGTATCCTTTGGTAGCTCCAGTTCAACGTCATTCCAAAGCAACGGACTTTGACGATTCATACAGACCGGCAACTGTCTTGGTTTCTGCGTTGAACCACCGTCTGTGGGAACGTGACGCCCATGGCTAACCTGAACTGCACTGTCGTCTCGTACCGCCACGGCAACCCAAAGGCCCGCATCATCCGCAATTCCGTGGACCGGGACGCTGTTAATTCGAACATACAGATAACGAGTACCAGTCCGTGGACCGGCAGGAAATACATGACCGATACCGTTGCTTATAAGAACCCACGCGATTGGAAAAACTGGCGTCCAACAAAGCAGGAGTGAGCAAGCCACCACAATCAAAACGACAAATCGTGTTCTTATTTGCATGGCAGATCCAAAAACGATTTTCCCAGCCGAAAACCTTTTGGGGCGAGGATATCCACAATCACGATACCACCATCTGGCACCACCTCAATCTTCCATCTCCGTGATCGCATTACGAATCATCGTCACTTCGTTGCCGGATGTGTTGTAAGTCAGTTCATCCATGATCGTGGCCATCAACTGGATGCCGCGGTGGCGGTCGTCGAGGGGTTTGAGGCGACCGGAGAGAAATGGAATGGGGTCGAAGCCTTTGCCTTCGTCCCGCACCACAAAGATGGCTCGCTCGCGAGTGATATCCGCCGAGACGAAGATTCGACGGAGTGCATAGTCCTTGTCTCCGGCGCGTTCGGCGACGATCGCGTCGTACTTCTGAGGCGTCGCGCCTGCTGCGCTGGCGACGTCAAAGTTTCCGTGGTAATACGCATTCAGCATGGCCTCCTCAATCGCGATGCCCGTTCGCAGCCGCTGCGTTTCATCGCCAAGCGGCAAACAGCGGAGAAAGTTCACGAGCAATCCGACGGTCGATCGAATCGATGATCGCTCGCTGTACAGCAGTAATTCCGTCTTTGTGGACTGAATCTGATGCAAGATGTCCGGCTGAATCTGAGAGTCGCGGGCAGTGACGTGGACCTGCTGCAGCGTGCGTTCCAGGTTTTGAGCCAGGTTCCGCTTGGGCACATAGCTGGCGGCACCCTGCTGCAACGCCATGGCGGCGATTTCTTCGCTGCCGTCGGCAGTCATCAGAATCACGGGAATATACGGATACTGTTCCCGGATTTCCTGCACCAGCTGCAGGCCATTCATCTCGGGCATGTGCAGGTCGGTGAGGACAATGTCAGGCTGATGCAACTCAATCATCTGCAGCGCCGTTTTCCCGTCGCTTGCCTGCAGCACAGTACTGTCCATCCAGCGCGAGGCAAGTCCTGCAATCCTCATACGATCCGTCGCGACATCATCCACAACAATCAGAGTTGGCATACAAGTTCTTTCGGAGGAAACGGGTTCCGTGGCAGGACAGAGGACATATTGAACGGCGGGCTTATTCCAGGGTCATTCGTTTGGGCTCATCGTCGTCTTCGCGCGCCGAGCCGGGAATTCGTTTTTGTTCCAGACGCGACAGATCTCTCATGCCGATTTTTTCCAGCAGACTCTTGGCGAAGGTATCGTCTTCGGCCGGTGGAACGGCACCTTCGGGTACGTAGTGGATGGTGAATCGGTGACTGGCAAATGAGATGCGATCGTCCGGATACAATACCTTGCGTTCGATGCGCTCACCATTTACCCGGATTCCGTTGCGGCTGCCAGCGTCATCGACGACCCAGAACCCGTCTTCGAACGTCAGCGTGCAGTGTCGGGAAGACACATCCGGAAATCTCAACGTGATGTCACAGGCACTGCGGCGACCAACAATGAGCGGAGATTCCAGCAAAGGGATTGGGTCACCGCCGCCGAGCGGAACCAGCTTCCCCATGAACCGACGAGCGGTCTTTGACGCGGCAAACACAGGAAGACGGGAATGACTGGAGGCCGCAGCAGGGCGTGCGACCGGTTGATTCACAGTCATCGAGGTAACGGCGGTGGGTTCTGATCTCGCGACTGCGGGAGCGGGCAGTTCAGGCGACAGTTCCATCAGGATGTTCATCGCCTTTTCTTCATCGGTATCGGTGACCGGTACTTTGTAATCGCATCGAAGTCGCTGATTCCCAAGACGCAGCACGCCACCGGGGAGAATCTTTGACGTTTCACATTTTACATTATTGACACTGACGCCGTTTCGACTGCCGAGGTCGCGAACCCACCAGTGACCATTGACCAGTTCAAGTTCGCAGTGATTTCCGGACACACTGCCACAGGGCAGGACGAGATCGTTATCGGACCTGCGTCCCAGTGTCAGTTTCTTCTTGACCAGCATCAGCGGTGCCCCGCCGCCAACGGGAGTCAATCGACCAAACATGGCGACCTCCTAAGGATCTGCGAATTGCGGTGATCATCAACTGCTGTTTTGTCAGACGTCGTCACTGGATTTTCCGTTTTCGCCGGTTTTCGTTGGAGGAGGGACGCTTTTCGAAATACACGCTAACTCTTCACGAACTCTCTTAACTCTACCGTAAGGAGATCAAACTGACAGTCAAGTTCCTTCAATAATTCATGAAGCAAGTCCCAGGATTCATCGGAGGGATGAAGCTCCATTTTTTGCGCAATTTCTGCGGTCTCAAAGGCTCCCACGCCCAGCATGGCTCCCTTGAGCGAATGTCCACTCGACTGCAGCAGTTCTGAGTCACTGGTTTTGACGGCCACCGTGAGCTGCTGAAGCAGCTTCACGGATTCCTCCAGAAACACGCCGATCACACACTTCAGAAGCTCGCGATCACCATCAACACCTTCCAGCGCCGTTTGCCAGTCGATCAGAGAATTGGCAGGTGCCATGGGGAGTTCGTGGCCGTCAGCCTGGTGGCTGCTGGTTTCCTCGTCGGGCAGCAAGGTTGCCAGAATCTGAGTCAGTTGTTTGGAACGGATGGGCTTGGACAAGTACTCATCCATTCCCGAAGCGATGCAGCGTTCACGATCGCCCTTTAGCGCATGCGCCGTCATCGCCACGATCGGTGTCCGTGTACCGCTCTTGCTTTCCAGTTCTCGAATTGCCTGCGTCGCGGCGAAACCATCCATCATCGGCATTTGCACATCCATCAGAATGACGTCGAATTTCTCTGCGGCAAAGGCCTCGACGGCTTCACAACCGTTGTTGGCAATCGTGACCGCATGCCCAAACTTGCCCAGGATCCCCGTCGCCAGCTTCTGATTCATCAGATTGTCTTCAGCCAGCAGAATTTTCAGCACGCGATTTGATTTTTTACTTTCTGGTTCCGCTGATTGAGCTACTGCGGTTAGTGGCTGAAGACTCATTTCCTCCGGTATTCTTTTGTTCGCGATATTGACGATCACATTGTACAGCTCCGACTGCTTGACCGGCTTCATCAGGCTGGCGGCGATCATCAGTTCGTGACGTTTGACCGAATCCCCCGATCGACCTCCGGAAGTGAGCATAATGAGTGGCGTCAGTCGAATATCCGCATCATCGCGGATCTGTCGGGCGAGCATGAATCCATCGACATCCGGCATATTGACATCGCTGATGACAAGTCGAAACGGTGTACCGCCGGTATGCGCCTCTCGCAGCAGTTCCAGGGCTTCCTGGGCGGATTCCGCAGCGACGGGTTTCATGCCCCAATTCTGCAGCACCTGCAGCAGAATTCGTCGATTCGTGGCGTTGTCATCGACAATCAGCACGGGCGCGTCCGTGACGACATCCACACTCCTGTCGGTCTTTGAAGCAGTGCTGGCTTCGAGGCCAAGGATCGCCGAAAACTGAAACTTACTGCCTTCATCGACAACACTCGTGCAG
>Ga0154020_10008489_pt1 | contig 11910 bp, 9 predicted proteins | sample Klosneuvirus_201_FD_109709 | JGI IMG/M metagenome (GOLD analysis project Ga0154020, IMG submission 109709) | Active sludge microbial communities from wastewater, Klosterneuburg, Austria - Klosneuvirus_20160825_MG | ecosystem: Engineered > WWTP > Aerobic digester > Activated sludge | place... | reverse complement strand
CTCGTGGCTGCAAGACCCATGTGCGTCCATGTCTCCCCTGCATCCGTAGATTTATAAACACCATCTCCATGGGAAGTTTTTACGCCACGCACTGGCCCTTCTCCAGTACCAACGTATATAATGTTTGGGTCTGATGGGGCAACGGCAATGTAGCCGATCCCTCCTGTGTTGAAATAGCCATCAGAAATATTGTTCCAGGTAGTTCCACCATCCGTGGTTTTCCAAACACCACCTCCTGTGGTACCCATGTAGTAGGTTAAAATATCACCCGGAATTCCGGTAGAGCAAGTAGAACGACCACCCCGGAATGGGCCGATGTTGCGATAAGTCAAGCTTTGGTATAGCTTTTTATCAATCAGATCTGTAGCCGGTTTTGTCTGTGCGACAGCGAGGGTACAACTACCGAATAGCAGAGCAAAAAGTATATTAATTTTCATGTAAAGTGGTCTTAGTTATTAATCAACAGCGTGTTTATCTCACTGAGAGTATAATTTTTTAGTTTGTCCAATGCATGAAAATAGACAAATGATTTCAATTCAGATTTGATTTTTATTCAGGTGGTGGGAAAAGCTATTTAATCTTATATAAGCTATATTGACTTATTTAAGTGAAGATATGGAAGTAGCAACTCGGGTGGTGGAAGCAAGCCTACCGCTAAGCACGAGGATAATTAAAAGACTGATTTTCTATTATGTATCTGCGCTGAACTTTCAGGTGAGCATTTTTTATTAGCTTTAAGCCAGAACTCTAATAACACAATTATGAACACGAAATGGATTATGATAGCAACCTCACTCCTACTTGGAGTATCTGGAATCGTATTAACATTTGCACCCGATCTAATAATTGGAAGTCTGGGAGTTAATCCATCACAAGCATCCATACTCCTCGGACAAATTTTGGGTGCCCTTTATTTTGGATTTGCCATGCTTAATTGGATGACGAAAGAAAGTTTAATCGGTGGAATTTATAATCGCCCGGTTGCCGTTGCCAATCTCACGCACTTTATGATTGCCGGATTAGCCTTAGTAAAAGCTTCTATTTCAAATCCACAACTTCCACTATTGCTAATACTTGTCAGCGGTGTTTATACTGTGCTGGCTATACTTTTTGGAATCATTCTTTTCAGGCACCCAATACCGGAGAAATAGCAGCTAATCCCATTCGTTCAGACCACCTACCACCAATAAAAAATCAATCTGGGATAAACATGAATTTGCTATCTTGAACTTAATAACTGAGGTTTAACCTGACAAGTGAAACAATAAAAACAAGCACTATGAAAGAGCTCAAGAAAGAAGATATCAAGCAAGAAGTATTTGATTTGTATGATGCCTATGCGCATAACCGAATTGAAAGACGGCTATTTTTAGATAAGCTTTCCACCTATGCCGTGGGCGGAATTACCGTTGCTTCCCTGCTTAGTTTTATCAGCCCCGATTATCACATCATTCAGGTTCAGCCTAATGACCCAAGACTAAAATCGGATTATATCAATTATGATTCACCCAAAGGAGGCGGAAGCATTAAAGGACTTCTTTCTAAGAAAGCTGATGTAAAGCGTAAACAACCTGGTGTGATTGTCGTGCATGAAAACCGAGGACTAAATCCATACATTGAAGACGTAGGTAGAAGGACGGCACTGGCTGGATTTATTTCTTTGGCTCCGGATGCACTCACACCTCTTGGTGGCTATCCCGGTAATGATGATGATGGTCGGGCTATGCAAAGCAAGCGCGACAGAAATGAAATGCTTGAAGATTTTATTGCCGCTTACGATCATTTGAAAGCACACCCAGAGTGTAACGGAAAAGTGGGCGTTGTTGGTTTTTGTTTTGGTGGATGGATTTCAAACATGATGGCTGTTCGCATTCCTACGTTATCAGCTGCGGTTCCCTTCTATGGCGGGCAACCGGTTGCCGAAGATGTGCCTAAAATTCAATCTCCCTTACTTCTGCATTATGCCGGTTTAGATACACGCGTAAATGAGGGTTGGCCTGCGTATGAAGCACTCTTAAAAGAAAATAAGAAAAAATACACCGCTTATATTTATCCAGACGTGAATCATGGTTTTCACAACGACACCACTCCCCGCTATGATAAACCGGCCGCTGAACTTGCCTGGCAGCGGACTATAGATTTCTTTAATAAGAATTTGTAGAAGTCAACATATATAAATTTTTGGAGAACGCAGGTTTAATTAATCTCAAAGTTCTTTATTAGCGTAAAGGATTTCCCATTCGCCATGCCGTCAATGCGAATAACCATCCGACCCACGTCATCGGTGCAGCTGAATTTAAATGTGGCTTTGCCATTTGAATCTGTACTGATTGTTGGGTTCCAATAGATAGTTGATCTGAAAACGGGAGCATATAAATTCTCACTCGTTTCCCAAGGTGTATTAAAAGATAAGGTCTTATTTAGCCCTACAATCTTCTTTGCCGGATCATCCAAAGGTTCTCTTAGATCTCCGGTTTTAGTTTGAACCAGCACGACACCATTTCTACCTAAAAGCCCCAGTGGTAATAATTTCTTTGGATTATTAATAACCTTTATTGAGATGACATTGGCCGGATTTAGGTTAAGGAAAAAATTTGTGTTCTTAGTAGCCATTCCGTCAATGATGTAAAGAGGATCATTGGTTTCCATCATAGGGGGTATCAAAGTAACACGTACAATTTCTCTATTCTTTGTTTTACGATGATAGAGTGAGGGAATAATTTCTTTTACCAATTCGGCCATAGTAGGAAAGATCAGGTAGTCCTGAACCATGACCACTACATCTGCGCTGGCTACCTTCTCTTCAAAAGTAGACCCCTTCACTGTTTCAGATAATTCAGGTATATAAACGCTAAAGGATTGATCAATTAATTTACGCTTGGATGCGAAGGCTGCATAAGAATCAATACCTTGAGATTCTTTCCAAACCGGAGCGTGCGGTAATTGGATTTGATCGCCTTCCCAATCCATCCGTAAATTCAGGATCTCTTTTCCTGTGGGAGCTTGGGCCAGATAAAAAAACTCATCATTCCCATAAATTTCAGGAATCACAAGTCCAACGCTTCCTTTCATAATAAAGGTTTGATGGAGAATGCTACTTTTTTGAAGATAGAACATGACTTGTGTTTGTTCAGGAGCAACCTCGGTCGTATTCCCTATATAAGCGTGGCCGTTTTTTTCAATCATCCCCGTTTGGGGATATCTTGGTTTTGCTCCATTATTGGAAATTATTTCCTTCCAGGGCAGCGCCTTTGTCGTGGTAACCAGCCAATCATTAACTACTGTAAGCCACGAAGAGTCAGTTCGACTAAGATTTAAATTTCCAAAATTGGAGAAATCAGTTATTTCATTAGAGAAAGAATTTTTTGCGAGATCTTCAAAAAGATATGCATTAAGTACCCGTACAGAAAACTCTCCCACCAGGGGATTCCCTTCCGCATCTGTCAAGGATACTAGGGCATTAACTTTTTCTCGTGTTTGATAACTGGGTATGTTTAATTCTACTGTCCCCTGTATTGAATCCTTAGCGGAACAATAAAAATCACGACTCGCTAAAAGATTGCCGTTGCGTGCCAGCACCGATATGTGCGCAATGCCTTCAGGTAGTTTATCAATAGGTATTTGTAGTGATGCACTATTTTCTGTTCCGATAGTTACCGTAAAACTATCGTGGATTTTACCTTGTGAAACGATAAAGACAAATAACGCATCATGATAGTTGGATGCAGAGGGAACTTCAATCTTTATAGTAGGGTTTATACTACCCACAGTGTAAAGTAATCGTACACTACAACCATCTATTTCAGTTGGTGGTAACGAAATTTTGTGATCATCGTTAATCAAATGAGCAAAGTAGGATGCCCCCACTTCAGGAATAAATTCAAAAGCAGCTATTCCATATGGGTTACTCTGGGTCGTTCCTACTTCCTGATTTTGATTGTTAACTATCTTTATGGATATATTCGATTTGTCCGTTCGGAAAATAACCCGATTCGTAACATGATTAATTAAATGGCCACCCTCTGCTTTTACATCATAAATCGGGTCTCTTTCTTCAAGAATTGAATTTCCTTCAACAATAGATATTTTCTTTTTATATATAAGTTCATCACCAAAATTCTTTATCCAATTCGTATAAGCGGTTACCAGATAAATTCCGACCGAAAGCGAATCAGGGATGACAAACTGATTATATCCCATACCATTGTTAACTCTAAATAGAATGTGAATTCTTTCTGCACCACTGGAATCAACCAGATTGACATTCACAAGTTGCCTTCCAGGAATTACTTTCTGATCCTCGCCCAGCAAATAGGCTTTGAACCAAACCGTATCGCCAGGTGAAAATTTGGTTTGGTTTAGTACAAGATGTAATCTGTTTTTTGTCCAAAGAGATTGATACCTATCAAACTTTTTTGATAATTCTTCCCTTGCTATTTGTGCCTGCGTATTGATCACACAAATCAGAAAACCAATAATAAAAAGAAACTTGCCTCTCACCATCCATTCGGTTTTTGCGTTGTTGAATAGGGAAAGTTGGTGCAGGCATGCTTTATTATGTCCATGGGTGTAATCAAATAAGGAACATCACTTCGTTCAATGAAAATGAATTTTTTATTAACCGATGTCGCCCAAAAGAATCCCAACACCGATGCTGAATTATTAACTGGATTCAGGTTGCCTTTTATTTTACCGGAAGGTGGCTGAAATAAGCTGGACGCGCCTTCCTTCTGTGCTCGAATGAGTTTGAAAAATTCAAAGGCGTCTTTCGATAGACTCATTTGCTCTACGTTCACCTGATATCTCTTATTAAAATTAGTAGGTGTAATAGGAACCTCTCCCACTTTAATATTTTTAAATTGGTTATTACTGACTAATTGCGTGTCGGAAAGCTGTGGCATTACTTCAAAGGTATTTACCCAACAGATGCAACATGTACATTCACCAACTTGCTCCAACTTTCCACCCCCCGGTGCAGGCAATAGTACCCAACCACTGCATGGTTCGGGTGTACTATAGGGCGTGTACGGAGGAGTCCAGGTAGTGTGATATTGTGGATACGTGAATACTTCATACGTTCCCGTAAACCGCCAACGTACATACGTGTTATCCGCAGCTCCTGCATCCGAGTCAACATAGATATTAAAAACATCAGCTACTACTTCTCCATAAGGTTTAATGGAAGTTCGAGCCTCGAATTCATATCGGATATCTTCAATTTCACCCACAGGGTTAATCTTCTCTGGTGTAGATTCAAAGATCTTTCCATCCGAAGTTTCAATTCTTATATAATAGGTATGACCTACCTCACCTTGAATGATATTATTGGTTGAATACATTCCGGCACTGACCTCCGTAAATACTTCTGAGTTTCCTCCATCATCGAACAAGGTAACTTTTGCATTTTGTACAGGCTCCGGTGTAGCTGATTCCGAATCGAGGTTAAGGCCCTTTGAAAGAGTAACGATATAGGGACCAGGATTATCTGTTATTGATCCCTCTACAACTAATTGAAGCTCAGCCGGAGGAACTTCAAAATAAATCGGTTCCACGCAAGAACTCATGATTAGGAAAAGCATCAACCCTTTTAATTTCCAACTGCTCATATTTATTTTTCTGTTCATTAAAACTTGAGATTATAACTGATGGAGGGGAATATTGTTCCAATAATTGATAACTGATATGGCTTAGGAATACCTGCTCCGGTATTCTTAAAGAAAACTGTATATGGATTTTTACGGGCATAAACATTGTATACAGAAATGACCCACGTACCGGAAGCAATTTTCTTTCGTTTGTGATTCCCCTCAATAACAAGGGCCAAATCTAACCGGTGATAGTCTGGTATCCGGTACTTATTACGTTCGGAAAAATAAGCTACCGTAGTATTCTCGAACCCAAAAGCAGAAAGCGGAACGGTAACTGGTCTGCCCGTATGGTAGGTGAAATTTCCGGTGAAGAAAAATCTTCTGGATAGATTATATTTCCATGAAAGATTAGCGATGTGCGGCTGGTCGTAATTAGCTGGATATTGCTTACCATTGTTAATTGATTCGCTGCTGGTGGGGCCGGAAATTAATCGAAGAGCTCTGGAATAGGTATAGTTCATTGACCAGGTGAACCGACCCATGTTTTTTGATATAAGTGTTTCTATTCCATAAGCCTCTCCTTTTCCTTGAAGTAAATCTGTTTCCAAATGCGGGTTTAACACCAGTTGAGCACCATCTTTAAAATCAAGTATATTTTCAATTGTTTTATAGAAACCCTCTACGGATGCATCAAACATTTTATTTTTTGAATTAATGAAATAACCCAAAGAGATTTGATCAGCACGTTGAGGTTTAAAATAATACCCACTGGGCTGCCAAATATCTACCGGAGTAACTGCCGTTGAATTTGTCACCAGGTTTAAAAATTGATAAACTCTGCTATATCCCAATTTAACAGAAGAGTTTGGCCCAGCCATCCATCGAAGAGTTAGCCGGGGTTCTAGTCCAAAATACATTTTACTAATCTGACCCCTGCCATAATTTAGGGTATCAATTACATTTGAAATCTCAAGAGGCTCGCCTGGCTTGTAAACATTTATGGAAGAGGGCCCGAAGGAAGCAAACATAGGAAACCGAATGCCGCCTTCTACAAAAAATCTATTTCGATAAGCCCAGTTATCTGATACATAGAGTGCGTTCTCTACAGAATGCTGTTTTGTCAAAGAAAAATTTTTAGCACTGGAAAAAGATGAGGTGGGTTTAAGGGAACCCGGTTTAAATTGATAATAGGTTAACTGCCATCCATAATTTAATTGGTGGTTGCCATACTGATAATTAAAATTTGCTTTAAAAACGGATGAAGTAAGTCGAAAGGAAAGTTCTGAGCCATTTAATGAATCCTTGTTTATTACATTATACGCATAGGAACTTACCCCCGCACTGAATTCAGCGATATGCGCTGATGAAATCTGATAGTCTAACTTAACACCGCCTAATAGATTTTTCCATTGATAGGTTGTATCTCCGTCCAGCGTAAAGGAATCCTTACTTGAATACCCGGTTGCCGAAATTTTAGTTCGATCATTAATTTTATGAGCCACCTTTATAGTGCCATCATAAAAGAAAACGGAACTATTTTCCAGATCGACATAATCAGTTCGAACGGCACGCATCAGCCAATCGGAATACGTTGATCGAAAGGATGCGGCCAGCGAAGTTTTCCCTTTTTGCAGAGGACCATTGATCATAAAATTACTAGTGATAAGTCCAACCCCCACATTGCCATTCCATTTCTCATAGCTTCCTTCTCTTGATTTAATATCAAGAATGGATGATGCACGGCCACCATATTCCGCTGGAATGCCCCCGCGATACAAAGAAGCAGTGCGAACCGCTTCCGGATTAAAAGAAGAAAAAAAGCCAAACACGTGAGAACTGTTACCCACGGGCAATCCATCGTAAAGAATCAAATTTTGATCTACACTGCCCCCGCGCACATTAAAACCGGTAGCTGCTTCGCCCACGGTGGTTACCCCGGGTAGATTTTGAATCTGTTTTATGATATCTACTTCACCCATTAATGCAGGAGCTAGCTTTAACGTGCTCATGGTTAATTGTGTCTCGCCTATTCGGCTTGTTGCCTGATCCAACGTACTGCCATCCCGAACAACAACTTCATCAAGAAGCCGGGCGCTCTTTTCTAATTCAAGATTAATCAGTCCATCTTTGTAGATGGCTAAATCAATTACCTTAGGTTCGTAATCGATACTGCTTACATTTAATACATGAACCCCGGGGGCTACCCGAAGGGTATAATTTCCCATTTGATCCGTGGCTGCACCAACCTTTAGATCCACGATGTAGATGTTGACTTGCGATAAGGGATCGCCCGACTTTGAATCTATTATTTTTCCCTTGAGGATAGCTGTTCCCTTTGTTGAAGTACCCTGATCTCCAAGAACATATTGTTCAATTGTTTTCTTCTCGCGGATAGCATCTTGTATTGCTTCTTTTCTTTGAATAGACTGCTTGGCATCTTTTACTATGACCACCGTTCCAGGATACATGGCAAAAAAATTCAACTCGGTTCCTAAAAAAAGATTCTCCAGGGCTTGCTCCAGGGTTTGTCCCTGCTGACTTTCGGTAAAGGATAGGGAAGAAATCCATTCGGGACGGAAAAAAAACTTTGCCTTGTTCTTAATCGCAATTTCAGACAGGACTTCCGCAAGTGGTTTCCCGCGTTCAGAGCCATCCATTTTCAGGGAAAGAATATCCTGGGCATTTGTTGCCAGAGAATAAATCAATAAAAGAATGGTTATCGGTGCTTTCAAAACAACTTAGATTTTATTAACCACACGTCACCAATTCATTAAGATGCAACTATAAGATTACTGCAATTTGGTAAAAATACAGTACAGCGTTCTATTAGCCAATTTTGATTACAAAGGAGAGGGTGAATCAATCTTACCTATTTTAAAATATTGAAAATGTATTAATTTTACCAGGCACATCCTGACTTGAAGAAGCTGCCGGAAAAAAAGTAAGTCCGTAGTGATGAACGCAAACGCTGACAGCTCGATTAAGTAATATGAAAACACTGCTGATTACCCCCGAAGGTTTAGAGAAGTTAAAAGCTGAGTTGGATCACCTATGGCGTGTGGAGCGGCCCGACACTACGCAAAAGGTTACGTGGGCTGCTAGTCTTGGCGATCGTTCTGAAAATGCAGATTATCATTACAATAAAAAAAGGCTCCGGGAAATTGACGGACGCATCCTTTACTTACGCAAATGCATAAAGGACTTGAAAGTTGTGAACTACTCTCCTTTTCAGGAAGGCAAAGTGATGTTTGGGGCCTGGGTGGAAATTGAAAATAATAAGCGCCTGAAAAAACGTTTACGTATTGTAGGTGGTGAAGAACTTATTGGTTCAACCGATTACATCTCGATGGACTCGCCTATGGCACTCGCGCTATTGAACAAAGAAGTGGGTGCCGAAGCTATTGTGAAAACAGCTACCGCGCAGTTTGTTTGGCGCATCACCAAAATTGAGTATCAGAAATAAGATTTGTGCTATCAGAACTAATTTCAAGAAAGCCAATCGCTAGATAAGCAGCTCTTAACCTGTTATCGTTTGTGCATAAGCTGTGGCGGGTGTTCGAAGCGCTTTACTGTCCCACGATACCAACGTAATTGAAAAACTAAAATTCAAAATTACACTGAACCCCGCCATTGATTATGCATTGTGTTGTGGCCAGTTCGAGTCCACTAATTTGTTTCTTCTATGGCAACTAACAATCTAAATTCTCCTGTTTCAATTATTTCCTCTATACCAGTCTTTGTTCTAATCGGTCCAATTATTTTACCAGTCAAGATGTTATTCTTAAAGTCTTTTATTTCAATAGTTAGTCCTTGGTATGTGTGACCAAGAAAGTTGATGTTATCATTGTCGCCAAATGTCGCGTCAACAGTTTCATTTTCATTTATTATTTGTATTTCTCCATATCCATCATCAGATTCTTTAGGAATTGAATAAGGGAAGCTTTTGTTTAAAAGGTCGGTAAGACTTAGGTGTATTTCACATCTCATTTTATCTTCAGTCGTCATTACTACTGATAGTTGGTCTATATTGTCACCAATATAGTATGTACTCGGTGTGTCAATTGGTCTTACTACAAACTTGTATTGATTATTTGTCGTTTTAATGTCAATGTAATTTTCAGGAACAACATTGTCATTTTCGGTACAGCTAATAATTGAAAGTATTGTTAATGAGAATAGTAATCTTGTCATCATGTTCATGCAATTTGGTTCGGCTCAATGAAACAAATATAATACCACTTTCCTGTCTTACGAATTGGCCACAACACGTGTGTATATGTACGAGTTACTAACATAAGAAACACGTTTATCTAAAACACCCAAACCTATCCCCCGCTGGCGGGGGTTGGGGGTGGGTTTTTACCCGACTCGAATTTCTCAATCCATTCTTCCAATTCAGCAATTACTCCAGTCATGTTTTTCAACACCTCGTTGTCAGTATACCGAAGGACGGTAAAACCCATATTTTCTAAGTCTTTCTGTCTGCGCATGTCATTTGCTATCACTTTTTCATCATGGTGTGTGATGCCGTCTACTTCAATAATCAGCATCAGGTCTTTGCACATAAAGTCGGCTATGTAGTTTAATACGGGGCGTTGTCTGCGAAATAGATAGCCTTTCAGTTGACTGGCTCTCAAAGCAAATTTCCTAGGCAAACTTCTGCTTTGGTCATTCTCTTTCGCAAGGCATTAGCGAATGGCTGCAGGTTAGTATTGTACAAATGTAAATTGTCTTTATTGGCTTCCATTTTTTCCACCCCCTTACCCCCGCCAGCGGGGGATACAGATCAGTTTAAGATTACTTAACAGAGTACTTATTCTCAGTGGAGTTGCTGCGTCTCGTCATCAAATCAGTCAACAGCTGAATGAAAACTTTACCGCCATCATTTAATTTTTCTCAACACTCCGGAAGTCATTAGCATTAACATTTTTGATCCAGACTCAAACTGAAACTCTGCCATTTTATCTTTTCCCATTTTTTTGATACTGGCAATTTCTCCCTTACCATAATTCATATGGAAAATGAAATCCCCTGCTTTTAATTTATCAATTTCCTGGGGTTGAGTAATGGGATCGCCAACATAGTCGGGAAGTGGAGAAATGATTGGTAAGTGGCTTTCTTTTTTTGTTTCCTCTTGTGCAAAGGTATTCGAAGTATTTATTGATTGGGCAGGCCCAATATCCAACTTACTGAGTAATGAATTAATAGTGGCTTTATTGGCAAAAGTTTTTTTAAGGGTATTACCCAATACTTCCGTTTCCATTTGCACCGTATCGATTCGAAGAGAATCGTCATACTCAAGGTTATCAAATTCCTGAATATTAAAACTGATGTTAGTCTTCGCATCTTTAATTAAAGCAACGGGAAGATTTAAGGAGTGGCGGATGGCAAAGGCATAAAGGGCATTAGCGTTTTTGGAACTTATATCACAGATGACCATATCACAATCGATCATATTTTTCAGGATGTCCATGGCCGTTTCATTTCCGGTTGGGTCATCGGCTCTTACGGCATTAAACCCTGCAGCCTTACAGGCCGGTACAATGATATATTGATATACTCTACCGAAGTGTCCTTGTGCATATCCGTCAGGATCGCTTGTTGGCATAATAACAAAACATTTTTGTTCCATATAAGATCTGTTTAATTTGTATTACAATCGCCAACAGGGATCAGTTGGCTACGCGTGACTCGCTACAAGACGAATATAGGGAAATCCCTCGTTATTTTTGGCGCCTGACCAACAATCATAAACACAATCTCTTCCGTTTCGTTGTTACACGAACTGAAATCATCAGTTAGCAAAGCTTATCAAAGCAATCTGCTTTGTACTGGCGCAACCAAAATAACAGTAGCAATCCTGAGCGATAAGTTGGGGCAATGTGTCAAATGGAAAACAAAACTTAGCGAAGGATCTCCTAAATTGCTAGGGGATCCTTCGCTTAAAGCAGGTTGGTGAATGAAAAGCCCCTGACTTATTCATTTTCCCTTATGATTGCCTGCTCTGCATCGTTAGCCGCTCTGGATTGACAACCTCGCCCGTGTTGGTGTTCTTCACCAACACGCAGACTGCTTCATTCACAGTAAGTCAGTCTTCGACCCCGATACATCGGGGAGACTGACAAGTGCTGTTTGAAGTGCCCTACAAAACGACTCCGATCCAGAGTGAGCAGTATGACCGATTTATTTAGAATGATAAACCTGCCATGAAGTTGCACACTATATATAGAGTATCAACGAGCGAAGGATCCCCCAAAGTAGAAACCGTGCTTCTACCGGGGAGATCCTTCGCTGGTGTAGTTTCAATGACGAGACATTTTAT
>Ga0154020_10008488_pt1 | contig 11912 bp, 10 predicted proteins | sample Klosneuvirus_201_FD_109709 | JGI IMG/M metagenome (GOLD analysis project Ga0154020, IMG submission 109709) | Active sludge microbial communities from wastewater, Klosterneuburg, Austria - Klosneuvirus_20160825_MG | ecosystem: Engineered > WWTP > Aerobic digester > Activated sludge | place... | reverse complement strand
GCCTCCGACCAGCGCTGCGCGTTGCGCGGCCCGGTCCACTCGGGCCCCGGCGCAGCCAGGAAATCCCGATACGCCACGCAGTCGTCCCCGTCCAACGACGAAAGCGCCTTGCGCCGTTCCATCACCGCCCACAGCAGGAAGCGTTCGGCCTCCTTGCGGTAGGCGCGCCAGGTGTGGCTGCCCGGGATGCGCAGCCGCAGCCAGGCCTGGACTGCCTCGTAGTCGTTGGCGGCCGCGACCTTGCACTGCGCCGACGGCGCGCGGTTCGTGCCCTGGGAGCCATCCCGCTCGGACGGCGGCCTGAATCGCTCCAGCGGCACGATGCCGATGCGCGGCAGCGGGGTCAGCGCGGCCGTGTCGACCTGCGACAGCGGCACGAGGGCAGGCGAGGGCAGGGCGCCCAGCGTTTCCTGATGCTCGCGCAGCCAGCGCACGATGCGCGCGGCGCCCTCGGGGCCGACCTTGGGGATGCCGCGGTGCCAGTTGAAGCCCTTCGTCCTGATCCAGAAAGCCAGTTCTTCCAGCTTCAGGATGCCGACCACGGACAAGCGCCGGGCGACACGCTCGTCCAGCCAGGCCGCCACCGGGTCGGCGGGCGCGGGCGCGCGCGCTCCGACGCGCTCGAGCCATTGAATGGCCTGGACCAGGCGCTCACGCAGGCGCTGCCGCCGGCGCGCCGCGCTTCGGGAGTCCGTTTGACCGAACTGCTCCTGGTAGAGGCCGATCAGCTCGGCCTCGGTGTAGTAATCCGCGGGCTGCTGCGCGGCGAACTCGTCCAGCGTCGGCGCCCTGATGCCCTTGTCAGGAATGGCTTCCGGGTCGCGCCGCAGCACGGCGGCCAGGTCTTGCCGGCCGTGGGCGCGCGCCAGGTTGCGCAGCTCGTCTAGCAGCCGCTGCAGCTCGCCGCGCGCGCGCCGGGCATCGGCCGCGCCGTCGACGTACAGGTAGCGGTTCCAAGAGGCCGCCAGGTCCAGGCCCTCGGCCCAGCTGCGCACGAAGGCCATCTGCGGATGGCCCAGGCGGCGTCGGCCGGCTTCAGGGGAGAGGGCAGGGGACTTCATCACCTTCTGACGCGCGCCGCTCTACGCACCGTCAGGCCACTCGATGCACCAGTGCGTCAGGACGGCGCGGACGCGCCGATCGCCGTCGGGCACCAGGGTGTGCAGGTCGGCTTGTGCCCAGCGCAGCGCGTCCAGGCAGGCGAGCATGTCGTCGCTGATGGCGATGTCCACCAGGCGCAGATCGTAGAGGTCGCAGGGAAAATCCTGGCCGTTGTAGGTTGAGGCGATGAATCGCGCGACGGTGCGGGCCTGGCCACTGTCGCCGGTCTCGGCCAGGGCGAGCAGCCGCAGGAAGGCTTGGCCGCCTTTGGCGGTTGCTTCGCTCTTTCGGCGGCGCATGCGCTCAAGGTCGCCGCGGTCGTCCGGGATCAGGCTCATCGAACCCCCATATGAATCAGCCACTTGGCCGATTGTGCCGCGGATCGGCGGGTTTGGAGGGCCAGAATATGGTGCCTTGATAATAAGGATTATCAAGGTATCAGGACGGTTCCGAGGGCGGGCAGGGCGGTCCAGCGAACCGCCAGGAAGTCTCTTAGGTTCAAGGTGACGAGCGCATCGGCGTGCCCGGCGATTGCCGCGGCCAGGACGTGTCGGTCATCAGTAGCCCAGGCCGAGTTCCTGGGACAGGTCAGCCAGCTTCTGCAGTGCCGCTTCGGACTGCGCGCGCTGGGCGGCCTGGTACCGGCGCAGCTCCTCGAACTCGATCCGGCGATGCCGACCGATCTTGCGGCATCGCAGCCGGCCCGCCTCGATCTCCTTGATCACGTACGGCCGCGACACGTTGAGCAGCGCCGCCGCATCCTGGGTCGTCAGCTCGTGGTTCTGCGGCACCAGCATGACGTGGCGGCGCTGCGCCATCATGCCCAGCATCTCGGCCAAGAAGCGCATCGCCTGTGGGGGAAGCTCCAGCACCGGCGCATCGGTCAGCTCGCCCCTCTCGTCGACGAGGGCGATGCGCTGCGCGCGCGAGTGGCCCAGCGCAGCCACCAGGCAGCGCTGCGCGACCTTGGCCATCTCCGCTTCCTGGTCGGAGACCAGGGGCTCGAGCAGGTCAGGCATGGACATCTCTTTTCTCCAGAACGTGGCGCCGGCCGGATGCCGACAGCTCCAGACTGTGCTCCTCAACCGAAGTATTCGCAGCATTCGCAACGATCGCTTCGAACAGGCGTCGATCAAAGGTTCCGTGTTCCGAGCACGGGCGCACTGAGTCGACAGACTTGACTTTCTTTTGACTGAAAGCCAAATTTGGCCCCTAGCCAAAAAAAGTCAAATTGCCATGTCCGACCCGAACGTCTTCCACCGCCCCGGCTACGCCCAAGCCTTGGCTCAGCAGCTCCTCGAGCCCGGCCCCTTGGACCAGGGGCTGCAGTCGGGCGTGTTTCTCTCCGGCATCCGCCGCATCGGCAAGACCACGTTCATCCGGCAGGACTTCATCCCCGCCTTGCTCGACCGCGGCGCGCTCACGCTGTACGTGGATCTGTGGACCGATCGCTCGCGCCCGCCGATGACGCTCATGCAGGAGGCCGTGCGCCAGGCCGCCGTTGAGCTCCAGCACCCGGGCTCCAGCCTGCTGCAGAAACTTCGCCGCGTCAAAGGCGTGAACTTCGGCGCCGCGGGCATCACCCTGGGCTTGCAGCTCGACGCCCTCAACACACCAGGCGGCGCCACGCTCGCGGACGTCTTCGTCGAATTCGTGCGCAAGGCGCAGGGTGATGTCGTCCTCGTCATCGACGAGGTGCAACAGGCCATGGCCACGCAGGATGGCCAGGACATGCTCTTCGCCCTGAAGGCCGCGCGCGACCGGGTCAACACCGCCACCGACCTGCCGGGCCGACTGCTCATCGTCGGGACCGGCTCGCACAAGTCGCTCGTGACGGACATGGCCACGCGTCGCTCCCAGGCCTTCGCCGGCGCCCATACGGCCTCCTTCGAGCCGTTGGGCAAGGACTACGTCGAGTGGTTCCTGCGCCGGGTCGAGGCCGCGGGCCTGGTCGCGCCGCCACGGGAGGCGGCGTATTCGGGTTTCCGCAGCGTGGGCAGCCGGCCCGAGGAACTGGCCAAGGCCGTGCGGCAGTTCCAGGACGAGGTGGCCGCCGGTCGCGGCGCCGATGCGGACACGGCGTTCGCCACCATCTGCGCCACGCTGGCCACCGCAGCGGCCGAACTCGACATCCAGGCCATCGAGGACGCGGGCGAGCTCGCCGTCCTCGCGTTCTCGCGCATCGCCGCCGGCCACCACCGCGGCCTGTTTGCCGCTGACACGCTTGCAGCGTTTTCCGCGGCGCTCGGACGAGAGGTTTCAGCGAACGACATGATCCCGGCCATCGACAAGCTGGTCTCTGCCAACCTCGTCGTGCGCAAGGGGCACGGGAACTTCGAGGTCGCGGATCCGTTTGTGCGCCACGTCTGGCTCCAGCACGTGCAGATGCGCCAGACGCTGGCGCACCCGCTGGCCCCGCAGACCACCCGGCCGGACCCGGCACCCGGTGCACCCTGACGGGTCGGGGGCGGGCCGCCCGGCTGGCCGCAAGACGGTTCTCACGGCAGCCGTGGATCCGCGCCGCCGGCCGCGAACCTGGGCAGCAGGTCGCGCAACGGCGCCGGGTACAGCGTGTTCGCGGACAGGACCGCCGTGCAGCTGGCAGAGCCGGCCATCGGCGCAGCCCAGGCCGAGTTCCTGGGACAGGTCAGCCAGCTTCTGCAGCGCCTCTTCGGACTGCGCGCGCCGGGCGGCCTGGTACGCGAACGGGTCGATGAGGTCTATGAAGCTGCGACACGCAAGCGGGGCTTCTTCAGCGAGGTCGCCAGCGGTAACGCAGAACCTAGGCCTTCGGGAACCAAAGTTCCACGCGGCCAGGTGCTGCGGCGGACTTCCCCAGTTCGGCTGGCGTTGCTCGGTACACCTTCCCGATGAAGGGCGGCGAGCGGCCTTCTAGGAAGGCCTCGATGCGCGGCAGCGTTCGCACGAAGTTGTGGGCAAGCTCGGCCGTCGTCACTTGCCCCACCAAGATCAGCAGCGGCACGTTGAAAAGCTTCACCGCCTCCAGCTCGTTGGGCACGTACCGAATACGGCTGTTGTGGGAGACGGCAATCCGGCCCTTGGTGCCGCAGTGCTCAAGCCACTCTTCGTCGCTGCCCTCGGGCTGGAACAGGTTGCCGTGCCGTTCAACGACTATCCCCGCCTCGGCGAGGATGCGCGGAAACTGCTTTCCGAGATCGCGGTCGGTGAAGTAGACCCGACTCACGCCGCCCGGGAGTAAAGCACCGCTTGCTCGATCTCGTCGCGCGACAGATCGTAGTCATCGGCGAGAGCCTCGACGGTCTCACCGGCATCAATGCGATCCGCGATGGCAGCCGTGGAAATTCCGGCCCGGCGCACGATGGGGCGGCCGAAGGCCACATGCGGATCGATGGCGATGGGTCGCTCCGCCGCCCGCTGCGTCGAGTCGATGTAGGGGTACAGCCTCACCGGGAATTGCCACTCGTCCCATTCGACGCGCTGGAGGTGGTCCTCGAACATCTTGCGCATTGCCAACTGGCCGGAGGCGCTGAGGTTGATGAGTTCCACGTAGCGGTCGAGGAACACCTGGCCGGCGTGGGTTCGAAGCTCGGGGCTCAGCATCAGGCGATGCAACTGGAGCTTCTTCTCGGCGTAGGCGATGGCCTTGCGCAACTCAGCCAGCGCCACCCCGTGCTCCGTCCGCAGCGCCCGCAGAACATGCGCCTCGATCAGGTTGTAGAACGACAGCTGAAGGGGCTGAGTGCTTGCCGGCTTGATCAAGGGATGGAACGTGGCCTGAGCATCACCCTTGGGGTAGGCGCGCCCGACAAGCCAAGTCCTCAGGGTCGCCGCAGGCAAGCGCAAGTAGCGTGCGGCCTCTGCAGGTCCGTACGCTGGTTGATTGCGAATGTCTGATGCGTCTGCCTTCATCGGAATGGGTCGCCTGAGGGTGTTGCCGCCGTCGCAGCCCGTCCATTATCCGGCCGTGCTGGCTGAGGTGGGCTGATTCTCGTTTAGGTGGTGTAGTTGATGTGTGAGTTCCTAAGATTGGCGTCACCGCCTAGGCATTTTTTTGGCGGAGGAACTCGTCCCTGGGTGCCGCAAGCCGGGCAGTGCCAGACGACGATGTCATCCTCGGTGAGACCGGTGTCGACCCTGCGCTGATCGCGCTTGCGGCACTTGAAGCAGATCGGGCCTGGCGTGTCCTGCGGCCGGTCGAAGTCGCTGGCATGGGCGACCACGGTCGTCAGGAAGTCGGCACATCTTGTGCGCGGGCCCACGCTCGGGCGCGAGCGCGCCCTCGGCATCCAGGTAGTGGTTCAGGTCGATCACGTACACGGCCGAGAGTGTCGCCGGTGTGGTCCAGGGGGCGGCCGCCACGCACCCGGGCGATCATTGCGCTCATGCGGATCGTCGACTTCGAGATTGTCGAACACCTCCGGCTCAGGGTGGGTTTCGAGGACGGCGCACGGCTGGAGATCCGGTTCCTGCAAGAACGCCTGAAGGGCAGCTGGGCACCGCTGGCTGAGGAGGGCGAGTTCTTGTCGGCGCGAGCCCGGGCCGGCACCGTCGCATGGCGATGCGGTGCGTCCATCGATGGCCAGCTGGCACGCATCAAGGCCGATGAAGACCCGGTGTGGACGCCGGCGGCGTAGGCGTCGCAGACAGCGCTTGACGCACATGCCGCAAGTCACCATCGCTCTGAGGCGCTGGCCGGCAAGCCGGTCCCTGGGTTGCCCACACGCTGAACGCAACTCATCGCCCCGTGGGTCGGGCGGTGCCTGTCCTGAGCGGTGGCCCGTCCGCCGGCCCGCGCGTTGGCGTCCTCTCTAGGGATGGCCCATGGGGGTGGGGCACTCGACGATGCGGGCATGAACGACACCTCGCACCCTGAGATCACCCTGGTGGCGCACCTGCCGCTGGTGCGCATCGACGTCGAGAGCCTGCCGTTTGCCGGTGGCGACCTCTGGCGCATGCCGTTCGATACCTTCGACAGACTGACCGTCGGCGCCTTTGCCGACCACCGCGCTGCTTACGAAGCCCAGTCACCGGTGTTCTACCGCCTGGTGGTGCGGCCGGTCCTGCCCAACGTGGTTCCCGTGCCCGACGGGCAGGCGAGCGGTGATCGGCTGCAGCTGAAGATCGCCAGCGGCGACGCCAGCGTCCTGACGCTTGCAGGTCTGGGCCTGGTGGATGTCTTCCATCGCCAGGCCGTCACGCCGGCCTGGCGGGCGTTGCTGCTGGGACATCCCGACGCCGCGCTGCCGCGGCCGGATTGGTCGATCACCTTTGCCATCGCCGATGAGGGCTGGGGCTTCGTGCATGGCGAGAAGGTGCTGCGCATCGCCGCGGTCCAGGGTGATGCGGATCTCGACTACCTGATCACCGAGGGCTTCGAGACCACGCCCATCGACGCTGCCGCCGCAGCCGCAGCCTCGACGTGGGCCGAACGCCTGAGCGAGCGCACGACGATCGACCCCGCGCTGTGGCCCGCGCTCGAGGCGCTGTGCGCCTGCACCTCACCGCTGCTCGGCGCCGGCGATCGCAGTGCACTGGCCACCGCGGCACTGGAGGCGCTGCTGCTGCCCGAGGTGCGCAGTGGTCTGGCGCGAACCTTGGCGCGGCGCGTTGCCGCCTTGATGGCTGGCCCGGAGCCCGGGACAAGGCGTGCCCTCGAGTCGCAGGCCAGGGCGCTGTACGAGGCCCGCAGTGCCACGCTGCACGGCCAGACCGAGCGCGACGATGCGCCGGCCGACCTGGCGCTGGGCCCGCCGCTGCTGGCCGCAGCCGTGCAGGCCCTGGACGCCGGCGCGCGCTCGGCCAGGGTTTCGGTGGCCGCCCTGGTCGAGCGGCTGGATACGGCCGACGCGGCCACGGCCTGCAGCACGGCGCCTGCCGCGCCGTTGCCGTGGAAGGCGCCGCTGCAGCGGCAGCGAACCGGCATGACCGCCCTGATGGCCACCAACCTCGCATCGGAGGACGGCTCCTGGCTCATGTGGGCGCCTCTGCCCGGGCTGCACTGCAGCGCACCGATGACGCTCGACGGCACGGCTCACAACATGATGCTGCCTCTGTCGGGTGCCGAACTGCTCTCTCTTGAAGAGCGCGACGTTCGCCGCGACTTCCCCGCGTAGCTGTACGTTGTGGGCGAACACCTCGCAGCGTTGTGTCTGCGGCTCGACGAAAGCGAGGCGCCTGAGCAGAGCGCGGCCTTCGAGCAGCTGACGAGCCGGCGCGACCTGGCCGTCACCGCGCTGCGACTGGCCGGCTTCCACGGCTTCTGCGACCCCGCCCTGGCTGGGCCGGTGCTCATGTTCAACAGCGTGCGCCTGCGACGGCCCACCGTGCTGCGTGCGGCCGTCTGGCAGCTTTGCGTCGACGAAAGCCGCGCCGTTGCGCTGGACCGAGCCGCCGACGAGCCCCGCTTCGTGCCGCACCTGAAGCGCCTGCTGGCCGTCGCCCGGGCGCCGCACCCCGATCTGGAGCGCGCGCTGTCCCTGTACCGGCGGGGTTTCGACCGCCGCTTCACTCCGGCCGCGACCTGCGCCACGCTGCACTTCGCGGCCCTGGAGGCGCTGCTGGGCCGCTTCGGGCCACCGGGGCAGGCCGACGGACTGGAGGCCCTGGTCACTTCGCTGCTGGGTGAGCGGGACGCCCAGGCGCAGTGGTTCGCCTCGCAGGGACGCCGAACGCGCAACGCCCTGGCGCATGGCGTGGCCGGCGACGCTTTGCCGGGCGAGCTACCCGGCGTGCTGGCCACGGTGCTGGGCGCGGCGATGCCGCGCGCCATGGACCTCTGGCTGGCCGATACGGCGTCGCCCGTCCGCCCGGGGCCGCGGCTGGTGCGTGCGCTTCTGGGCCATGGCGATTGACAACGGACGCAGCGCAGCGGGATGATGGACTCTGCGTGGTGGTGCGCGGTTGTCGCGCCATTTCGTACCTCTAGCCCCCGGGCCTCCTTGTCGAGCCGGGTGGCGCCGTAATGATCATCATCCTGCTGCTGCCTCTGGCCGATCTGCGCGTGCTCGACGGCAGCGCCCGCCTTTGCGGCCCCGATTGGCGGCTGCCGCCCGATCCGCAGCGCCGTGGCTTCCTGCGCGGTATCGGGGCGTTCCGAACGCTGCGCGACGAGGGGGCCTCGCCACTTGCCGACTGGCCCAGCGACGGCTGGTATGTCGATGCCCAGGCCGCGCTGCGAATGCCTTCGCCGGGCGGCGCCCGCTTTACCCGCAGCGCGGCGGCGCTGGGCGTGGAAACGTTGGTCGCGCGGCACACGCTGCGGCGGATCACGTGCGATGGCCAGGCGCTCTGGCACGTTCAGCTGGGCGTGCAGCTGCAGCCCGAGCGCATTCCCAGCCTGCAGGCACTGCGCGCCGTGGTCGAGGAGTGGCTTGACACCCCTGTGCGGCTGCCGGGGAAGGAGTCGCCGCCCAAGCCTCTGCTGGCGCAACGCAACGCCCTGGCGGCCTTGCTGGAGCGCAGCACGACGCCGCGCGATGCACCGCCAACGCAACGCCGGCTGCGCACGGCCACGCCGCTGGTCTACGTGGAGTCGAGCTGCCGCGCCGGTGCAGGCGCCGACGCCTGGATGCCGGGCGGGCGCGCGCTGGGCCACGGCATCACCATGTTCAACGGCCACTGGCCGCTGCCGACCGGGGATGCGGCGATGGTGTGGGTGCAGGCCGAAGACTCCCCACGCGGGCAGCTGAACAACCTGCGGTTGAACCTGCTGCGGCTGCACGCCGAGCGCGAGGTGGCCAAGCAAGTCCTGCGCGCTGCAGCAGGGCTGCCCCAGCCCACGCCTGCCCTCGAGTCCGTGCTGGCCCGCGCGCATCACCTGCTCACCCAGGGCACGCGCTTCGGCAACGACCAGCAGGCGCTGCAGGCCGCCTTCGCGGCCTACGACGACTTCACCGCCGCCGAGCGCGCTGCCGTACTGGCGCTGCTGGCAGAGCACCGCCAGTCGCGCGCGAGAGCCGGCGACCTCATCAGCGCCTTGCAGCGCCAGGGGCCGACCACCGTCAACGTTTTTCAACCGGGAGCACGCATGTCCACCATCACCGTCAGTGGCAGTGGCAACACCTTCGGCCAGATCAATGTCGAGACCAGCTTCACCAACGCCACCAACGTGGTGAACCAGGCCAGTGCCGGGCCTATGAAGGACGCGCTGGAGCAGCTGCTCACGCAAACCCGGCAGCTGGTCGACAAGTTGCCTGAGGACCAGCGCGAGGACGCTGCCAAGAACGCCGAAACCATGGCGCGCGAGGCGGCGTCGAAGAAGCCCAACCCTGGGATTCTGTCGATCAGTGCCAAGGGACTGGTCGAAGCGGCCACCGCCGTGGCCGACATGGCCAAGCCCATAGCCACGGCCGTGGGCGCGGTGCTTGGAATCCTTGGCCTGGTGCTGTAGCCGTCGGGCGCCAGCGATCGTTGGCGGCATCGTCCGCCGTCTTGCGCTCGACTCCGCGCAGGACGAGGCCCCTTCGCAGCACGGAAGCCACGTGGCGGCCGTCGATTGCATCCGTACGCTGATGCCGGTCGGGCATCCCGGCGTGGCAAACGTGCCGCCGCGGTGCTCCGTGAGGGTGTGGAGGAGGCGAGGCACCACTTCAATGAGCTTGGTGCCCCGAAGCAGACTCCGCTCGTCGAGTGCGGAAGGATGAAAGCACCCGCTCGGCTGCGTCTCGCGGAGGAAGGCGCCCTGAAGGGCGTCCGGGAAGACCCCTTACGGGATCGTGGGAAGCCCGGCCGCCGGCCGGTCGTTGGAAGCTGCCCTGCGGCAGCTTGTGGGAACGTGCTGCGCACGATGCGAAAGCTCGCCTCCGGCGAGCGCTTGTGATGCCGGTTTCCGGCTGTCGCTCGGGGCCGCCTCAACCTCGAACCTGCGCACCACCTCCTTGGGCATCAACGCCGGCTCGGCTACGTCCGCTGTCGGGCAGAGCCATCAGGAAGCTGTCCGGCCGCAGTCGACCCATACCCGCCCGTCGGGCTTCTCCAAAGCTGCCCGATGCTCAGCGCTGGCTTCTCGAGTTTCGCTGCCACGAAGCGGCCGATCGTGACCTCCGGCAGCCGGCCACTTCCGGACATCCGATCGGCAAGAGGCTTGCCGCGCCAACGACCAGTTTGAAAGTTCAGCTGCCATAGGCCGACGACCGCTCGAAGGCGCTCATCCTCCAAAGCAGTCGCTCGAGGGCCGGCGGCGCTTGTCGACACCGGACGCGTGCCGTACGTCCACACCTCGATCAGCCGAACAGGTGCTGCCGACTCCCTACCGACCTTCGCCTGTCTCGACTAGAAGCGGCGAAGCTGACAATCAGCGGCCCCAGCCTAGGGCGTGTTAACACTATTGCGCTTGTGAGCCGAGTGGCTGCAAACTTCGGGCATGGAGATCACGCCTGAACAGTTCGCCCAGATCGAGCACTGCCTGCCGGTTCAGCGTGGCAATGTCAGCCTCAGCAATTTGCAGGTGGTCAATGCCATCCTGTACGTTGCTGAGCATGGCTGCAAGTGGCGCGGAGTGCCCAAGCGCTTCGGCAACTGGCACACGATTTACACGCGCATGAATCGTTGGACCAAGGCTGGCGTGCTCGACCGGATGTTCGAGGAACTTCAGCGGATGCAGGTTGTGCGCGTTCGCATCGAAGCTGTCTCGCTGGACTCGACCAGCATCAAGGTTCATCCTGACGGCACAGGGGCACTAAAAAAAACGGCCCACAAGCCATCGGCAAGTCCCGCGGCGGATGGAACACCAAGGTTCATATGGTTGCCGCGGATGCTCGAACGGCAACAACGTTCTCGCTTTCTCCCGGGCAAGCACACGATGCGCCCGAGGGTCGCACCCTGCTCAGGCGCCTGGGCGCGCCCAACCGGCCGTTGCACCTGCTCATGGACCGGGCCTATGAAGGCAACGAGACTCGGCAACTTGCACTTGATTTCGGCTACATCCCCGTGGTCCCACCCCTTGCTACACGAATCGAACCGTGGGAGTACGACCGCGAGATGTACAAGCGACGCAACGAAGTCGAGCGCCTGTTCAGGCGGCTGAAGGGCTACCGCCGCATCTTCTCCCGCTTCGAGAAACTCGACCTGATGTTCCTCGGCTTCATCAACTTCGCGTTGGTCGCCGATGGCCTTCGTTTGTGTTAACAGGCCCTAGTCGATCGTCGTCGTGACGAACCGCCGCCTGGCAGCTCATCGAGCTGCGTGACGGCGCAATGCGGCGTCAGCGCGGCGTGGGCTTGGCCTTGTTGGCGGACCGTGGCCTGGTTCCTCCCTTGGGCTCCACCACGCTCGTGCAATGCCTAAGAAAGTCTTCAGTCCCACGTCCGAGAGACTTGTCGGGATGGAGAACGATCGCGAGCCTACGGTGCGCGGCCGGCAGGCCGGTACGCAATTCGACCAGTGTCCCGTCGACCAGCGCTGACGAGACGGCGTAGCGCGACATGCAACTGATCGCCGCGCCAGCGGCGATCAGTCGCTTGATGGCCTCCGTGCTGCCGAACTCGAAGCCGACTTCGACAGGACCCAGGTGCTCGTGCAGCCAACGGTCGACCGCTTCGCGGGTGCCGGAGCCAGGCTCGCGCAATGCCCAGCATGCTCCGCGCAGCTGCTGCAGGTCGACACGGCGCAACCGGGCGAGAGGGTGCGTTGCCGCAGCGACCACAACCATTTCGTCCGTTAGCCAAGGCCGCAACACCAGGTCAGGATGCGTCTGCGGGCCTTCGATGTCCAAGCGCTGGGCAAAAATCATTCGCGATGCCAACGTGAAGGTGGAGTGAGTCATTTGTAATTCCCCCTTTCTGGATTGCTAGGGTGCGAACGCTTGGCATGGGGTAATCGTACTTTCGGTG
>Ga0154020_10008487_pt1 | contig 11913 bp, 6 predicted proteins | sample Klosneuvirus_201_FD_109709 | JGI IMG/M metagenome (GOLD analysis project Ga0154020, IMG submission 109709) | Active sludge microbial communities from wastewater, Klosterneuburg, Austria - Klosneuvirus_20160825_MG | ecosystem: Engineered > WWTP > Aerobic digester > Activated sludge | place... | reverse complement strand
TCATCTGTCAGAGAATGAACGCAAGACGCTGGTGCGTCTGCTGGCCAAGGTGCTTCAAGGTACGACCACCGTGCCTTCGATGGCATCGGATGGAGTGGCTCCGCCGGGGACTTCGGCGCCTGTTTCCGTTGCATGAACTGAACCTCTGACCGGATGCCTTGGAGGACCGGTCTTCGATTTCCACCTCACACTGTTATGATCAAGAAGTTTCTCATCGCCTTGTTTGGCTTTGTGCTCGTTGTCCTTTCGCTCGGCGCGATCAAAGTCGCGCAGATTAAAGAGCTCTCCTCGCAACCGCGAGAGATGCCGGCCAGCTCGGTCACCTCGATTGCCGCGGAGCTGGCGATGTGGCGTCCGACAATCAACGCCATTGCCACGCTTGCTCCCGTAGAAGGAGTGACGTTGGGCGCGGACGCCGACGGCACGGTGGTCAAGATCGCGGTGGAAAGTGGAGCGGTGGTCAACGCCGGTGATGTTCTCGTCGAGCTCGACGTCTCGGTAGAGTCCGCGCAGTTGGCGGCGGCCGAAGCGCGGCGTAATATCGCCGACCTGGACCGCGCCCGGGCGGTTGAATTGCTCGGCAAGAATACCATCAGCCAGGCCGAACTCGATGCCGCCAACGCCCGGTTGACCCAAGCGCAGGCCGATAGCGCTGCCTTGCGCGCGGCAATGAACAAGAAAGTCGTCCGAGCCCCTTTCTCCGGTCGCGTAGGAATCCGCTATGTCAATGTGGGTCAATTTGTTGCTCGAGGTGCGCGGTTGATGCCCCTGCAGCGTCTCAATCCCATGTTCGTGGACTTCAACGTGCCGCAGCGCCAGTTGCCGGAAATCGCCGTTGGGCAGACCGTGCTCGTCAAAGTCGACGCCTATCCCGGCCGGGTCTTCCGGGGAAAGCTGAACGCGATCGACCCTTCGGTCGACGCGACCTCGCGCAATGTCTCGGTCCAGGCCACGGTGGACAATCCGGATGAGCTGCTCCGTTCCGGCATGTTCGCCCGGGCGGAGATCGAGCTTCCAGAAGGCAAACCCACCGTCGTGCTGCCGGCCACCGCCATCGCCTATGCTTCGTATGGAAATTCTGTTTACATCATCGAGAAGATGAAGTCACCGGAGGGTGTCGAGTACCTCGGCGTGCGCCAGCAGTTCGTCAAGCTCGGCGCGAGCCGGGGTGACCAAATCGCGATCCTCGAGGGCGTGAAGCCGGGCGAGCAGGTGGCCACCGCGGGCGTCTTCAAGCTCCGCAACGGGCTGCCGGTGCAGGTCAATAATGCGGTCGTGCCGAGCAACAGTCCCACGCCCACGCCGGCCAATACTTAAACTGACGGATCGCGCTCCACCCTGCCACCGGCCTTTCGCCTTCCCGAGCGATGCCGACCATGCCTTCGACTGTTTCCATGAAATCGAGTTTCACCGATCTTTTCGTCCGCAAGCCCGTCATCGCCCTGGTGGTCAATATTGTGATCCTGGTGGTTGGGCTCGTTTCCTACAACCGGCTCAACATCCGGCAGTATCCGCGGAGTGACAGTGCGGTGGTCAATGTGACCACGGTCTACTTTGGCGCCAGCGCCGAGACGGTGCGCGGCTACATCACCACCCAGCTTGAGCGGGTCATCGCAAGTGCCGATGGGATCGACTACATCGAGTCGGAGAGCCGGGCTGGTTTCAGCGCCATCCGGGTCTATCTGCGGCTCAATTACGACACCAACGCCGCGCTTGCCCAGATCAGCTCCAAAATTGATCAGGTGCGCAGCGAACTCCCTCCCGAATCGGAGGCGCCGAGCATCAGTGTGGAATCGAGCGACAACCAGTTCGCCTCGATGTACCTGAGTTTTTACTCCGACCAGCTGGAGCAGAATCAAATCACCGATTACCTGAATCGCGTGGTTCAGCCTCAGCTCTCCTCGATCAAAGGTGTGCAGCGGGCCGATGTTCTCGGAGGACGCATCTTTGCCATGCGTATCTGGCTCAAGCCCGACGAGCTTGCGGCGCGCAACATCAGTCCCTCGGAGGTGCGGCAGGCACTGGCCAATAACAATGCTCTCGCCGCTGTCGGTTCGACCAAGGGGTCCATGATGCAGATCAGTCTGGTCGCCAACACCGACCTGAAGAACCAGCAGGAATTCGAACAGTTGGTCGTCGCGGAACGCAACGGGGCCATCGTGCGTCTCTCCGATGTCGCAGAAGTCGTACTCGGAGCGGAAAGCTACAACGAGGAGGTCAGGTTTGGCGGTCAGAAGGCAACCTTCATGGGCATTTGGGTCCTGCCGACTGACTCGACGGTTGAAGTGATCAAGCGGGTGCGTGATGCGTTGCCCGGGATCGACAGTCGTCTGCCGTCCGGTCTGAAGGTTAAGATTGGTTACGATGCCACGGGGTACATCGACGATGCGCTCAAGGAGATTGTCACCACCCTGCTGGAGACGCTGTTGATCGTCGGCATCGTGATCTTTTTCTTCCTCGGATCGTTGCGTTCCGTGCTCATCCCGCTGGTTGCGATGCCACTCTCGTTGATTGGCGCGATCTTCATCATGATGGTGCTGGGCTTCACGATCAACCTGCTAACCCTGCTGGCGATCGTTCTGGCCGTCGGTATAGTCGTGGACGACGCGATCGTGGTGGTGGAAAACATCGAACGGCACATCCGAGAAGGACAGACCCCCTTTGATGCGGCGATCCTCGGGGCCCGGGAACTTGTCGGCCCGGTGATCTCCATGACCATCACCCTTGCGGCCGTGTATGCGCCGATTGGATTTCAGGGAGGTCTGACCGGAGCTCTTTTCCGCGAGTTTGCCTTCACGCTCGCCGGTGCGGTTGCCGTCTCTGGATTTGTTGCGCTCACCCTGTCGCCGATGATGAGCGCATTCCTTCTGCGCGACAAAGCGCACGAAGAGGTTGGTCTGACCGGACGGATCAATCACGGCTTCGATTGGCTCCGTGGTCTTTATGAACGGGTGATCGGGAGCGCTCTGAGGGGTTGGGTCCCGGTGGTGGTGACCCTGGCGATCCTGCTGACTCTCCTGCTCGCACCCTTCTTCATGTTCGCCCAGCGCGAACTTGCGCCCAAGGAGGATCAGGGAGTCATTTTCAGCATCCTCCTGCCCTCACCCACGTCCACGATTGACCAGAACCTGATGTTTTCGGGACAGGTGCAGGAGATGTTTGAGTCCTTCCCCGAGTATTCGAATTCTTTCCAACTGACGGGAGCGAACTTTGGTTTCGGTGGGGCGATTCTCAAGCCATGGTCCGAGCGGGCGCGCAGCGCGCTTGAGATTGAGCAATCCCTTCAGGCTCCAGCGGCAAGGATTGCCGGGATGAATGTGATCATGAATACGCCTGATCCGCTTCCGTCGGGAGGTCAGTTTCCGATCGAGTTCGTCCTGCGTTCGACCGCCGATCACAGTCAGATGCTGGAATTCGCGAATCAGCTTGTGATCTACGCCAACACGGAGGCGAACGCGCCTGATGCTGCGCCGACTTTTTACTTTGCGGACAGTGACCTCAAGTTCGATCTGCCGCAGTTCGAGATCGACATCGACAAGGACAAAGTTGCCGCGATGAACCTGAGCCTGACTGATGTCGCTCGCGACCTTGGAGCGCTTCTCGGTGGCGGATACGTAAATCGGTTTGTCAATGACGGTCGAAGCTATCGCGTGATTCCTCAGGTCGAGCGCGGTCAACGATTGAACGCGGATCAGCTGCTCGACTACCATGTCCGCGGTCCGGCGGGGCAACTGATCCCGCTGTCCACCATTGCGACCCTCAAGGAGACGGTGCAACCGCGCACGCTCAATCGATTCCAGCAGCTTAACTCCGTCAAAATCACCGGTGTCGGTCCGAGTATTGATGGTGCCCTGAAGAAGTTGGAGGCCAAGGCGGCTGAGATTCTGCCGCCGGACTACTCGATCGACTACGGCGGTCAGTCGCGGCAGTTGCGCAATGAAGGGGGAGCCTTGTGGAAAGCGGCGGTGCTCGCCGTGATTCTGATTTTCCTTGTTCTGGCGGCCCAGTTTAACAGTTTCCGCGACCCGTTTATCATCCTTCTCGGATCGGTTCCGCTGGCCTTGGTGGGTGCGATGGTGCCGATCTTTCTCTGGAAGACGTCTCTCAACATCTATTCGCAGATCGGTTTGATCACGCTCGTTGGATTGATCGCCAAGAACGGCATCCTCATTGTGGAGTTCGCCAATACGCTTCAAGAACGAGGCATGTCGAAAATCGACGCGGCCCGCCAGGCAGCTTCCACCCGGCTTCGGCCCGTACTCATGACGTCGGCCGCCACCGTTTTCGGTCACCTTATGCTCATCTTCGTCACGGGACCAGGAGCCGCGGCCCGCAACAGCATTGGCTGGGTTTTGGTGGTCGGCATGGCGGTGGGTACGTTCTTTACCCTCTTTGTGGTTCCGGTGTTCTATTTGCTCATCGCCCGCGATCATTCCAAGGACCGCCCTCGCAGCACGGGGTCCACCGTGCTCGTTCCCTCTGTAACTGTCTCCGATTAACATGACCTTACGAATCGTTCGATTTGCCTGCGCGGGAGCGGCGTTGATTGCCTCCGTGCGACTTTCCGCCCAAACGGCTGAACCGCAGCCCGTGCCAGACTCCTTGGACCTCAAGACGGCCGTGGCTTATGCGCTGGAGAACAACTTCTCCATCCGTCAGGCGCGCGAGCGAATCCGGCAACAGGATGGAGTCATTCTCGAGGTGACTGCCCGGAAAATTCCGAGTGTGAGTGTCGGAGCCGGATATCAGAGGAATGCTAGCGAGATTTCGCAGTCTTTCCCGGCCGACGACTCCGCGTGGCAGATCCAGATCCAAGCTAGGCAAGCCCTTTATGCGGGTGGCGGTATCAACGCCGCCATCGCTGGCGCCGAATTCGTCCGGGATGCGGCGATGCTGGAATTACAGGCGGTGATCAATGATTCGCTGCTGATCGTGCGCACCAAATTCTACGACGTGCTTCTGGCTCGAGAGAGTATCAAAGTTCGCGAGCAGTCAGTCGCCTTGCTCCGCGAGCAGCTGCAGAATGCACGCAATCGTTTCGAGGCGGGCGCTTCGTCAAGTTTTGAGGTGCTCCGAGCCGAGGTTGCGCTGGCCAATGCCCAGCCAGCGCTGATTCAGGCCCGCAATGCCTTCCGTATCGCGATCGAGGAACTGCGGCAGGCTCTTGGGTTCACCAATCGCGAAGGCGAGAACCTGCGCAAGACCCCGGAGTTTCTCGGTGAGCTGACCTTTCAGCCGGTGACGTTCGACCTGCAGACCGCCCTGGACGCTTCGCGAGCGAACCGGCCGGAGCTCGCGCGTCTCGACAAACTCCAGGCGGCCCGTTCGGAGGCCGTGCAAGGCGCGCGCGCCGGTTACCGGCCTACCGTTGACCTTGTCGGCAGCTATCAGTGGCGCAAAGGCGGAGGGAGTGACCGTTTTAGCGATGCCAATGATGGGTGGTTGCTCGGGGTGCAGTCCCAGTGGAATGTCTTTGACGGAAGAGCCACCGCTGGCCGGGTCGCCCAGGCCCGGTCCACGCTCGCGCAGGCCCAACTCGCACGGAGCGAGGCGGAGCTGTCCGTCGAAGTCGAAGTCCGTCGAGCCATCTCCTCGTTGCAGGAAGCCGCCGAGCTGGCCGAGGCGTCGCAAAAGGTCGTTGAACAGGCTGCCGAGGCGTTGCGCTTGGCGACGGTCCGCCAGTCCGCCGGTACTGCCACCCAGTTGGATGTGCTCACCAGCCAAGTGGATCTGACCCAGGCCCGGAACAATCAACTTCAGGCGAATTACAATTACCTCGTGGCAATGTCGCGCCTCCGCAAGGCGATGGGACAGGCTGACCAGTTCGCTCCAGGGTCCTGAGTTTCCGGCAGCGGGGAGGAGACGCCGCACCTTCCAGCTGAGAGATCATGTAGAACCGCGGTGAATTGTTCCGGTCCGTCGTTTCTCCCATCTCCTCGTCGTCGCCCATGAAACTCTCACGAATCCTCCTTTTCGGTTCATTGGCATTGGCGGCGCTCCTTGTGGGGGTCGTGATCCTGGCATTCAACTCCGGGGTACAGACTTGGGCGGTCCGTCGAGCCGTCGCTGCGCAGCCAGACTTCAAGATGGAGATCGGTCGGGTGTCGGTGGGTCTTGATCGCGTCGAGATCACTCAGGTTCGCCTTTTGCGGCCCGGGCTCAGCCTAACGTTGCCGTCGGCCACGATCGACTTGAGCGTCGTTCAGGCGGCCGGAAAGAAAGTGTTTATCAAACGCCTCCACTCTCACGGTTGGACGCTCGACCTGACCGCCCCGGAAATTTTCGCAAGTGGAGTGCCAGCCGCGCCGCGGGCTCTCGCGGGCTACGTGGCGGTGCTCTCCTCCGCGAGCGCGGCCCCGGCACAGCGCGCGGAGGCGTTCTCGGGAATCTTCGATCTGCTGAGGCTTCCGGTCGAATTTTCGATCGATCAGGCGGATCTGGCTGGCGAGGTCATCTTTCCCACCGGCGCGGGTCAGCCACCGGCTCGGGCAAAAGTCACCCTCACGGGCGGCCAGCTGGGCGGGGGCCGGGAGGGACTATTTCAGCTGGTTGCCGATGCGGTCCTGACCGGGGCGGTCACGTCCTTGTCGGCTCGCAGCGATATCCTGGTGCGGATGGACACGGGAACCTCGATTGACCGGCTGACGATGTCGACGGACGCGGCCGCGGTCGGCGCTCAGTTTCCAGCCGGCGCAAAGCTGAAATCCAACCTGCTCGCCGAGCGGGGAAGTTCCGGCGCGGAAAACTACCGCCTCGTGATTGAAGGGGATGGCAAGACACTGGTCGATTTGCAGGCGCAGTTGCCTGCGGGTGCGGTCCACTTGGGTGGCCGGGTCGCACTCGCGGTTCGTGATACTGATCTCTCTCCGTTTACCCTCGGACGAGAACTTCCGGCCTTCGCTGCCAAGGTGGATGCCAAGTTTGGGGTGACTACCCTCTTTAACGCTTTCAATGCCGAGGGCTCGTTGGAGGTGGTCACAAGTCGCCTCGAGGTGATTCAAGCGCAACTGGGGCCGGTGGGCACCCTGACCGTCAGTTCGACGTTCGCTTTCGAATACACCGGAGAACTCGTGCAGGTCAACGTACTCCAAGCCCGCGTCGCTTCGACGGTTCCTCTGGCATCGATCGACGTTCGGCAGGCGTTTGGCTGGGTTCTGAAATCGAGGGAACTGAAGGTTGCCGATCCCTCTCGGGAATTGGTTTCGATTTCTTTGGAAGGGGTCCCCCTGGCGTGGGCCCAGCCTTTTCTGCCTGATCTAGTCCTGGCCGGCGGGGATATCCGAGGGAGTTTTCTTGTTCAGGCGGCGGCGGGAGGTTTCTCGGTACGGCCTCAGGTGCCTCTCACCTTTTCGCCCTTCTCCGTTTCGCAGGCGGGGAAGCCTTTGTTGCGCAACCTGGGAGCCACCCTCAACGTGTCGGCGGATGTCACGCCCAAGGGCTGGCAGGCGGACGTTTCGGAACTGGTGGTTCGGGAAGGCGCCGCGACGCTGCTTTCGGTTTCAGCCAAGGCGGGTCAAGTCGGCGACGGCGTGCAGCCCTTGAAGACGACCGGTCGGTTTTCCGTGGACCTGCCGTCGGTGCTCGCGCAGCCGGCCGCGGCTGGGATGGTCGAACTTGCTCGGGGTACGTTGCGAGGGGATTTCACGGCAAGCTTGGGTCAAACTCAGGAAATCGCGACCCAGTTGACGGTTTCCGAGTTGATTTCAGGGACCGAGGAAAAATTCCCCCGGGTTTCGGTCGACTTGCGCGCCGACCTCAAAGCGGACGGGACGTTTGCCGCGCGCGCGCCTCTGTTAATTGAGAAGGAAGGTCGGAAGAGCGATCTGACAATCGAAGCCACGGGCAAGCGGCAAACTCAGGGGGTCACACTTGATGCCCATTTGACCAGCACCCTCGCCCATGTCGACGACTTGAAAATTCTCCTCGCGCCTTTTGCTGCGGGCCCCCCCCCTGCTTCCGCGCCTTCTGTCGGTCCGACGCTTCCGGACAAGGCACCCGTTTGGCAGGGGGTTTCGGGGCAATTGGCCTTGTCGATGGCGCAAGTCGTGTATTCGCCCGAGTTAACCGTCCGCGACGTCGTCGGCACAGTGAAAATCGGTGAGGCTGCGGTGACTCTCGAAGCGCTGCGGGCCGTGCTTGGGACGGGCGGATTGGTCAACCTTTCCGGAGGCGTGGGGTTCAGCAACGCGACCCCACAGCCCTACGCATTGAAGGCGAACCTGACGGTTTCGAATCTGGATTCAGGTTCCGCCCTCAAGGCTTTCAATCCGAGCGAAGGGTTGCCCATGGTCGAAGGAACCTTTAACCTTAATAGCGATATCGTCGCCTCGGGGCCCAATTTGGCGATGCTGGCAGAAAAGGCGCGCGGGGACGTCCAGATTTCGAGCAAGGGCGGCGTTTTTCGCCCTTTGCCGGCGAGTTATATCGAAACGTTCGTCAACGCCAAGAACCAGCTGGCAAAACGGAGTGAGCAGTTGGGTGCGCTCGGCTCGCTCGCGGGAGCACTCGGGGCGAAGCTGCCCCCTGCACTTGGTGGAACGACCAACAAGGCGCAGCAATTGGTCGGGCGAATGGGGGAGCTGGAATCCATTTTGCGCCTGATCGCCGAGGTCAAATTCGACCAGCTGACACTCGACGTTGGTGGCGATACCAACCTGGATACCATTTTGAGAGATTTGACGATCACGGCGCCGGAGCTCCGCTTCGTCGGCAAAGGCGGACTCAAGTACCAGCCTGACGTTCCACTTTGGAAGCAGGCATTGTCGCTCAAGCTGACCGGTGCGGCCCGCGGCCGGGCGGCTGAAATCATGAAGAAGGGAAATCTTTTGGGTGAATCGATGGACGGTCTCGGATACATCCCCCTGTCAATGGACGTGAACATCGACGGTACGGCGGACAATCCTGACACGTCTCGACTCGTCATTGCCTTGGTCGACAAAGTGCTGGGAGTCCAGCTTCAGCCAGGCGACGTGGAGCGGATCCGACAAGGCGATGTCCTGGTGCTGCTTAATCTGCTCGGGCAATTGAAGTGACGGGGTCGCTCCGCAGGGCGGCGGCGACCAGCCCGACGGCAGCGCCGACAAGGTGGGCGAGGGGAACGGGAACGAACCCGGCGTCGACGGAGTCCACGAAGATCGCCTTGCCGGTGGCGGTTTCGACGATGCACTTTGCGGCGAAGCCGAAGAGCGCGAGACCGCTCAGAGTGATGTGCAGGCGATGGTTTTCACTCCAGGCCCGCTGAAAAAGACGGGCGGCGAGCCACGCAAAGAGGGTGGAGTCGATGCCCGAAAGTCCGCGATAGCGCGTCAACTGAGGTTGGAAGATCAGGACCGCGACTGAGATCGCGGCGCCCGAGATGGCGAGGACCTGCCCGAGCGAACGTCGTCCGACCGGAGTCAATCCGGACAGACCGCATTCGAGCAGGGAACCGAGGAGCAGGAGCACGGCGAGATCCCAGAAGAGATGGACGTGATCGTAGTGGACCAGATGCCCGGTCCACACACGCCAGAGCTGAGCCTGGAGGAAGGCGCTCCGATCGAGCTCAAGCCATCTGATCGCATCCGGGAGCTGGGCCCAGACCAGGGCCGCCGCGGCCAAGGCGAAGGTGAACCAGGGAAGTTGATTCAAGCGAGCGCGGACCATGGGATAGGGGATTTGTTCGTTTGGAGCGACAGGCTCACGGGTAACGATCGATGCCGGGAGCCCGATTCGCGTGACGCCCGGTCCTGCAAAACGCGGGAACAAGGCTCACGTGAACGCGGCGCGGCGTCAGTCTCTGCGGCTGGAGTTGGGGCTCGTTTCGGACCGAACGTGATTCATAGCACGGATACGCGAGGACCGACCGAGATGTTTGCGGGAGTAGATCGCCGAACCGACCAGCAGGAGCATCAACAGGACGTTGACCGCGTTCGGATCGAGAGCACCGCCGCCCGACCCCGCATTGCCGCTCGAGCTCACGTGGGGAGCCGGTGCGGAGAACGTCGGCTGAGTCGCATCCACCCGATAGGAGGTGGCGCCCTGTTTGCCGCGGACGATTTGGGCCTGATGTTCCACGGCGGTACGCTGCTGGTTATTCCGGGCGATCCCCCGCCTGGCGAAGGTCGTGTCGTCGAGCAGAACCATGGTGGTGTGATCCGTGACCAACTGATAGGCCACGCCGAGCCCTTGGATGGCGTCTTTCGATTCGGCAGGAGGCACTGCACCGATGGATTCCTTGAGTTCAATCTGTTCGATTTGAGCGAGTGCCCAAAGCCGTTCGATTTCGGGGTTGGTGGTGTCGATTTCCGGGAAATCGAAGGTGGTCGTGTAGGTCTTGTCCTCGCCGGTCAGTTTTGCGCGAAGTGATACCGTTGCTTGGCCCGCGCCTTCGTAGCGTCCAAACATGACCCACTGCTGTCCTCGGTAGATCTTTTGCGGCGAATCCCCCGTGGTATCGAAGACTCGCGCACCGGAGAAGGTGAAAGCCGCGTCGTGCAGCGATTCGTAGGCGATTTTCGACTTCGCGAGGACGAGTTGTCCGAGGATGTCGTCGTCGTTGCTGACGCCGGCGTAGAACCCCCCGGTTGCATCCGCCAGTGTGCGCATCAATGGCCAGTTGGCGCTGTTGCCCATGAGAAAACCGAAGAGCCTCAAGTCGACACGCTTGAGCAGGCGATGAAATGAAGCGGGGTCGACCACGCCCTGGTTGGCCACCCCATCGGTCACCAGCACGAGACTGGTGGCTCGATCCGCATCCAGACCCTTCAAGCCTTCACTGATTCCTCCGAAGAGGTTGGTTCCGCCTGTGACTTGGAGCGCCTTGATGCGCTCGACGGCCAGGAGGACATTCTCCGCGGTCGCTGGAGTCCAGGGGATGATTTCGTGGGCGTGGTTGTTGAAGGTGACGATGCGGAATCGATCCTCGGGTCTCATTGCGCCGAGAGCCTGGCTGACACCATTGGCCAGCGTGTGGATCTTGGCCTGCATCGAGCCAGAGGTGTCGAGCACGTAGACGTAGTCTGCACCACGCGTGATGGGTTTGAGATCGATGCCCGGCGTGACCACCATCATGAAGGTTCCGGGTTTCTTGGGATCGGCTCGGTACGGGATGATCTCCACGCGACCGGGCAAGTTTTCAGCCAGGCGATAGTAGAAGACGAAGTCGCGATCGAGCCTGGCCCCCGGCCGATCGAGCGTCAGCCGATAGTGACCTTCATCCACCTTTTGCACCGCTGCGGCGGCCTCGAAGCCCGGCGCACGGACGTTGCCCACCGGCACGGCGGATTTGAGCTCCAGGTTGACGGAGAAAACACCTTCGACCTGGCTGTTCGATGTCCAGAAGCTTTTTGCGACCTCATCGGTTCCGCCCTCCTCGAGGGGATACACGTAGCGCCCGATGCCCGTGTCGATTTCGAGGGCTTGGTAGTAAACGAAGCGAAGTTTGACTTCTGCCTGTGCTCGAACGGGCGCGACGCGAAATTCAAAGATTTGGTAGCCGTTTTTGGAGGCGAGGCCGACGTCGTTGCCCGCCTTTTTTTCCTCTTCGTAGATAGCTTCCGCTTCTTTTTTCGGCAGCACCTCGCCTTGGAGGGTCTTTTCGCCAGTGACGATCGAGACTTCCGACAGGCTGGCACTCTTTGGCACCGGGAACGCGTAGACCGCCTCCAGATCCTGCGGGTTGGGATTAAAGAAGGTCTGCAACACTTCCGTCTGCGCGAAACCATTGTTGAGTGTCACGTTGACGTGGTGGTCGCGAATGACGATCGGCTGCTGGGTGCTGCCGACCGGAGTAAGTGTACCTCCGCCGAGAAGGGGGCAGATCGCGGAGGCGAAGAGTCCGAGAGGAATGAGAAGGGATGCGATTTTCATGACCCCTCTCTCCTTGCTCAATTGGTGCCACGGACTTTAGCGATTACTTAAACGTATAATTCAAAG
>Ga0154020_10008486_pt1 | contig 11913 bp, 9 predicted proteins | sample Klosneuvirus_201_FD_109709 | JGI IMG/M metagenome (GOLD analysis project Ga0154020, IMG submission 109709) | Active sludge microbial communities from wastewater, Klosterneuburg, Austria - Klosneuvirus_20160825_MG | ecosystem: Engineered > WWTP > Aerobic digester > Activated sludge | place... | reverse complement strand
GGTGCATATGTGGACGAAGGCACTATGGTCGATACTTGGGCTACTGTTGGCTCCTGTGCACAGATCGGCAAGAACGTACACCTAAGTGGCGGCGTTGGCATTGGCGGCGTATTAGAACCCGTTCAGGCTGCTCCTGTGATCATTGAAGACAATTGCTTCATTGGCTCCCGATGTATCGTCGTAGAAGGCGTTCATGTTGAATCAGAAGCTGTACTTGGTGCGAATGTAGTTCTTACAATGTCTACAAAAATTATTGATGTTACAGGTCCTTCTCCTATTGAATACATCGGGAAAGTTCCCGCGAAGTCAGTGGTGATTCCCGGCTCGTATACCAAAAAATATCCTGCCGGTGAATATCAAGTTCCTTGTGCCCTAATAATTGGAAAACGAAAAGAGAGTACCGATAAAAAGACTTCGTTGAATTCAGCATTAAGAGAATATGGTGTTTCTGCATAGAATGTTTACTGAAATTTAGAAATGAAATTCCTTGTCATACAAACAGCTTTTACCGGTGATGTAATTTTAGCTACAGCACTTTTGGAAAAAATTCACTCATCATTTCCTGATGCTGAAATTACCATGCTTGTGCGAAAAGGAAATGAAACGCTTTTAAGCAATCATCCTTATCTGAAAGAAGTACTTGTCTGGAATAAAAAGGAAAATAAATTAAACAACCTTCGCAAACTGATCTCAGTTGTAAGAGCGAAAAAGTTTGATTACGCTATCAATCTTCAGCGATTTGCCGGGACAGGAATTCTCACCGCACTTTCAGGAGCAAAAGAAAAACTCGGGTATGCTAAAAATCCGATGAGCATTTTTTACAACCGACGATTACCTCACACCATTGGCGATGGAACTCATGAGATCGAGCGCAACCAAGCATTGATCGGTCATCTGGTAGACAAGAAAATTTCTAAATCGCGACTATACCCTTCTCAAGTAGACAAAAACAATATCTCAAAATATACAGGTAAAAAATACATTACGATATCTCCGGGATCGGTCTGGTTCACAAAAACTTTTCCTGCTTATAAATGGATAGAACTAATTCAAAAATATAAATCTGAATCACCGGAAACAGTGATCTATTTGTTAGGTTCAAAAACAGAAGCAAGTTTAGGTGATGAGATCATTGCCAAAAGTGGTCATCCTAAAACGGTCAATCTTGCCGGCGCACTTTCCTTTCTGGAATCCACGGCACTCATGTTTACTTCTGAGATGAACTATGTGAACGATTCTGCACCATTGCATATGGCAAGTGCTATCAATGCACCGGTTACAGCAGTCTATTGTTCGACCGTTCCGCGCTTTGGTTTTGGTCCATTGTCAGACCTCTCACGTATCACAGAAACCGATCTAAATTTAAATTGCCGACCTTGCGGATTGCATGGTTATAAATCGTGCCCAATGACTCATTTCAAATGTGCTCATTCTATTGACATCAATAAAATATATTATTCGGAAAAATGAACGAGCAATTATTAGCAGAAGTAAAAAAAGCATTGGCAGTGTTAAAAAACGGCGGGGTGATCTTATACCCAACTGATACGATATGGGGACTTGGATGCGATGCTACCAATGCAGCTGCTGTTAAAAAAGTATATGAGATAAAAAAACGAGCAGAATCGAAGAACATGATCTTGCTTGTAGACATGGAATCAAGAATTTCTACCTATGTAAAAGAAATTCCTGAACAAGCCTGGGCACTAATTGAATTCACTGAAAAGCCACTTACAATTGTATATGATGGCGCAAGAAATTTACCACCGGAAATTATTGCTGACGATGGCAGCATAGCAATCAGAGTTACGAAAGATGATTTCTGTAAAAACCTGATTGGCGTCTTGAGAAAACCGTTAGTATCTACTTCTGCAAATGTCAGTGGAGAACCGGCTCCGGCAATTTTCCAGGAAGTAAGTGAGGAGATAAGAAAATCAGTCGACCTTATTGTGAACTGGAGAAAAGATGACCGTCAACGTGCTCAACCCTCGTCAATTATCAGCCTGAAAAAAGGCGGATTGATTCAGATTCTTAGACCATAATCATTGGCACAAAAACGATTTTCGCCTTTCCTATATAGGTAAAATAGACTTATCTTTGCGGCCCCGAAGGGGAATTCATGAAAAAGCACTTACAACATCGCATCTTTTCTGTTATTGCAGAAGAAGCAGAAATTCTGAATCAACAAGCTTTTGTAGTTGGCGGATATGTGCGTGACATATTTTTAAAGCGTGAATCGAAAGATATTGACATCGTTGTTCTGGGAAGCGGAATTGATCTGGCGCAACATGTTGCCAATCGATTAGGCGACAATGTTACAGTGAACATTTTCCGGAATTTCGGCACAGCCATGATCAAATATGATGGTCTCGAAATTGAATTTGTTGGCGCAAGAAAAGAATCGTACCGATTAGATTCCAGAAAACCAATTGTAGAAGAAGGATCACTTGAAGATGATCAGAAACGTCGGGATTTTACGATCAATGCAATGGCAATTCATCTGACCAAGTCCAGCTTCGGCGAATTACTGGATCCGTTCAATGGCGTAAAAGATCTGGAGGACAAATTGATTCGCACACCTCTGGATGCAGATATTACATTTTCCGATGACCCATTGCGAATGATGCGTGCAATTCGTTTTGCATCTCAATTGCATTTTCATATCGATGCAGAAGCCCTGAATTCTATCACAAGAAATTGTGAACGAATAAAAATCGTAAGTGCAGAAAGAATTTCTGAAGAGCTCAACAAAATCATTCTTTCATCCAAACCGTCTATTGGACTTGATTTACTGTTCAAAACAGGCATATTGCAGATTATTTTCCCTCAGATGTGTTTGTTGCATGGTGTAGAATACATTAATGGACAGGGCCATAAAGATAATTTTTATCATACCTTGCAGGTTCTAGACAATGTCTCAAAGGCCTCTGACGATCTTTGGTTACGATGGGCCGCTATTTTACATGACATTGCAAAGCCGGCTACCAAACGCTTTGAACCGGGCCAGGGATGGACGTTTCACGGGCATGAAGACAAAGGTGCACGAATGGTAAAGAACATTTTCCGACAACTGAAATTGCCGTTGAACGAGAAAATGAAATTTGTAGAGAAATTGGTTCAACTACATTTGAGACCAATTGTCCTTGCACAAGAACATGTTACAGATTCAGCGATTCGCCGACTATTATTTGATGCCGGTGATGACATCGATGCATTGATGATGTTATGTCATGCCGATGTTACAACAAAGAATGAATATAAAATAAAAAAATATAAAGATAATTTCCGTGTAGTAAGCGATAAGTTAAAAGAAGTAGAAGAAAAAGATCGGATCCGAAACTGGCAGCCTCCTATCACGGGCGAGCACATCATGGAGACATTCAATATAAAGCCCGGTAAAGAAGTCGGAATAATTAAAAATGCTATCCGCGAAGCCATTCTGGAAGGCGAAATCAGAAATGACTACGAAGAAGCATTTCAATTAATGTTAAAAATAAGTAAGGACCTCGGCCTCGAACGCAGAAAGATGACTTCATGAATTTTTTAAAAAATATTTTTGAAAAATAAATATTTTTGAAAAATTTTCTTTCTACTTTTGAGCTAGATACAGCAAAAAACTATGGCAACGTACCGTTTAAGAGTAATAATAGAAGATCACGAAGAAGTTGTGAGGGATATTGAGATCAAATCGACTCAAACTTTCAATGACCTGCATTTGTCAATTCACAATTCAATTGGTTTTGACAGTGATAAACCGGCCTCATTCTACATGAGTGACGACAATTGGAAAAAAGGGAAAGAGATCACAAATAAAAATCTTTCGGAAGCTGAAGAGGCAACCAAAGCACGAATGAAAAATGCGCGTTTGTGCGACTTCATAGTTGATCCGCATCAAAAGATCTACTATATGTTCGATTCAGGACTGTGGACATTCCGCATTGAACTGATCAAGATCAATCGTGACGAGGACCAATATGCACAATACCCAAGATGCATCAAGTCAAGTGGTGAAGCTCCTAAACAGTATGGAACAACACTTGCCGCTGCATTACCTATCCCTGACGAATTCGATTCGATGGAAGATCTCGATGATGATGATGGTGACGAGGATGAATCGGATGGTGATATCCTTGCAATTGATGCAAGTGAATTGCCGGAAGGAGAAGAAAAAGACGATACTTTTGTCGCTGCTATTGGTGATGTCGAAGAAAGTGCAGATGATTTTGGCGCTGACGACGAAAACATGATGGACGATAGCATCTCTGAAGATAAAGACGAATTTTAAATATTGATTATCCGAAATTTTCAAAAGACCCTCCTACCCGAGGGTTTTTTATTTTTACAAAATGAAAAAAATAATTGTCATTGGTGGTCCTACTGCTTCCGGAAAAACCGGACTGGCAATAGAATTGGCCAAACGGTATAATACAGAGATCATCAATGCCGATAGTCGACAGTTTTATAAATACATGAACATCGGAACGGCAAAGCCGACACCGGATGAACAGCTCCAAGCTAAACATCACTTTATTGACTTTCTCGAGCCGGATGAAGAATATAATGCCGGCAGATTCGAAATTGACGCATTGAAAACAATTTCAGAAATTCATGAGAAGAATGACTATGCAATTGTAGTCGGCGGAAGCGGATTATACTTGCGCACACTTTGTGAGGGAATGGATGCTTTGCCGGAAACTGATCCGGAGCTACGTGAGAAATACAATCAACTTTTCAAAGACCAGGGACTGGAAACCATTCAAAAACTACTCTTCGAAAAAGACCCGGATTACTACCTGATCGTTGATATAAAAAATCCGCATCGTATCATCCGTGCACTTGAAGTTATTGAACAAACAGGAACGACCTATTCATCACTCCGTAAAAAAGTCAAAGCGGAAAGACCTTTCAAAATTATCAAGATCGCTATTGATATTTCAAGAGATGAATTGTATGAACGAATAAATGTCCGTGTAGATAAAATGATCGACGCCGGTCTGGTTGACGAAGTTAAAAATTTAACAAAGTACAGAGATTGCAATGCACTTAATACCGTAGGCTATATTGACATCTTCAGTTACCTCGACGGGACTATTTCAATTGAAGAAGCGATAGAACTAATCAAAAAAAACTCACGCAACTATGCTAAACGTCAGATGACCTGGTTCAATAAAGATGAGGAGTTTCATTGGTTCAGCGCGGAAGAGTTTGATGGAATTCCTGAGTACATTGAATCTCAACTTGAATAATAAATGCTCTCTTTATGTCCTCTTTGTTTTCTCCATGTTCTCTATGGTAAAATTTTAACACAGAGAAAAGAGAGAAAACAAAGAGAGAAAAAAGAGAATCATAGAATGACTACTCAGGCATTAAGACAAGTTTTGCATAATTGTCCGTCTTAAAATATTTGTCTGCGAAGTGGATAAAGTCTGGTCCTTTAAGCGAATTAACCCATTCATTATAAGAATCCATATCGGCTAACTTTTCATTATTCTTATCAGCTGATACCATAGCTGCTAACCAAAAAGAGTTTTCTTTCAATGCCGTTTCGCGTTCGCGGATGAATGTCTGCTTTATTTTTTCAAGATTCTTCTCGTCACAACCTTTTTCTTTTACCTCGGCAATGACAGTCAGAACAGCTTGAACCAATGAATCAACATTTTCAGGCTTGCAATTGAAACTGACAGTATTCTCAAGCTTAGAATTTGGATAATGAGAAGGATTGAAATTGCACCCTACTCCGTACACTCCACTCTTATCTTCTCTTAATACTTCACGTAAACGAATACTTACCAGCTTATTCAATGCATACGCTTCATTTCTATTCAATGGTGTGTAGTCAAAGTCCATGTTCCAGCGCAGTGACACATAACTTTTAGGGGCAATCCCCTTCTTAACTGTTTTTTGAACTTGCCCTTTCGGATAACGAGCGCCAATGTCCTTCCACTTTTTCACGTTGCCAGTTGAAGGCAAATTGCCAATATATTTTCTGGCAAAATTCTTTAATGAATCCACATCAAAATTTCCGACGAAATAAAAATTAGTGCCGGAGAGATCGCCCATCAGGTCTTTATAAATTTCCAAAGCTCTGTCTGACTTTACACTATCAAGAAACTCCATTGTCATTGGTCTTGCGGCATAGTGATAGCCCGACATAAAATAATTCACTGTATCATTATAAACCGATTGAGGATTTACACTTTTGTTGCGTAAAGCTGTTCTTCGGGCTTCCATTGATGCAGCAAAAGCATCATCGTCAATTCTCGGCATTGTGTGATACCCATAGATCAATTCCATCAATGTCTCCAGATCTTTAGGAGCACAACTTCCATTCAATCCCTGATAGAGAGCAGTAATACTTGGAGTACAATTAACTGTTTTACCTGCAAGCATCTTATCCAGCATAGTTGCATCAAATTCACCTAGTCCTGAATTATCGACAATTGCATCAGCCGATATTGCCGAATAAAAATCCTTACGATCTGTAATTGACCAACCGCCCTGACTGTTACTTGAAAATAAGATCTTGTCATTGTTAAAGTCAGTTGGTTTAACGGTAACAGTAATGTCGTTTTTAAATTTCCATTTTGTGATACCATACTTCTCATTCTTTTCTTCGGAAATAATATCAGCGGGTTTCAAAGTCGCCTCTATCAATGGTTTGTTGCTCACTTTATCGACATACGCTTCCAGCTTCGCAACTTTAACATCACTGAACATTTTCTTTATATCTTCAGAAGAAGGAATATCAAGTCCCGATTTTTCAGGATATGTGATCAGAGCAAGGCAATTTTCGCTTCCTGTGAGATATATCTTACCGAGATTACTGATCTCTTCGAGTGTAGCTTGTTCAATAAATAAATTGTAATATTCATATTCTTTTTCTATTCCCGGTATCGGTTCCTTTGTAAGAAAGTTGCTTACGTATTCACGGGCAAAACCTGCTGAAGGAGATTTATCTCTTTCATTATATGCGCGTTTAATATTATCAAGAGCTTCTAGCTTTACTCTATCAAGTTCTGTTTGCGCAAATCCGTACCGACGAATTCTTTCCAATTCATCGATGACAACTTTCAATGCCACTCTGAATTTGGTCTCAGTACAACGGGCACTTAAATCGAAAGAACTTTTTGTGCGCACTAAAGAACCAAATCCACCACCTGCTGATAAGAAAGGAGCATCAGCCTTGCGACTTATTTCATCAAGTCTGGCATTCATCATCGATGAAAAAAGTTGCTTCATAATATCATCCTTAAAATCTTTGATTTGAACATTAGTTTCACGTGGCAATTTATATAGTAGCTCAATACTCGAAGAAGTGTTTTCTTTATCGGTAACGGCAGAGTAAATCAACTCTTTTGACGCGGGGACTTCATATGCCTGCCATGCCTTTGTTGAGCTTTTAGAAGGAACTTTTGAAAATTGTGCAATGATCTTCTTCTCCATTTCAATTGGATCAAAATCTCCAACAGCAACAACAGCCATCAAGTCTGGTCTATACCAATCCGCATAAAACGCCTTGATTGCGCTTTGTGGTGTACGTTCAATGACCTCCTTTTTTCCTATTGGCAAGCGGAAAGCATAACGACTATCCTTGAAAAGTAATGGCCAGTATTGTCTGCGCATTCTTTCACCAGCTCCTTGCCCAATGCGCCATTCTTCAATTACAACGCCTCTCTCCTTTTCAACTTCCATTGAATCGAATGCCAGATTATATGACCAGTCTTGCAAGATCTGAAGTCCCTTATCGACAATTTCATTTTTATCAGTCGGAATCTGTATCATGTAGACTGTTTCATCAAAACTTGTATATGCATTTAAGTGTGGACCGAATTTCGTTCCTACTGATTCCAGATAATCGATGAGTTCATTTTTCTTGAAGTTTTTTGTACCATTAAATGCAAGATGCTCTGTTAAGTGAGCAATGCCTTGTTGATTGTCTTCTTCAAAATTTGAACCCGCATTTACAGCTAATCGAAATTCAGCACGCTTCTCAGGCTTGGAATTTTTTCGGACATAGTATTTGATACCGTTAGGGAGAATGCCTATTCGAATGTTCGTATCAATTGGAATTGGTGCATTTACATCAATCTGAGCACTACTTGAAGAATAAAGGCTCCACAGAAATGCTATTAACAATAATTTTTTCACAGGCTATATATTTTATCGCTGAAAGATAAAAGTTTCTTTGAAAACAATTACAGTCCGCCTATATTTATCGGATGAATAGGACCCTATTTTTATTATTTCTTGCATTTTCGATTCAGCTCAGTGCTCAGGACGCCCTTACGTCGAATAAATCGATGACTTATCATGATCTTTTGGAGGAATACAAAAACCTAGACCACCAATTTGATCAGGCATTTTTAATACCCTATGGAAAAGATGATTGTGGTGAGACTATTCACCTCTTTGTGATTTCAGGAACTTCTGTGTTTCAACCACAACGATTACACGAACTCAACAAGTGCATTCTCTTTATTAACAATGGCATTCATCCGGGAGAACCTGATGGCATGGATGCTAGTTTGATTTTTGCGAAAGAGTTGTTGTACAAAGAAAGCAATCACAAACTTCTGGAAAATGTAGTGGTATGTATTATTCCAACTTACAACATTGGCGGTGCGTTGAACCGAAATTCATATAGCAGAGCGAATCAGGATGGACCGGAAGAATACGGCTTTAGAGGCAATGCAAGAAACCTTGACCTCAACCGCGACTTTATCAAAACGGATGCAGCCAACACAAAAACATTAAAGCAAATACTACTGCAATGGAATCCCGATGTGTTTGTAGACACACATGTTTCCGATGGCGCCGATTATCAATACACAATGACTCTCGTTAGTTCGCAACATAATAAAATGAGTCCGCCGGCAGGAAAATATATGCATGATGTCTTCACTCCTGCTCTTTTTCAATCGATGAAGTCGAAAAAAGATGAGATGTCGCCTTACGTTGAATGTTTCACCTATGAAAGCAGTCCGGATAGCGGCATTATTGGATTCCTGGAAACACCTCGATTTGCGACAGGCTACACATCTCTTTACAATTGCTTTTCATTCATTACTGAAACGCATATGTTAAAACCATTTCCTGAACGAGTAAAAAGCACGCAACGCTTTTTAAATTCAATGATGTCAATTTGTTCAGAAAAAAAAGATGAAATACTCACATCACGAAAAAATGCTGAAGAATTTGATTTGACAATGAAAAAATATCCATTCAATTGGGAGACTGATTTTTCAAAGCATGAAGAACTTTCATTTAAAGGATATGAAAGCACACACATTAAAAGCAAAGTTACTTCAGGAAATCGCTTGAAATATTTTCGCGATAAGCCATACGTAAAAACAATTCCATTTTACAATGAATATAAAGCTAACGACACAATTGAAATTCCAAAGTTCTTCTATGTTCCTCAAGCATGGGAAAATATTGTAAGGATGCTGGAAGCAAACGGTGTGAAATCGATCAGAATGAATAAAGACACGTCAGGTACTTTTACCAGCCTGAGTATTTCGGATTTCAAGACAACAGATTTACCTTTTGAAGGGCATTATTTACACTTTAACACGAAAACAACAACACAGCAAGTACAAACAGAAATTAAAAAGGGCGATTACATGATCAATTGTAATCAAAAAGCAATTCGCATTATTCTGGAAACCCTTATTCCATCGGCTGTTGACAGCTATTTCAACTGGGGCTTCTTCGATTCAATACTTCAACAAAAAGAATGGTTCTCGTCTTATGTGTTTGAAGATATCGCAGAAAAATTATTGTCTGAAGATTCGAAATTAAAAACAGATTTTGAAAAATGGAAAGCTGAAAATCCAAAAGAAGATGAATTCAATCAGCTGTATTATGTTTATTCTCATTCGAAGTATTTTGAAGAGAGTTATCGGAGGTATCCGGTGAGGCTTGTGTATTGAAGTGGGTCAAGGGTCAGAGGTCAGAGGTGGCTTCGTAGGCACCAACGAAGCCACCTTTGACCCTTGACCTTTGACAAAAAAAAATCCGACTCACAAAAGTAAGCCGGATCTTGAAGAATTGAACAGTTTTTTTAGTCCATGGTATCACCATTTCGGACGTACAGGTCTTGCAATTTGCAGGATAGTTCACGGATGAGATCGAGGTCGTCTGTAGAGAGCTGACTGAAATCGTCGCTAACATTTACCTTTTGATTTTTGATTGATTTTGTTTGAGGGTACTCAATCTGTTTACACAAAATATGATTGAGTAATCCATTAAAATATTTCTGGCGATCGGCCGGATTTAGCTTTTGGATCAAAGAGCGGATACTCTTTACGTGATTCTCAATTTCAATTTCGACGTGTACATGATTAGTTTGATTTTCCACAACTTTAAGTTTCGGAAAATCCCTTTCTGTAGAGGTGTTAAGTTTGTTGATTTCTTTGCGCATGGGTCTATTATCTTGTACAGACAATATTACACCACACAGAAAAAAGAGTTTAACTATGAAGGCTTGGTTCTTACACAACTATTGTTGCTGCAATCAGCACAGGATCTGCATTTTTCTTGTTTTTAGGCCAGAAAAACTTGAAATCAGCTCCTTTTCCTAAGTCAGATTCTACCCAAACCTTACCACCGCAGTCTTCTACAATCTTCTTTACTATGGCTAATCCAACGCCGGTGCTCTCTACATCATCTCTTCTATTAAGAGTTTGAAAGATCACAAAGATCCGTTCATGATAAAGTGGATCAATTCCCGGACCATTATCTTTTACAGAAAAGGTATAGCCTTCAGGGGTCTCAATTGATGAAACAAATACTTTAATATCAGGCTTATCATTATATTTAATCGCATTACCTATCAAATTACTGAATACCTGAGACAATCGTGTTCTATCAGAAAAAAGTACCGGCAATTGATTAGTAAAAATCAACTCTGCATTATCCGGTTTACCGATAAAATCCAATGTATCAATTACTAATTTGTTTGTATCTACTTTTTCATCCTCACCAATTCTTCTGTCTGCACGTGAATAATCAAGTATAGCGTTGATCAAATCTTCCATCCTATTTACGCGCTGCTTAATCATATCAAAATTAGTTCGAACCTCTTTCGACATCTGATCACCTGCATCTTCTTCAATCCAGCCGGTCAAATTACCAATTGCTCTTAACGGAGCTTTGAGATCATGTGATACTATAGATGCGAACCTATCCAATTCACTATTTGACTTTTCGAGTGAAGCTGTATATTCCTTAAGTTTCTGGTTGTTCCGCAGTAATTCATCCTTTTGAGCAGAGATCTTTTCGATAATTACGTTTTTACCACTATTCAAATAATTTGATTGCGCAGCTACTAGAAATAATCCAAGCAAAAATGTGGTTAATGCATCTTGATGAATCAAACTAGTATCGCCCTTAAACAAATTGTAGTTCGTAAAACTTGTGTACTCAGTAATTACAAAGAAGTAGATAACATTCAAAATAGCAATGCCGGTGAAAACCTTTCCTGCTCGGGCACCTAGCAACATAAAAGCAGTCATAATGAGCACACATAGGTACATGGTACCGGAATTCATTAATCCACCGGCAGTATATGCTTGAGTATGAACGACTAAAAAACCAACACCAATAGAAATAGAATACGCTATTGGTAATTTGTGAATTGATTTGACGATAAAAAAATTGACCATGATCAAGGTGGCCAGCATATATAAGAGTATTCCGGTATAGCTTGTTTGCTCAAACGATGTACTGATTTGAAGCGCCGTAAACAGACTGGCTATGAAAGCAGTAAAGGAATATATCCGAAATAGTGTGAAGCGTTGTCTGGCCATTAGATCCTCAGCAGGGATCTTCTCATACATATGCTGGCGGAACAACTTGCTAAAAAGCAATTTCATGATGTATATTTAGTATTATTATTGGATTGGATACGGC
>Ga0154020_10008485_pt1 | contig 11913 bp, 10 predicted proteins | sample Klosneuvirus_201_FD_109709 | JGI IMG/M metagenome (GOLD analysis project Ga0154020, IMG submission 109709) | Active sludge microbial communities from wastewater, Klosterneuburg, Austria - Klosneuvirus_20160825_MG | ecosystem: Engineered > WWTP > Aerobic digester > Activated sludge | place... | reverse complement strand
CCTGCGCCATGAAGCGGCCGTAGGGGTCGACGATCATCGAGTGCCCGAAGAACTCGATGCCGTCGGTCCCCGCCTCGGGCTCGAAGCCCGCGCGGTTGGGGGACGCGACGAAGACGCCGTTCGCGATCGCGTGCGCGCGCTGCGCCGTGCGCCACGCATCGACCTGCGCCGCGCCCCACTCCGCCTTCTCCGCCGGGTGCCACCCGATCGCCGTCGGATAGAACAGGATGTCCGCTCCCAGCAGCGCGGTGATGCGCGCCCCCTCGGGATACCACTGGTCCCAGCAGATGAGCACGCCGATCGTCGCGTAGCGCGTCTTCCAGACCATGAAGCCGCCCGCCTCGCCGTCAGGTCCCCGCACGCCTTTCGGCTGCACCGGGTCCGACGATTCGCCGGGGGCGAAGTAGTACTTCTCCTCGAAGAGCGGGTCGTGCGGGATGTGCATCTTGCGATAGACGCCGAGCAGCGCGCCGTCGGCGTCGATCACGCAGGCGCTGTTGCGATACACGCCCGGTCCCTGCCGCTCGTAGATCGGCACGACGAGCACGATCGCCAGCTCCTTCGCGACCGCCTGCAGGCGCGTGACGGTCGCGCCGGTCACCTCCTCCGCGAGGTCGAAGCGCGAGGCGTCGAGCCGCTTGCAGAAGTACGGGGCGTTGAACAGCTCCTTCAGGCAGATCACCTGCGCGCCCTTGCCGGCGGCATCGCGGATGCGCTGTTCGGTCGCGACGAAGGTCGCGGACGCGGTCGATTCGACGCCATCCTGGATGATGGCGACGGTGAACGGGGCTCTGGTGCTCATGCGGGGAATTTCACCCCGCTACGCGCGCACCGCCACTACGATATCCATGACGTTCGTCCCGGTGTCGCGTGCCGGGAGGATCGCCGCGGCCGCATCGAGCGCGGCGAAGGCATCGCAGCGACGGAGCGAGCGCTTGGGGTCGCCGCCCGCCTCGGCGCTCGTGCGCCACGCCCCCGGTCCGATCCGTGCCCCGGCCGCGCGCCCCGGCCCGTCCCGCCCATCGGTCCCGGCCGCGAGCAGCCACCCGTCCTGCACGCCGAGGTCGTCGAGGATCTCCGCCGCCGCGAGCGCGAGTTGCTGGCAACGGCCGCCGAGCCCATGGTCGTCGGGGAGCCGCACGGTGGTCTCGCCCCCCCACGCCAGCACGGCGCCCGCCGGAGCGCGGGCGAGGGCGTGTGCGATCACCCGCCCCGCAGCGGTCGCATCCCCCTGCAACGGCGTGCGGGAGAGCAGCACGGGACCGAGCCCGGCGGCACTCGCGCAGGCGCCGACGGCGTCGAGCGCGGCGGCATTGCCGACCACGAACGGTTCGGCCACCTGCGCGAATGCCGCCTGCCCGGGCTTGGGCGTCTCCGGCAGGAGTCCGGCGCGCATCGCGCCGAGCGACGCGGCGATGGAGAGCGGCACGCGCATCGCGATCCCGGCATCGCGCAGGACGCGCTCGACCTGGCGCGCGTCGAGCGGGTCCGGGCTCACCGGACCAGAACCGATCATCGCGGGATCCTCGTTGGGCACGTCAGCGAGGAGGATCGGTACGACGCAGGCACCGGTCAGCGCCTCGGCGAGGCGTCCCGCGCCCCACCGAGAGAAGCGCTTCCGCACCGCGTTGATGCGCGAGATCGGCACCCCCGCGCCGAGCAGGAGCGCATGCAACGCGGCGAGATCCTCTGCGCGCACGCCCGGGATGGGCGCGCCGACGAGACTCGACGTGCCGCCGGACACGAGGAGGAGCACGACGTCGTCCGCCGCGATCCGTTCGGTGAGCGCCGTGAGCGCGTCGGCGGCCTGCGCGGACCGTGCACCCGGGACCGGGTGGTCCCCGGCGACGCATGCCAGGGCCGGATGAGCCGAGGGCCGATCGCTCGGCCCGACGATGAGGCCGCCGGCAGGTCGGAGGCCATTCGCGTCCAGATGACGGACCGCCTCCCCGGCCATCGCGTGCGCCGCCTTGCCCAGCGCGATGATCCAGTGCGGCCGGTCGCGCCGAAGTTCGAGCGCGACCTCGTGCGCGCGCAGTCCGTCGCGAACGGCGCGCGCCGGATCGGCCGCGTCGATCGCCGCGTCGTACATCGCAAGGAGCGCTGAGGCGACATCCCGGTGCGTCATGGACCTCTGCTGCCGTTGGCGGTGATCCGAGCGACTGGTCCCAGCGTAGGATCGGTCGGTCCCGCGGAGACCGCAATGCCGTCACGTGGCGGGTTCGTTGCGGGGAGCCCGCACGTCACCTTCTCCCGGAGTCCAGCATGTCCTTGACGATCACGCGCGGTGGAGTGGCGCGAGCGCTCTTCGCGATGACGGTCCTCCTCAGCGCCGCCGGACCGCTCGCGTGCGGTTCGCCGGTCGAGACCGCCGATCTGCGTACGGCGATCGGCGAGACGGAGATCGAACTCTTCGGTGGACTCGTGCAGCGCGTCACCGTCACGCCGGCGGAGCCGACGATCGGCGAGGAAGTGGAGATCCGGTCCGTGGTGCGGAACCGCGGCGGCGGCACGCCCACCTTCCTCGAGAATGTCTGCCGGCTCGACCTCGAGAGCGCGGTCGAACTCACGACGGCTCCCGACTGGTCCGAGTGCAAGGGGTTGCCGAGACAGACGGGTCTGGCGCCCGGCGACTCGATCGAGGTGCGGACCCGCCAACGCGTGCACGGCGTGGCGGGCGAGCACGAGATCCGTGTGCTCCATGTGGTCGAGCCCCAGCAGTGGGTGCCGGTGCGTGTACGACTCCGGCCGCTCAGCTGACGGGGACCATGATGGACGAAGGGCCCGGCCGCGATCGCGGTCGGGCCCTTCGTGCGTCTCGCGGGCGTCAGTTGGCGCCGCGGGCCTTTTTCACCGCTTCGCCGAGCTCGGTGTACGCGTCGGCGGAGAGCTCGCGGAACGGCCGCATCACGTGCGCGATGCGCCCTTCCTTGTCGACGACGAACACCACGCGGCGGAACATGTTCACGGCAGGATACTTCACATCGTAGGCGTTGCCGGCGACCGCGGCCGGATCGCTCACGAACGTGACGGGGAACTTCGCTTCGGCAGCCCACGCCTGCTGGGTCTCGACGTCGTCGCTGCTGACGGCCAGCACGGTCACGCCGTTGCCGTTGTTGAAGAGCTGGGCGTACTGATCACGGTACGCCTCCATTTGGACCGTTCAACCTCGGGTTCGACTCTTCGGGAAGAAGGCGATGACGACGACCTGTCCGCGGAGCTCGGAGAGGCGGATGGGGCGCGGGGTGACTCCCGCTTGGGTGCTCGCGGGGAGCGTGAAGTCCGGCGCCATGTCGCCGACCTTCGGTCCCGTGGAGGGGGCGGGGTCCTGCGCCATCGCGGGCGAGGCCACCGCGAAGGCGACGAGCGCCGCCAGGGTACGGAGTGAGGTTCGCATGCGTGAATTGTGCGGGGTGGGGTGCGGGACCGCCAGTCGTCCCGTTCGACCCCGCGTCCCGACGCCGGGTTCCGGATCGCCGGGACGCGGCGTCATCGACAGCTCTCGAAGGCGGGCAGGTGCCGGTCGAGCGATGCCCGGCGGTTGTTCGTGAAGACGTTGCGCACGTCGTTCGGGAGCTCGGTCAGGAGGAGCCGGTCGTACATCGCGATGTTCTCCTGCTCGGCGACCACACCCGCAGCGCACGCCGCGGTCACGGTCGCGAAGCGCGGCACGTTCTCGAGCGTCCAGTCGCTGTCCGGGATGCCGATGCCGCGACGCTCGAGGATCGCACCGAGCGAGGTCGAATGCCGTTGCTCGGCGACGACGATGTTGTAGAAGGGGAGGACGTTCCCATGGTCGACGAGCACGCGGAGGTAGATCTGTTCGGCGCGGAACTCGTCCTGGATCGCGGTGTCGACCGCGGCGGCGACCGGCGTGGTGAGCGTGACATAGGCGGGCGCGACGACGGTGCTGTCCTCGGTGCAGGCGAGGGTCGCGACGAGGGCGGCGGCGAGCGGCAGGCGGCGTAGCATGGCGAGCTCCTTGTTGAATGCCATATGTACATTTGTACATATGACGTCGCCACCGCACCGTTGTTAGGCGCTCCGGATCAGAGGTCCACCATCCGCAGCGCCCCCGGGACGCTCGCGACCTCGACCGTCGGGCCCGCGGCCTGTCGCAGCTCGCCGTCCGCCTCGAACCAGGGGCGCTCGGTGAAGGTCAGCGTCGTGGACGTCACGCGCCGGTGCTGCACGTGGGGACTCGTCAGGTGCGAACCGCCGATCGCGCGCGCCAGCAGCGGCAGGCGCGCGAGACTCGAAACGTCGCGGATGAGCACGGCGTCCAGCAGCCCGTCGTCGACCGTCGCGCCCGGGGCGATATGGAACGCGCCGCCGAACCAGGCGCCGTTGGAGAAGACGGCGAGGAGGTGGTCCCGCGGCGGCTCGCCATCCACGCCGATCGGCAGTCCGCCGTAGGTGAGGATTCCCTGTAGCGCGCTCACGACGTACACCGCGGGGCCCTTGATCCGATGGTACCGCGCGGCGATGTGCGACACGTGGACGTCGAAGCCGAATCCCGCGACGTTCAGGAACCAGGTGTCGTCCACGCGCCCCATGTCGGCCCTTCGCTCGCGGAAGCCGCCATCGGCGAGGCGCTCGGCGAGGGCGGTCGGATCGCGCGGGTCGATGCCGAGGTTCTTGGCGAAATCATTCCCCGTGCCGGCCGCGAGGAGCGCCATCCGCATCGGGGCGCCGGCCTTGGCGAGCGGGATCGCGCAGTTGCTCCACGTCCCGTCCCCTCCAGCGACGACGAGCGTCTCGACGCCGTCGTCGATCGCCTCACTGACCAAGCGCGCCTCATCGCCCGCGTGCGTCGTCGCCCGCACGTCCGTGAAGCCGCAGCGCGCGAACGCGGCACGGATGCAGACGATCGCACGGGCGCCGCGGCCGCGGCCGGAGGCCGGGTTGTAGAGGAGCCGAAGCCGCATCGGGATCGCGGGAAGGAGCGAGGAGCGAGGGGAAGGAGCGAGGAGAAAAGGAAAGGGGGAGGGCGCGAAGCGGAAGGGGAGAGCGAGCGGGCGGCCTCTGCGCCCTCTGCTCGCTCTCCCCTTGCCCTTCTCACTCTCCCTCGACTCCCGCTCCTTCCCCTCGCTCCTCGCTCCTGCTCGCCGTCACTTCGCGGCGAGCTGCCGGAGCACGTACTGCAGGATGCCGCCATGTCGGTAGTAGTTCATCTCCTCCGGCGTGTCGATCCGGCTGCGCACCTGGAACGTCCTGCCGTCGGCCTTCACCGTGAGCGTCGCGCGCGGGGTCATCGTGTCGCTCATGCCCTCGATGGTGATCGCCTCGAAGCCGGTGAGTCCGAGCGACTGCCGTGTCTCGCCGTTCACGAACTCGAGCGGGATCACGCCCATCCCCACGAGGTTGGAGCGATGGATGCGCTCGAAGCTCTCGGCGATCACCGCGCGGACGCCGAGGAGCATCGTGCCCTTGGCCGCCCAGTCGCGCGACGAGCCGGTGCCGTACTCCTTGCCGGCGATGATGACGAGCGGCGTACCAGCCTTCTGGTACGCCATGGACGCTTCATAGAAGGAGGTCGGTTCGGCGTCCTTGGTCGTCCGCGTCCACCAGCCTTCCATCCCCGGCGTGAGATCGTTCTTGAGGCGGATGTTCGCGAAGGTGCCGCGCATCATCACCTCGTGGTTGCCGCGCCGCGCGCCGTAGGAGTTGAAGTCCTTCTTCTCCACGCCGAGCGACTTGAGCCAGACGCCGGCCGGCGACTTCTCGGCGATCGAACCCGCGGGCGAGATGTGGTCGGTGGTGATCGAGTCCCCGAACATGCCGAGGACGCGAGCGCCGGCGATCCGCTGCACGCCCGGCGGCGTCATCGTGATGCCCTCGAAGTAGGGCGGGTGCTTCACGTAGGTGGACTTGTCGTCCCAGACGTAGCGGCTGCCGGTCGGCGCCTTGATCGCCTTCCACTCGGCGTCGCCGCCGAAGACGTCGCCGTACTCCTTCTCGAAGTGCTCGCGCTTCACCGAGGTGAGGACGATGTCCTCGACCTCCTTCGTGGAGGGCCAGATGTCGCGGAGGAACACGGGCCCCTTGGCCCCCACGCCGATCGGCTCCTTGTCGAAGTCGATGTCGACGCGGCCCGCCAGCGCATACGCCACGACGAGCGGCGGCGACGCGAGGTAGTTGAAGCGCGTCTGCGGATTGACGCGGCCCTCGAAGTTGCGGTTGCCCGAGAGCACCGCCGCGACCGTGAGCTTGCCGTCGTCGATCGCCTTGCTGATGGTCTCCGGGAGCGGACCCGAGTTGCCGATGCAGGTCGTGCAGCCGTAGCCGACGATCTGGAAGCCGAGCGTGTTGAGCGCCGGCTGGACGCCGGCCTTGTCGAAGTAGTCGCGGACGACCTTCGAGCCCGGAGCGAGCGAGGTCTTCACCCACGGCTTGGTGGAGAGTCCCGCGGCGACGGCCTTCTGCGCGAGCAGGCCGGCGGCGAGCATCACGCTCGGGTTGCTGGTGTTGGTGCAGGACGTGATCGCGGCGATGACGACCGCGCCATCCTTGAGCTGGAAGCTGTGCCCGCGGTGCGTGCAGTCCACCGACGAGACGGCATCGATCGGGCCGCCCTCGGAGACCATCGTCGCGGCGGCGGCCCCCGTCGCCGTGCCCGCCTTCGCCGCGGCCGCGGCGGCGAGCCGCTCCTTCTCCGCCTTGAACGCCTCGGCGTAGTTCGCCTTCATGCCCGTGAGCGCGATGCGGTCCTGCGGACGCTTGGGGCCGGCGAGCGAGGGCACGACCGTCGAGAGGTCGAGTTCGAGCGTGTCGGTGAAGACCGGGTCCGGCGTCTCGCTGGTGCGGAAGAGCCCCTGCGCCCGCGTGTACGCCTCGACCAGCTTCACCTGATGCTCGCTGCGCCCCGAGAGGCGGAGGTACTTGAGCGTCTCGTCGTCCACGGGGAAGAAGCCCATCGTCGCCCCGTATTCCGGCGCCATGTTCGCGATCGTCGCGCGGTCCGCGAGGGCGAGCGAACCGAGGCCGGGACCGTAGTACTCGACGAACTTGCCGACGACCTTCTTCTTACGGAGCATCTCGGTGCAGGTGAGCACGAGGTCCGTCGCCGTCGCGCCGAGCGGGAGCTTGCCGGTGAGCTTGAAGCCGATGACCTCGGGGATGAGCATCGAGACCGGCTGGCCGAGCATGGCCGCCTCTGCCTCGATCCCGCCCACGCCCCAGCCGAGCACGCCGAGACCGTTGACCATCGTCGTGTGCGAGTCGGTGCCGACGAGCGAGTCGCAGTAGACGGCCTTCTGCCCGTCCTCCTCGCCGACGAACGCGACCTGCCCGAGATACTCGAGGTTCACCTGGTGGCAGATGCCGGTGCCCGGGGGCACCACGCGGAAGTTGCGCAGGGCGGTGCCGCCCCAGCGGAGGAACTGGTAGCGCTCACCGTTCCGCTCGTACTCCAGCTTGGTGTTGAGCAGCTCCGCCGCCTCCACGCCGTACTCGTCGACCTGTACCGAGTGGTCGATCACGAGGTCGACCGGCTGGAGCGGGTTGATCCGCGTCGGGTCGCCGCCGAGGGCCGCGAGGGCGTCGCGCATCGCGGCGAGGTCGACCACGCAGGGGACGCCGGTGAAGTCCTGGAGGAGGACCCGCGCCGTGCGGAACGCGATCTCCTTGTCGACCGGCTGCTTCACGTCCCAGCGGGCGAGCGCCTCGATGTCGGCGGGCTTCACGAAGCCGCCGTCCTCGTTGCGGAGGAGGTTCTCGAGCAGGACGCGGAGCGAGAAGGGCAGGCGGGCCACGGTGTTGCCGGCCAGGCCCGACAGGGCGTCGAGGCGGTAGAACGTGTACGGCTGCCCGTCGACGGTGAGCGTGTCGCGGCTGCGGAAGCTGTTGTTGGAGGCCATTTGGGGGGTGGGTTGGTCCAGCCTTCGAATCTAGTCGGCGTCCTCGAGTATCGGCATTTCCATCGTCTCCCGGCGGTTGGCGCCGTCGATCGCCTCCACATGGATGGCGTTCGTCGGGCACTGGTGCACGAAGTCCCCGTCCGCCCGCGACCACTCGACCGGACTCACGAGCACCTCGGCCTTCCCCGACTGGTCCATGATCATCGACTTCGGCGCCAGCGTCACGCAGAGCGCGCACCCGGTGCAGGCGGCGCGGTCGACGCGGATGTCCACCATCCGCCGCGGCCAGACGCCGCCGAGCATCAGCGACGCCCCGGCGCGGTCCAGCGCATCCACCGCCGCCTCGTAGCCGAGGTCGATCATCCGGCGCACATGGGCGAACGAGAACATGTTGAACTGCCAGACCGCGGGCCGCACGAGGAGGAGCGGCGGCCCCTGCCACTGGAGCAACTGTTGCGACTGCAGCGATTTCATCATGATCTGCGCCGAGCGCATGTAGATCGCCGCGAATCCCTTCTCCTTGATCCGCCGCGCGCGCGCGATGTTCGTGCTCCCCACGTCCACCGCGATCACCGCGTCCATCCCGTGCGACGCCGCGAGGGCGGGGACGTTGTCGGAGATGCCGCCATCGGCGCAGGTGCGCCCGGCCAGCACCCCCGGAGGGAAGAAGCCGGGGAGGGCGCAGGAGGCGTACACCGCCTCCCAGATTTGCACGTCATCCAGTCCGGGGAGGCCGAAGAGCACCTGCGACGCCGCCTCGAGGTCCACCGTGTTGACGAGGAGCGTGCGGCCGAGGTCGCGGAAGGTCCCGGTGGGCACGATGTCGCGCACGATCCGCTCGAGCGGCTTCCCGAGGTAGAGCGCGGGCGCGAGCATCCGCTTGGTGACCATCGAGATGTGGTCGATCCGGAACAGGTCGCTCTTGCGGAGGTCGAGGGCGCGGCGCTCCATCTCCGCGATCGGCATGCCACCCGCGTACGCCGCGGCGATGAGCGACCCGATGCTCGTGCCGGCGACCACGGTCGGCCGGATGCCGCGCTCCTCGAAGGCGCGCAGCACCCCGATGTGCGCGAACCCCTTGAGGCCGCCCCCGCCGAGGACGAGGGCGACCTTCGGGGGAAGGACCAACGCGCCGTTCACGCCCGGTTCATCCGGCCTGCGTAGATTCCCCATCGAATGCGCCTGCTCCTCGTCGAGGACGACCCGCGGATGGCGGCCACCGCCGCCCAGTACCTGCGCAACGCCGGCTTCGCCGTGGACGTCGCGCCGGACGGCACGACCGCGCTCCGCGAGGCCAATATCAACCCATATGATGCGGTCATGCTCGATCTCGGGCTACCCGACATCGATGGCCTCGAGGTCTGCCGGCGCCTCCGCGCCCGCCAGCAACCGCTCCGCATCCTCATGGCCACGGCGCGCGATGCCGTCGAGGACCGCATCGCCGGCCTCGACACCGGCGCCGACGACTACATCGTCAAGCCGTACGCCCTCGGCGAGCTGGTGGCCCGGCTCCGGGCGCTGCTCCGTCGACCCGCCGAATCGCTACCGCAGGTACTCCGCGTGGGCGACCTCGCCCTCGACACCGCCACGCGCACCGCCGCGCGCGGACCGCGCGCCATCGCGCTCACGACCAAGGAGTTCGCCGTGCTCGAGGTGCTGATGCGGCACCCCGGCGCCGTCCTCACGCGCGAGCACATCAGCGAGCACGCCTGGGACCAGAACTATGATCCCCTGAGCAACGTCATCGATGTCTACATCGGGCGGCTCCGGCGGAAGATCGATGCCACCGGCGAAACGCCCATGGTCGAAACGGTCCGCGGGGCGGGGTATCGGCTCAACGCGGTGACCGACGCATGAGCCCCGCCGCCGGGACGGCGCGTGGTCGCTCCATCCGCCTGCGCCTCACCCTCTGGTACGCGCTCTCGATCCTCGCGATCCTCCTCGTGGGCACGGTCGTCGCGCGCACGCTCGTGCGCCGCTCGCTCGAGACCGAGTTCACGCGCTCGCTCGAATCGTCCGTCGCGCTCGTGCAGGGGTTCTTCCGCACCGAGCTGGCCGAGTACCGGCAGATCGACGCGACCCTCGCGCACATCGCCGGTGAGCTCATCATCCCGGACCGGCACATCGAGTTCCTGCGGCCCGACGGCACCACCTTCGAGCCGCCGACCGCCATGCGCGCGGCCACGACCACGCTGCTCCAGCCACCGGTCCGCGAGCGACGGGTCCTCCTCAATCCGCGGCTCGCGCCCGGCTGGGAGGTCCGCGTCGAGGCCTCGCTCGCCGCCCTCGTCCGGCAGGAGCGCGCCGTCGATCGCGGTGCACTCCTCGCGGTGCCGCTCGCGTTCCTGCTCGCGTTCGTCGTGGGATGGGTCCTCACCGGGCGGACGCTCCGTCCCGTGGCGGAGATGGCCGACGCCGCCGACCGCATCACCGCGGGTGCGGGCGGGCGCCTTCCCGTCGCGGACCCGCAGGACGAACTCGGCCGCCTCGGGTTGCGCTTCAACGCCCTGCTCGATCGCCTGGACGACGCGCTCACGCGGCAGCGGCGCTTCCTCGCCGACGCCGCGCACGAGTTGCGCACGCCCATCGCGCGCGCCCGCGGCGTGGGAGAGCTCGCGCTCTCCGTGCCCGCCACGCCCGCCGATCGGCAGGCACTCGAGCAGACCCAACACGAGCTCGAGACCATGTCCGCCCTCGTCGACGAGTTGCTCGAACTCGCGCGGACCGAGGCCGGGGGCGGGGCGCCGGACCACCGCACGGTCTATCTGGACGACATCGTCGCCGAGAGTGCGCGCGCCTTCGGCGCCCTCGCCTCGCGCCGCGAGATGCGCATCGAGGTCGAGGTGCCAGAGGAGGTGCCGGTGCAGGGGAACGCTGCCACCCTCGAGCGACTGCTCGGCATCCTCGTGGAGAACGCGCTGCGCTACTCGGAGCCGGGCGGGGTCGTCCGCGTCGCGGCCCGCCGCGGGACCGACGGGGCCGAACTCGTCGTCGCCGACGACGGGATCGGCATCCCGCCCGAGGAGCGTGCCCGACTCTTCGAACGGTTCTTCCGCGGCACCCGCGCCCGCCGGGTGGCGCCCGATGGCAGCGGACTCGGCCTGGCGATCGCGCAGGCCATCGCCCAGCGGCATGGCGCGCGGATCGTCTTCGACCCGGACGTCGCGGTCGGCACCCGGGTGATCGTCCGCTTCGGCTAGCCAGGCCGTTCATCGTGGGTTCATCCCCGGCCGCTAGAATGCCGGGCGATGACACGACACCATGTTTCCCCCACGAGCGCCCTCCGCGTCGCCGCGCTCCTCGTGAGCCTGGCCACGATGGCGCGTGCGCAGACGCCGTCGGCGCCCCCGCGCCTCTCGCTCGCCGAGGCGGTGCGCGCGGCCACCACCACCGGCCCCGCCGCCCAAGCGGCGGCGGGACGACGGGCCGAGCTGGTCGGCCGCGCGCGCACCGACGCGCAGTGGGCCAACCCCACCCTCGAACTCCGGCGCGAGAACCAGGGCGCGCCCATCCCGTTCGACGATTTCGCGACGCTCACGGTGCCGATCGACGTCACCGGCCGGCGCTTCGCGCTCCGCTCGGCGCTCGGCGCTTCGCGCGACCGCGCAACGGCGGACGCGCTCGCGCTGACGCGCGCCGCCGAGTACGCGACCGCGCGCGCGTGGTGGAACTTCTGGGCGACCGAGCACCTCGCGATGATCGCCACCGAGCGGTCGGAGCTCACCACACGGGTCGCGCAGCTCGATTCACTGCGCGCGGCCGAGGGAGAGGTCTCCGAGGCCGCCGCATTTCGCCTGCGCATCGAGGCGCAGCGCGCGCGGCTTGACGCGGCACAGGCAGCGGCCGCGGCGGCGACCGCCCGCGCCCAGCTCGCGGCGATCATCGGGCAGCCTGATCCCGCTCGCGTGGCCATCGCCGAGCCGATCCTCACCTTCGCGGAACTCCCGACGCTCGAGGCGGCGCTCGCCGCGGCCGAACGAGATCGCCCCGATCTCGCTGCCGCGCGGGCGGCCGAGCGCGCCGCGGAGCGGCGGCGTGTCGCCGAGTCGCGCGG
>Ga0154020_10008484_pt1 | contig 11913 bp, 8 predicted proteins | sample Klosneuvirus_201_FD_109709 | JGI IMG/M metagenome (GOLD analysis project Ga0154020, IMG submission 109709) | Active sludge microbial communities from wastewater, Klosterneuburg, Austria - Klosneuvirus_20160825_MG | ecosystem: Engineered > WWTP > Aerobic digester > Activated sludge | place... | reverse complement strand
GAGGATCGTCGTCTTGCCGTTGCCGGGCGGGCCCGCGAGGAGGACCCCGCGCCGGTGCGGGACGCCGTGGCGCCTGTAGAGGGGGCCGCTCGCGAAGAACTCGCTCACGGTCCGCTCGAGGTCCGCCCGCATGGCCGCCGGGAGGAGCACGTCCTCCCAGCGCACCGGGGCCGCCGAGGCGCGGAGGTCGGCGCTCCCGCACACGACCACGATCCCGGAGTGGGCCCGCTCGTGGGCCCGGTTCGCCCGCTCGACCGCGGCCACGAAGCGGCGCACGAGGGGGCGGGGGCCGAGGACCACGGCCACGTCCTTGTGGTCGCTCCCCTCGGTGAGCTCGACCAGCCACACCCACAGGACGCTCTCGGGATCGGTCGGGTGCGCCACGCGCCACGGCCCGAGCTCGGCCGGGGCGTAGAAGGCCACGCGCCGCCCGGCCGGGTCGGGCCGGTCGTCGTCGAGCCCGGTGCCGTCGTCGGTCAGGTCGCCGCCCGTGTCGTCCTCGGCCGAGGTCGTCCGCCAGCGGAGCCGGTCGTAGGTCGAGAGGCCGGGGTCGTGCGCCACGAGGTCCGGGCGCCGCTCGGCCACGAGCCCGAGCGCGCCGGCCGCCCCGCGCATGCAGGGGGCGCACGTCAGGCCGTGCGCCCACAGGAGCTGGACCGGCGCGTCCGTCGCCTCCACGCGCCGGACGGCGGCCCGGAGCCGCTCGACGAGGTCGGCCCGGGGGAGGTGCGAGACGGAGGGCGCGCGCGCGGCCCGCCCGCGCCGGCGGCGGCGGGTGGGCGGAGCGGGCGGCTCGGAGGTCGGGAGCAGGGCAGTCGTCCTTGTCACGGGGCGCCGGGACCAGCCTCCTCCGGCGGGCTGTCATGCGAAGGGTCTTGCGCGCTCACCCCCGGTGTCGACCTTGCGGACTGCTCGGGCGCGTCGCGCGATCGTGGCAACCGGCTCTGGCTCTCCTTGGCGGCCTGAGCGGGGAAGAGGCTGGGGACGAACCTGCGGAGGCTCGTCGCGCGCTCACCCGGCGTAGGCCTGCGGCTTCCAGCTCGGCCCCGTCGTGGTGACCGACGCCGCACCCGGGTGTGGCACGGCGCCCCGGGCTCGCTCCGTCGTGACGGAGCGGGGAAGAGCTGGGGACGGACCTGCGAAGGGTGGTCGCGCGCTCACCCGGCGTCGGCCTGGTTGGACGCGTCGCGACGACCGACGTACCGCACCCGGGTGTGGGACGTCGATCTTCGTCGAGATGTCAACCTGCGGAGACCGAACGATCGCCCCGGGCGGTCCGCAAAAAAGCCCACAGGGGCGCATTTTGGACGCATTCTCCTCGAAACAACCGCGCCTCCTCGCGCGTAGTAGTAGGAGTTCGAGCTCGGACCTCGTCGTGCGCAGCTGACGCGCGCGGCCACGACCGGCACGAGCGCGGTGAGGTGACGGACCATGATCGACGCGACGACGATCGACCTCGGGAAGACGAGGAGCTGGACCAACGAGGAGGCGTGGAGGGCGCGAGAGCTCGTGCTCGCGGAGGAGGCCCTCGAGCTCCACTGCGAGATCCTGGAGCTGGTCGAGCAGGAGCGGCAGGGCAAGTACGGCATGTGCATGCGGCTCGGACGCATGTGCCGGGAGAAGCTGTGGAAGCACCTCGGCCTCGCCCGGAGCTTCGAGGACTACGCGGTCAAGTTCGGGGCCGCGACGTGCCACACGACTGCGCGGCAGATGGCGGTGCTGGCGGAGCAGCTCGAGTCGCTGCACCTGCTGCGCGAGGTCTTCCAGGCCGGCAAGGCCGACTGGACGAAGGTCCGCGACGCCGCGCTGGCGGCGATCGAGAAGCCCGAGGACGAGGACCACTGGGCCGAGGAGGCGCAGAAGAGCACGTCCGACGTCGTGCGCCGCAAGTCGCAGGAGGCGCGCGGCCTGACGCCGACGAAGCGCACGACGATCGACCTCCCGCTCGAGGTCGATGCGCTGTGGGACCACTACCGGACCCTCGTGGGCCAGCGGCTCGGCCGGCCGATCACCAAGATCGAGTCCATGCGGCATCTCCTCGTCTCGGCGCTCCGCGGCGAGGACTGGAAGGACGAGCCGGACCCGCAGGAGCCGGTGTTGGCAGCGACGGACCCTGCGCCGACCGAGGAAACCGCTCCGACCGAGGAGACCGCGCCGACCGAGGAGACCGCGCCGACCGAGGAGGCCGCGCCGCCCGAGGAGGCTGTGTCGGTAGAGACCGTCCAGCCCCAGTCGGCCGTGGAGTCCCCGAACCCGAAGAAGAGAAGCCGGTCGTCGCGGATCCCGAATCCGCCGGCCCTGCTCCACCTCCACGAGTGCCGGAAGTGCCAGAAGGTCGAGATCGGCAGCAGCACGGGCCCCGTGCCGCTCTCGCTGGGGTTGACCGCCACCTTCCGCGACGACGCGTTCGTGCAGGACGCCGAGGGCGACGTCTCGCGCACGATCCCGGCGAAGGTCCGGCGTCGCGTCTACGCACGGGACCGCGGGACCTGCGTCGTCCCGGGCTGCGGGGCGCGCGGCTTCCTCGATACCCACCACGAGGGCGAGCGGGGCTGGAAGACGACGGGCCACGACGATGACCGGATGTGGCTGATGTGCGTCAAGCACCACGACGCGCGCCACGAGGGTTGGATCCGGATCGAGGGCCTCGTCTCGACGGGGCTCCGCTGGTTCAGCGCGTCGGGGAAGGAGCTCTTCGGGCCGGAGGTCTCGACCTGGTGGCCCGAGCCGCCGACGCCCTCGCTGCCCGAGGTCGCGAACACGGCGTGCCACACCCGGGTGCGGGCGTCTCTCGCGCACGAGGTCACGAGCACGGCCCACGCGGCGGACGCGGTCCGCGATGCGCGGCTCGCCCTGCGGGCCATGGGGCTGAGGCTGAAGGACGGCGACGCGCTGATCGCCGTCGCCCTCTCGCAGCTCCCGGCGGACGCCACCGCGGGCGAGATCGCGGGCGCAGCCCTCCGCGCCATGCGTTGACACTGCGCCTCCCGGCGCTCACGGAGGCGACCGCCCCGCCGTCCAGGTCATGGGGCCGCCGGTCCCGGCTTCTCCGGCGGGCCGTCACCCGGCGTCTCCGCTCCGGGCGGCCGCTCCAGGCTCACCGAGTCCATGATCTCCTCGCCCGACTCCTTGGCGCGCTTGGCCTCGTCGAGGAGGCTTCGCTCCCAGTCGTCGCCTCTTCCGGCGCGGAAGCGGGTCGCGCGCGGCCCCTCCTGCAGCGTCTCCGTCATGCCCGCCGGCGGCCGGGCTGGCCCCTCCCCGAGGGCGGTGAGCGTGGCGTCGGGGTCGCCGAAGGGGTCGCGCGCGGCGGCCTCGCGGACCCGATCGGCGGTGAGGTGCGCCCCGACGTCGATCGTCTCCATGCCGCCGCCGCCGAGCTCGGGCGCGGGCATGCCCTCGAGGTCCGCCTCGGTGTAGGTCGGGGTGCGGAGGCTCGTCCAGCGCTGGCTCTTCCGGCGGAGCGTGGAGGCGTCGGCGGCCAGGAAGGCCTGCTCGATACGCTTGTCCTCGAAGAGCTGGCGGCGCGTGCCGCGCTTGATGAGCCGCCCCCGCTCGAGGACGGCCACGGTGTCCGCCAGCGAGAAGGTCACCGGGTCGATCTCGCAGGCGAGCAGCCAGGCCGTCCGCTCGGCGCGGCTGCTGTCGATCACGACCTCGAACAGCCGGCGCCAGTCCGGCATCTCGAGCCCCTCGAAGAAGCCGTCGATCACGACCAGGTCCGGGTCGCGGGCCAGCGCCCGGGCGAAGGCGGCCAGCCGCCGGCCGCGCCCGCTCACCCGCCAGGGCAGCACGAGGGGGTCCTCGCTGAAGCCGGCCTTCTCCAGGAGCCGCTCGACCCGGACCGTGAGCTCCCGGGCCCCGAGGTCCGCGTGGTACCGGAGCGGGAGGGCCACGTTCTCCCAGATGCTCAGGTTCTGCAGGAGCCCCGTCGACTCGAGGACCACGCCGACGCGCTGCCGGGCGCGGAGCTGCGCGGCGAAGTCGAGCCGGTACAGGTCGACCCCGTCGAGCCGCACCGACCCGCGCGTCGGCTCGAGGAGCCCGGCCGAGGTCTCGAGGAGCGTCGTCCGCCCGCCCCACAGGTCGAGCGACACGACGGCCAGGACCTCGCCGCGCTCGAGGGTCAGCCCCACGTCCTCGATCGGCGCGCTCTCGCGCTCGGCGCCGACGCACACCCCCTCGAGCTCGAGCAGCGCTGTCACTCTGCGCGCTCCGCGCGCCCGAGGTCCGGAGCTTCGAGGATGCGAAGAAGTGCCTCCGACTCGTCCTTCACTCGAGTGAGCTGGGTCGACGGCACTTCTTCACATCCTCTCAGGCAGCCAGGAGGGAGAGGACCACGTTCAGGACCATGCACAGCCCGACCCCGCGCACGGCGCTGTTCGTGGCGGCCCGGGGGAGCTCGACGCTCGAGGTCCTGACCTGCAGCCCCTCGCGGACGGCCACGACCGCCGCGCCGGCGCCGAAGAGCACGCACTTGAGGAGGAGCAGGAGCACGTCGCCCGGGGCCACGGCGCGGAGCACCAGCGCCAGCCGGAAGGGGAGGGGCTCGACGAGGTCCGAGACCCCGTACCCGAGCACGAGGCCGACGGCGAGGCCCCACGCGCCGAGGAGCGCCGCCGAGACCACCGCCCCGAGGAGGCGCGGCAGGACGACGACGTGCTCGAGGATCATGCCCATGGAGACCAGCGCCTTGACCTCGCCGTCGAGCCGCATGGACGCGAGCTGCACGGCGATCGCCGTCCCGGAGCGGCCGACGATCACGATCCCCACGACGAGCGGCACGACCTCGCGGGCCAGGAGCGTGGCCGCGACCTTGGGGATGTAGTCGACGGGGACGTAGGCGTTGGCCTGGGTGAAGACGAGCGTCCCGAGCGCCAGGGCCGCGAGCGCCACGAGCGGCAGGGCCTGGGCGCCGGTGAAGCGCACCTGCTCGATCGTGGTCCCGAGGACGACGCGCAGGCCCGCGCGGCGCATGAGCCAGGGGCCGACGACGAGCGCCCCGTAGGTCCACATGAGGACCTCGGCCATGGTGACGAAGAAGCCGACCGTCCAGGCCCCGAGCGCGCGGATCGGGGCCGGCCCCGCCTCGGGCTCGGCGCGCTCGCCGACGGGTGCCTGCGGCGGCCGACTCGACGCGAACGGCGACGCCGCCACTCGCCCGCGCTACTCGCCGCCCTCGACCACGCCCTGGCCGCTCGTCGGCGCCTCGGCCGCCTCGGGCGGGAGCCCGTAGCGCTCGGCCAGGCCGTGCTTGCGCAGGCGGTAGTAGAGGGTGCTGCGGTTGATCCCGAGCGCGCGGGCCGCGGCGGCCTTGCTGCCCTGCGCCTCCTCCATGGCCCGCACGAGCTCGTCGCGCTCGATGCGGTCGAGCACGTCCGGGAGCGGGGCGTCGGCCGAGGCCGGCTCGGCGAGCTCGACGCTCTTGCGGCCGGCGCCGAGGTCGAGGAAGCGCAGGTCGCTGGCCTCCACGCGCTCGCCGTCGGCGCACAGGATCACGGCCCGCTCGACCACGTTCTCGAGCTCGCGGACGTTGCCCGGCCAGGGGTACGAGACCAGGCGCGCCATGGCGTCGGCCGAGAAGTCCTTCAGGAACGGGCGGCCGTTGTCCTTGGCGTGGCGGCGGAGGAAGTAGCGGGCCAGCTCGGGGATGTCGCCCTGGCGCTTCCGGAGCGGCGGGACGCTCACCGGGAAGACGTTCAGGCGGAAGTAGAGGTCCTCGCGGAACTTCCCCTCCTGGACCATGGCCTCGAGGTTCCGGTGCGTGGCGCTGATCACGCGCACGTCGACCTTGATCGTCTCGAGGCCGCCCACGCGCTCGAACTCGCGCTCCTGGATCACGCGCAGGAGCTTCGTCTGCAGCGCCGGCGAGACGTCGCCGATCTCGTCCAGGAAGATCGTCCCGCCGTCGGCCAGCTCGAAGCGGCCGGGCTTGCGCTTCTCGGCCCCGGTGAAGGCCCCCTTCTCGTGGCCGAAGAGCTCGCTCTCGAGGAGCGTCTCGGGGATCGCCGCGCAGTTGATCTTCACCAGCGGCTTGCCGGCGCGCGGGCTCGCGAAGTGGATCGAGCGGGCGATGAGCTCCTTGCCCGTCCCGGTCTCGCCGCGGATGAGCACGGTCGAGCGGGTCGGCGAGACCTTGCTCACCTCCTCGGTGGTGGCCTTGAGGCCGTTCTGCGCGCCGACGATCGCCGACCAGTCGTACTGCGCCTTGATCTCGCCCTCGAGGTAGGCGTTCACGGCCTTGAGCTGCTCGACGAGCTGCTGGTTCTCCTTGGCCATCACGTAGCGCTCGATCGCGCGCCGGATCGTGATGCGCATCTCGTCGACGTTCCAGGGCTTGACCACGTAGCGGTAGACGTCGCCCTTGTTGACCGCGTCCAGGATCGAGGCCGCGTCCTTGAAGGCCGTGACCACGATCCGCACCGTGTCCGGCCGGGCCTCCTTGGCCTGCACCAGGAGCTCGACGCCGGTCATGTTCGGCATGCGCTGGTCGGTGAGCAGGACGGCCGCGTCCTGCGCCTTGAGCATCTCGAGGGCCTCGGCGCCGCTGTTCGCCAGGCGCAGGTCGAAGTCGCGCCGGAAGTTCAGGCGGAAGGCCTCGAGCTGGTCGGGCTCGTCGTCGACGACGATCACCCGGAAGGTCCGGTAGTCGAGCTCGTTCACGGACGTCCTTCAGCCGCGACCTGCGGCGCCTGCGACCGGGCCAGTGTAGCCGATCCCGAGGTGCCGGCTACCTGGCGGAAGCTCAGGCCCCGGCGGCCTTGAGCAGGCCAGACACGAGCCGGTGCACGTGCGTGCCGACGCCCTGCGGCCACAGCTCGCCTGACCAAGCGTCACCGGTTCGGGCGCGCTCGACGGCAGTCGCAACGCGCTCGCGTGTGTGCGGGTCGACTCCCTCCTTCGTCTGCTTCCAGAGCGTCTTCACGGACGCGGCCTTCGGCTCCAGGTGGCCAGGGAGCTGGGCGAGGACGTGGAGAAGGAGCCACACCTCGAAGCAGGGGTTGCTGATCGCGAGCCGATAGCTCTTGGCCAGCGCACGTTGGCACACGTCGGCGAGCCGGTGCGATGGCCACCGATCCACGTCGAGGACCAGCCAGCGCTCGTCGAACGGCTGCAGGTTGAATGCTCGCTCCGCCTCGACGAGGCGCTCGAGGACATGCAACGGCGACGACTCCCCGTCCCTGGCCGGGAGCACATGGATCTTCAGGCGTGAGCGATCGGACGAGGCAGGTCCGGGACGCCAAGCTCGTCCTCGTCGCGACGGAGGGCGAGCGGACCGAACCGGACTACTTTCACGCCCTGCAGGAGCGCGACGTCGTCGATCGAGCAGGCGTGTCCGGTCGAGCTTCACGGCTTGGCGGGCTCGGTCGTCCATCCGAGGCGAGCCGGGTTGCCCAAGAATGGGATCGCCCCGAAGCGCCCGGCCAGGTAGCCGCGCTCGATGTCAGCCCCAATGGACTCGAGCTGCTCCTGCTTGAACTCAGAGAGCGAGTAGAGGGTCGAGCCACCCTCCATGTCCTTCTCGACGAACCAAATCGCCTGGCGCGGGAGCAGATTCGCATCGAGGAGGTTCGTGTCGTGCGTAGTGAACAGGAGCTGCGACTGCGGCGCCGCCGACTCGAGAAAGGCACGAACGAAGTGCTGCGAGACGAGAGTATGAAGGCTCCGGTCTAGCTCGTCACAGACAACCAGGCTCGTGCTCGAGCAGGCCGAGTGAAGTTCCGGTGCGAGCTCCAGGAGGCGCCGCGTACCGTCCGACTGCTCGTCGAAACCGAGTGAGTACTCGCCCTCGTTCATGCCAAAGCGCATTCGCAGATCGCTCGCCTGGGCGAGCCGCGAACGCAGCTGCTCCTCCGGGAGCTTCGTATCGGCGGCCTTCGACTCGAACTGCAGGTGTCGGATCCCCGTTCCTGTCGCGCGCAGCAGCTCACGAGTCCGAGTTCTGAGCTTGGGATCAGTGACGTACTTCACAGCGAGACTGCGAGGGTCGACGGATCCCGGCACCAAAGACCACGAGCTCCGGAACCACCGAGTCACAGCAGTGAACTCCTCGGCGTTGCGCTCGGCGAGTTCCGTCAAGTACAGCTGATTCCTGCGCGTCCCTTGTGCGACGAACTTCAAGAACTGTCGCCGTGCTTCCTCGGGTTCGAGCGCCGCACCGATCTCGAACGAAGGCCCTGCCCCAATGTCGACGCGTTCGAACAGGAGCTGCTCAACACCGCCCGCGGACGTTTCGAAGAGCCACTCCTTGTCGACAGCGTCCGTCGAGATGAGCGCACCGTATGAGTAGCGGCGCCCCTCGATCAACAACTCGAGCTCGAAGCGCGACGGGTCGTGGGCACTCGAATCATCGAGCTTGAAGGGCACGACCGCGATCGGCTGATCGGGCCGCGTGCCGTCCACGATCAATCGCCGGATCATCTCCAGCGCCTTGACCAGGTTCGACTTGCCCGAAGCATTCGGCCCGTAGATCGCCGCGACGCGCGAGATCGGCTGGTCGAACCCCTCCACGCGCGTCACCGCCGACTCCAGCCCCGAGGGGGTCGAGCCCGCGACCATGCTCAGGGTCGCGCGGTCGCGGAAGGAGAGGACGTTCTCGACGGTGAACTGCAGGAGCACAGCCTGAGCATACTCAGCCGCGGCAACCTGTTCACCGGGCGATGATGACGGTGCTCGCGGCCGGGAAGAGCGACGCGGAGGCGCGCGGATCCTTGGGCTCGACGACGGGCTCCAGGGGGAGCTCGATCACGAACAGCGCCCCGCGCCGGCGGCGGATGGCCTCGATCGTGCCGCCGTGCTTCTGGATCACGCCCATGCAGATCGAGAGGCCGAGGCCCGTCCCCCGGCCCGGCGGCTTCGTGGTGAAGAAGGGCTCGAAGATCTTGGGCAGGTTCTCGCGCGGGATCCCGGGGCCGTTGTCCTCGACCTCGACCCGCACGCGGTCCCGGTTGTTCAGGAGGCGCACCGAGATCTTGACCTTCCCCGGCCCCTCGATGGCCTGGGCCGAGTTCGTGATCAGGTTCACGAACACCTGGCCGAGGAGGTTCGGGAAGGCCTTGAGCTTGAGGGGCGCGCCGTCGACCAGGGGCACGTCGACCGAGACCGTGACCCGCCCCTCGGGGCCGAGCTCCTGGACGCAGGCGATCACGGCGTCGTCGATGATCGTCTTCAGCTCGCAGGTCTCCAGGTCGGTCGTGCCGAGCTTCGAGAACTGCCCCAGGTCGCGGACGATCGCGATGGCGCGGGCCACCGAGCGGGCGATGACCCCTGTCGCGTCGCGCGCGTCCTCGAGGAGCTCGGGGATCGCCGGCGGCGGGCCGCTCGGCACGGGGATCGTGAAGCGGGCGCTCCCGGCCGGCGAGAGGCGGGCGCTGTGGGCGGGCGACGGCTGCCCGGCCATCGGCAGGCGCGTGCTCTGGGTGGGCGCGGGGAGCGGCGCCGCGGGATCGGCCAGGTTCGGGGCGGGCGTCGAGGCCGTGGGCGGGATCGCGCGCCCCTCGCCGGCGATCGACGGCGCGCTCGTCGTGGCCAGGGTCGAGGGCAGGGCCTCGCCGTTCACCGGCGCCGCGGCCTCGACCACCGGCATGGCCGGCCGGAGCAGGTGCTCGCGCAGCGCGGCCATGGCCGACTCGAGGGGCGGGATCATGTTCTTCGCGGCGGAGAGCGGGTTGTTGAGCTCGTGGTTCAGGCCGTGGACCAGGCGGCCGAGGGACGCGTGCTTCTCCTCGAGGACCAGCCGGTCCTGGGCCTCCTTGAGCTTCTTGTGGGCGTCCTCGAGCTCGCGGTGGGTCTGCTCGAGCCGGTTGGCCTCCTCGAGGCGGGCCTGGAGCGAGTCGCGCTCGACGAGGACGCCGATGAGCTCGTTGAAGCTCTGGGCCAGGATCCCGATCTCGTCCTCGCGCCGGACGTCGACGCGCGTGGCGACGTCGCCGCGCCGGACGCGGAGGATCGCCTGGTGCAGCCCGAGGATCGGGTCGAGCACGCGCGACTGCAGCACCTTGTAGAGGAGCGCCCACAGGAAGGCCACCACGGCCCCGGCGCCGAGCATGAGCTTGATCGTGGGGGAGACGTTCGCGGCCGGCGAGGCCAGGGCCAGCGAGAGGCGCAGGACCCCCTTCACCTGGTCGCCGTCGACGATCGGCAGCGTGAACTCGAGGATGTCTTCGCCGTGCGGCCCGTAGCGCTCGAGCTTCGCGCCCTCGTGGACGTCGACGATCCCGGGCGCGGCCGCCAGCGCCTTCCGGAGCGCCGGGTCGTCGTCGACCCCGGCCTCGGGGACGACCGCGCCGACGCGGGCCAGGACCTGGGTCAGCGTCGGGTCGTAGACCGCGGCGTGGACGACGGGCGGGTCGTCGCCGCCGCCGGGCGTGGCCAGGAGCGCTGTCAGGTCCTCGCGCGGGCTCGGGCCGCGGATCGCCAGCGCGCAGGCCTTGGCCAGGAAGAGCCCCATGGTCTTGCCCTGGGTCTCGACCTCCAGCCGGTGGACGCGCCGCACCTCGAGGGTCGCCCACACGCCGACCACGACGAAGGCCAGGAGGGCCGCGACGGCGATGATGGCGTGGATCTGCGACTTGAGGCGCATGGCCCACAGTGTAGTGATCCCGCCCTCGTCGAGTAAGGTGGCGGGCATGGCCTCCCTGCCCTTGCCCCTGGCTTCACCAGCCGCGCCGCCGGCCGCCGAGGACGCCACGCGCCGGCTCCGGAAGGCCCTCGGCCAGGCGGTGACCCGCTTCCACATGCTCGCGCCCGGCGACCGGGTCATGGTCGCGCTCTCGGGCGGCAAGGACAGCTACACCATGCTCGTCCTCCTCGACGAGCTGCGGCGCCGGGCCCCGATCGAGTTCGAGCTCGTGCCGGTGCACCTCGACCAGCGCCAGCCCGGCTACGACGGGGCCCCGCTCCGGCGCTGGCTCGAGGCCCGCGGGGGCGAGTTCCACGTCCTCGAGGAGGACACCTACTCGGTCGTCGTCGAGAAGGTCCCCGAGGGCGCCACCTACTGCGGGCTGTGCTCGCGCCTGCGCCGCGGGATCCTCTACAACGCGGCCGAGCGGCTCTCGTGCACGAAGATCGCGCTGGGCCACCACCGCGACGACGCCATCGAGACCCTGCTCCTGAACCTGTTCTTCGACGGCCAGCTGAAGAGCATGCCGCCGATCCTGAAGAGCGACGACGGCCGGAACACGGTCATTCGCCCGCTGTACCTCGCGGCCGAGGCGGACATCATCGAGTTCGCGAAGGCCCAGGCCTTCCCGATCCTGCCCTGCAACCTGTGCGGCTCGCAGGAGGGGCTGTGGCGCGAGGAGGTGGGCAAGCTCGTGGCCGACCTCGAGAAGCGGGTCCCGAACGTGCGGGCCACCATGCTCACCGCGCTCCAGAACGTCCGGCCGACGCACCTCCCGGACACGGACCTGTGGAAGAAGCTCGAGCTCGAGCCCTGGGGCCCGACCGCTCCCGACTGATCAGCGCGGGAGGAGCTCGTCGAGCGCGGGCGCGCCCTTCGGACGCAGGGCAGGGTCGTCCTCCCACAGCAGCGTCACGGCGTACGGCGTCCCGTCCGGGCCCGTGAGCTGGCCGCGCACGGTCAGGTGCAGCGGCAACGCCGAGACGCTCGAGCGGCTGGTGAAGCCGAACCCGTCCACGGCGCCCTCCTGCAGGTCGCGCTCACGGCGGAACGCGTTGCCGTACGCCGTGTACCACACCAGCACGCGCCGCTCGCCGCGGCACGCGGGGGCCTCGATCACCAGCTCGAGCAGCCGGGACGGCAGGGCGTGGGGCCGCGTCCCGTCGGTCTCGAGCACGGCCTCGAGCCGCTCCTCGTCGCCCGCGCCGACGCTCACGGCCACGACCCCGAGCCCGACCGCGCGCTCGAGCGCGGCCCGGCGGGCCGGCGTCCAGCCCTGGTCGTCCCAGGTCGCG
>Ga0154020_10008483_pt1 | contig 11914 bp, 18 predicted proteins | sample Klosneuvirus_201_FD_109709 | JGI IMG/M metagenome (GOLD analysis project Ga0154020, IMG submission 109709) | Active sludge microbial communities from wastewater, Klosterneuburg, Austria - Klosneuvirus_20160825_MG | ecosystem: Engineered > WWTP > Aerobic digester > Activated sludge | place... | reverse complement strand
GGAGCAGCGGAGAGGAGTAGGATACTGAGAGGAGACAGAGAGGAGAAGAACCCAAAGGAAGATCGAGGTCACAAATTAGGACCAGACTGTTGTTGACCGTTCAAATGCCTGGAACGGAATGGTTCTCTCTCGGATACGATCATACTAAGGTGAAAGCACCCGTTCTCGTCCGATCACGGAAGTTAAGCACCTTTAGGTCGAGCCAGTAGTAAGGAGGGAGACCACTTGCGAATCCTCGATGTCGTATTCTTTTTTTGCTTTTTTCTCAGGAATCTCATGGGTCCGCAAAACTCTCGGTTGCTTGTCCCTCCATGCCATTCTTATCAGTGATCGTGCTAAAGTGTCCAATCTATCCCTCCAATGCGCCCAATTCCACTCGAGGCGAAACATGAATCAAGCGATGATTTGGCCTAAGGCAGTATTCTGCGAGGTACAAGGTGCTATGGAAGTGCCCATAATGCTCAGTCAATAGAGTTCAAAATCAGGAGGGGGAGGTGCGACGGAATTCGATTCCTCCTAATTGCTTCTCTTCCTCCAATGACTCATTGAGGTGAATCTTGAGGGCTTATTCGCCTTTCTTCTTCTTCGTCTTCTTCTCATCCTTCTTCTCCTCCTCCTCCTCGCGAGGGCGCTTCTTCGTCTTATCATCTCCGCTCTAATCAAACGCAACGGTCAATTAAGACAAAGGGCTTGAGATGATGAAACACAAAGCAAACCTTGTGCTCCTTGTGCTCCTTCTTCTCCTTCTTCTCCTCCTTCTCCTCCTTCTCCTCCTTCTCCTTGGCCTCCTTGGCCTCCTTGGCCTCCTTGGCCTTCTTAGTGGCGCTCTGGACAACGGGGAGGGCAGCGTCCTTCTCCTTCTTGGACTACGAAATTGACAACGAAATTGACAATCGACTACAAGATCGATGGGCAAAGAAAAAGAGAACAAGTACGGGGGTCGCAGGAACAGAAGCGGCCTCGGGCTTGGCCTTAACGATGCGACGTTTCTTGGGGGCAGCCTCCTCCGCAGCGTTATAAGCGTCAATGAACTAATGCAAATAATTGGGAATATGAGCACACAATAATCGATAGGAAAGGCACGCAGGAACAGAAGCGTGATGGAACCTTTTCCCTGAAGTGGGCAACCTCCCAAGTGTGGCGAATGCGGTCCTGGGCAGCCTGGATCTCGTAGACCTAAATCTCTCTATGAATTTCATCGCACAAGATGGATGAATCGGCACAACAATGGAAAATCAGCGAAATGACCATCGACGTAAATGTTTCGGGTCGAGCTCTTGGCTCTAAAAAAACCTCGAGCACCGATGGGGGGACAGCCTTCGAAGGCCGCAACAATGAACGAAATAAAACGCAGGAGACGGCATATAATCGAAAAAACTCAAAAGGTGAAAAGAAACAGAGAAGAGGCGGACGAGGAGAAAAAGGCAACGAAAGGAGTGCAACGAACGAAGATCAAGAATCGGCAAAAAGCTCAAGTGCAATAGATGTCCGAAACAAGGGCAACACCGACGCAACAAAATGATCTTCAATCATAAAAAGAGCACTGGCGCGAAGAGTGGAACAAGTCACGAAGGGGCGAGGGTCGAGGAGGACCTTCTTCTGGCTGTCGTCGAGCTCCTTCCAAGCCTCACCGGCGGCCTTCATGAGCTGCTTCATCTCACCACCGTTCGCACGGAACTCCTCCGAGAATTTGCCAACAAAGTAGATGTAGGCGACGCGCGGACGAGAGGGGATCTCATCTTGCCAAGCGGTCTCGGCCATTTTCTCAGCGACAATTCAATGTGAATACGAAAATAAATAGGGTCCTTGGTTCATGCAAGCTTGAAGCCCTAATTTCAAAGAGCTGGTAGGAACGCGAGCGACGGATGTCCATGAAGCGGAACACTTGCCGATGAGCACAGTCGAACACGGTTTTCCTCTCCTCTTTCTTCCTCGAGCTTCGCTCCCCCATACAATGCACGCGAGAAAAGACGAATTGCAAAGATAGGAGCAGGATATAAGGCTCGAGAGGCTCGTTGAAGAGTTCATTGTCCTTCTCCGCGGCTCCAGCTCTCAAGATGGCGAATTGGGATTTGATGGTCCGCGCGCATCTTTCCCCGTTCTTTTTGCGCTGATCATGCTCTCAATATATATCTTTTGTCTTAGCGCGAGGCTCTGACCGAGATCAAGGGCGGTATCGAGAAGTTCTTGTCCGCGATGCCTGCCGAGGGGTCCGCCTCCATTCACTTTCGTCTCGCCCTCGACCTTTCTTTGAAGACTTCTTTCAATTCAAAAGATATGAAATATCCCAATATTTTGATTGAAAAAATTCAGCCGTGGAGCTCTTTGTGTATGCGGCTGATTTCGTGCTCGCTCCTCTTCCCTTTTCGCTCCCAACACATCTTTTTCCTTCGTAGCCTCGTTCTCCGCCGCTCTGCCTCGATGATTGTTGATCGAAATGGCTTCTAATTTTCTTTTTCTGCAGTGAAGTGGGTGAGCGCGGTCCTGCCGCCGAAGTCCCTGCCACTCCCGCCGGCAAGCGCCGTTCGTCGATCTTTTTCCCATCGCCTTTCGTTGACTAGAGTAAATTTCCTTTTTTGCAGCGAGGGAAAAGAAGCTTCCTCATGCCAGCTTTACTCTCGAGGAGCTCCAATTGATCTCGACCCTCAAGACCTCCTCTGTTCCGCAGATTGCAGAGAAGCTTGGCAAGGACGTGTACGCGCTCCGCTCGCTCTGCTGGTCGCTCAAGCCTGACCATGTTTTCGGATAGTGAGATTGTTCAAGCTCTTTTTGATGATTACAAGACCGCTGGCATCCCCCTCGGCAAAGAGATCAAGGACAACTCCGTTCACAAGGAGCCCCCGGCGAAGCGTGCTAAGACTGCCGACGGTGACGTTACCAAGTACTCTCCTTACACCACCACTTCTCTTCTTCTTCCACCGTCATCACCGCCACGCCCTTCTTCTTGTTCGTTAACACTTTGCCATTGTTGACGATATGTTCCTAGGAGCGCTAAGAAGGCCGAGAAGAAGGTCGAGAAGAAGGATCCTTCGAGCTCCCTTTCTTCCCCTTCGCCTTCCTCGGACTCATCGGACTCATCGGATGAGTACACATCTAGTTCGCCCTTTTTAATCTTTCCCTCAATGACCTGACTTCCTCCTTTGTCGTAGGAAGGTGACTACGAAGAACAAAAAGAAAGGCGCGGCCAAGGACAGCGACTCCGATTCATAAATCTGTCCACCTGCAGAAGCCGCTTGATCTCGAGGGAATCCAAATAGGACATTGATAGCATTTCGCTTCTCACAAGTAGCTCTCGCTCGCTCTTTGTGTTTTCTAATCTCCTAGCGCTGCTTGCAATAAAAGCCCCAGCTGCCACAATTTTCAAGCATGTCTCTATGACATTGAGACTTGAGCGACGGGTTTATTGAATAGGAAGAGTGAAATCGTGACGGAAACAATCCGCGTTCACTTGCGCGCCTTCTTGGTGACCTAGATCAACATCAATTTGACTCCAAGGAGAGAGAAACATGGCGGCGTACGCGGCCCGAGGCGACCTTCTTGACAGTAGCGGCTTTCTTTTTCGCTGGAGCCGCCTTCTTGGTAGCAACAGCTTTCTTCTTAGGAGCACCGGCGGCCTTCTTGGGAGAGGCCTTCTTGGGGGAGGCCTTCTTGGCAGCGGACTTGTGGTGGTACTCCCTCTGCTCGCCTCCAGTTTGGACAACTAACGACCCAGACGATAACAATAGTGCAAAGATGCTGGCGAGATAGACTGAGGACCGAGTTTGGTTGGGTGGCCGGCCTGGTCGTGCTCATGAGAGATGATCAAGGCATCTGGGAACTTGACTTGGTACCTACAAACCAAAGCATCGCGTCAAAATCCGTTCTATTGAGGCAGCTCGACAGAACGGTCAGACGCAGGGTTCATGAAGATCGAAGAGCTCGATGCCGTACTCAATCTCGATCGTATCGTTGTGGTCGTTCGGATTGTGCAGAAGGAAGCGCTAACAAAGAAAATATGAAAAATTGAAGCCATTCGTGATGCAATATCATAAAAGGGACAGATCGGGGTCGGGGCCGAGGCAGGACGGAGTCAACGGCCGCATCAACGCTTCGTGAAATGACCCCTCCGAGCAAGCTGCTTTTCCATGAATCCCATGATCATGATTTAGTTCTGGAAAGCTTTAATGTGACCGCATAGGAGGCGAAGGGCGCACCTTGTGGGTGTAGCCGCGGTCGTCCTTGTACTCTCCGATGAATTCGCGGTCTTGGTCGAGCGGGTAGACGTGTTTGGTGGCCATTTCTCTTGACGTTTGAACTTGAAATGCAAAAGAAAGTGGCCTCCTTGGCTGCCGTGTACAGGCTGCGCCTGGCAGTGGAGAAAAGATTTGGAATTTTGGACGCCCGTCTGATGACGGTTGGGAACGATCACCCATGATTACAGAAGAGTTTCTCGTTGCATTTCTATTGACATAAATGACATTTACAAGTTCTTGAGAATCTTCTCGGCCTTAGTGGCGAGCTTCCTTGCGCGCATTTGACTTTCGTCGACTTGCTGAGCGAGTGAGTCGAGCCGCTCGTTGTTGTCTGAGAGGGAGACATTCATAGTGCGACCCTGCGACTTCATGTCCCGCACCTTGAGAAGAATATCATCGAGGTACTTGTCCTGCTCCATGAACACATCTCTTTCATCACCGCTCGTATCTACACATCAAACAATCAGTGATTTGAACAATATTGCCTCGGAAGTGGGAGTCGCACAGTCATTTTTGAAAGGGACTCCTTGGGAATTGAGTGCAGCTGAGGCGATCTTGCCGCGCCCTTCGGCAAGCTCTGCATTGAGGCGCTCTCTATTTTCCATTCGCTTATTCTCCGTTTTGATGAATGCATCTTGGTGGTCGTGTGAGTTGTCGGGGCGAAACCAATTAGCCACCATTTGCCAAAAGGAGCCAACGCTTTTGAGTTCCCTTTCCGCCTGGTTCAGGTCATCTTCGACCTTGGCCATCTCGCGCTGCTGTTCCCTAATTATTTCTAACAAGAGAAAGATGTCAGTAATGGGGAGAGAGTGAACCAAGTCAATCAGTGGGAACCTTCATCGCGCTCGAGGGCGGTCAGGGTCTTGCTACCGATCTCAAGATTCTCGCCGGCCAAGCGAGCAATGTTGTCGAGTCGTTGGAGTGACTCCTGACGTCGCTGCTCGGAGGACAATTGAGCCTGGACGCGTACTGACATTTCAAGAGAGCTAAAGGGGAAATAAGCGTTCAGCGGAGGGCCGAGGGCCAGGCTGAGGTGAGTGACACAATGCGTTTCTTTATCGAAATACTTCGTTGACTTCGACGCAAGCGGGAGGGCAAAGACACACGGTCGACAATTCTCGACTGAAAGGAATATTGCTGCAAAGCCAGGACATTGGAGTATACCTTGTATACGAGATAAAAGATGAATGAGAAGGAACGGAGCACAGGGAAGGCGGTGGGCCATGACCTTGCGGCACTTTTATTTGAATCTCCCTAAACCGCCGCGCGGTGACCGACAGAATACCAACGGACAGCGGAGGAGCGCTTCCCGCGCGCCCGCTCAAGGGTCATTGTGCTGTAATAATATTCAATAGTGACAGTGGCCCATATTTCACGAGGCAATGGCGTGGAATCCTTATCAGATGCCTCCTCGTACGAGTCTCCTCACCTTTTCTGCCATCGCTCGCCTCTCCGCTTGTTGCTTTCCCTACATTAAATTAATTAATATATTGCTCGCGAATTTCATCATTATTGCATATTTAACAGCGCGACACCCTCTGTGGGGCGTTTGGAATGAATGACAATTGCTCGACAAACTTTTCCCCTTGCCCCTCTATCGTCTTCCTCCTTCTTCCTCGATTAAATTGTTAAATCTTCAGGAAAGATCATTTATTCTATTTTTAATAATTTTTCTTATTGTAGAAGGTGTATATGGCGCTCCTCCAATGGCTTACGGCGCTCCTGCTTCGGTACCGCTCTTCCTCGACGAATCCTCTCTTTTCGCCGATTGCAGCCTCGTCGAATCTTGATGGCCTTGTGGGAAATATATAAATTGTTCTCATGTTTGATTTTGATAGGGTCTCGGAGCGAATCCTCTGGCCTCGCTATATGCTAATTCGCCCTCGCCTATTTCCCCTCAGCAGCATCAGCAGCCCATGTTTGGTGGCTATGGCGGCGCTCCTGGGCCCTCGCCCTCGCCTTTCGCATCGCAAATGGGTGGAATGGGAGGAGTGGGAGGCTTTGGTGGCGGAGGAAATAGCGGTGGCTTTGGTGGAATGGGAAGCAGCGGTGGTTTTGGTGCCCCACCACCTTCTGCTCAGCCGCAGATCATTTCCCTCTTGTCGCCGTCCACTCCTGCCGCTGCTCCTTCTCCGGCAGCTGGCCCCAAGGTTCACCATACCACTTCCTCCATCTTCGAGTGAAGATATAATTTTTTATTTATTTAGGGTCCAGCGGATTGGGATCGCGTCGCCAAGGCGGGCTTGTTCTCCATGTCGTCACCATCTCCCGCGCCTGCCGTCTCCACTCCAGCAAACTCTACTTCTTCTCCCTTTGCTTCCCCCTCCCCATCTCCCTTCGCCACTCCATCTCCTTCGAATCCCTCTGCCCCTAACACCTCCTTCTCAACATCTTTTGCATCGCCTTCATTCGCCTCACCCTCTCCGATGAATAACTACGCATCTGCCTCTACACCGGCAGCCCCACCATCCCACAATTCTTTTGGAGACGACGATTGGGGCGACTTTGCTGCTGCTGCTGCCTCGACTCCATCTTCTACTCCTCATCCCTCGAGCGCACCGCCATCATTCGTGCCTCCGACTGCTACACTTTCCCCAGCCCCTTCGAATTCGATGAACTTTTTTGGACCTACAGGGAATACCGCCACCCCTTCACCAGTTAGTTTCGCACCATCAGGAGCAATTCACTCATTTGTGAGTCCTGTCTCTTCACCCGCCCCTCAGCAATCCTTTTCCCCTGCGGTGCAACAAAGCTTCGCGCCACCGGCAGCTGCTCCGAGCGCGCACGTCGACGACGACTTTGAAGACTTTGCTCCGTTTCACCCAGCTTCCGCTGGACCTGCTGCCTCAGCGTTAGCATTCCCTCCAAATTCCCCGATCCCACCACTTCCGGTGGCACCCGTTTCCAATGGTCCACCGACGATTATCCCTCTCCATGTTGCTCCAACGCCGATACCTGCGCCCGCTGCCCCCGTAGTCGAAGTCGATCAGCGAGGCTTCAAGGTTATCCAAGCTGGGCTTTTCTCCTCCACCTCCTCATCATCTTCTACCGCCTCTCCTTCTGGCGGCGCTACTGGGGGCGACTTGGTGGCGACTCTCAAGCGAGTCGAAGCGGAGGCGAGCAAAGTCCCCGAGGCCAAGGCACCCGTAGACATTCGGAGCCTCTTGAGCGAAGTCGAGATCGCGTCACCAGTTGTCGCCCCTCATGTAGAGATCACCTCAAAGCCAACCGTCGATGTCTCTGCACTCATCACCTCATCCTTCCAGCAGTTCAGCATTGAGGCCTCCTCTTCTTTCACATCTCCTCCCTCCTCAGGTGCCGTTGGAGTGATGCCCATAATGCCCTTTCCTGGATCTTCGTCTGCTCATGCTGATGATGAGTTTGGAGACTTTGCTGCTTCTTCACACGTCGGCAACGATGCTGGTAATACTGGGACCCTGCCTCAATCGTCAGCCATTGACGACGACTTTGCCGATTTCGAGTTCCCTTCCTCGGCCCCTCATACAACCTCCGCTACCGCTGTCTCTTTCCGTGCTCCTCTAAACTCATTGGATCCTCCGATTACGCCATCGTTGGATTCGGAGCAGAATACTCCTGTGATTACCTCTGTGAACCCTCATCAAGTCGCCTCCTCGATCATCACCACTCCGCCTCCTTCCGAAAGCTTGAACTTTGACGCGTCATCTCCTCTTTCTTCGTCCGTCCCCCAACCGGCAGCTTCCCCTGCTCCTGCTCCTACAGTGCTCACCACGTCCGCCTTATTTGCCGCGGCTTTTGGTTCAGCGACCCCAAGCCCCTCGTCGGCGGCCTTTGTTGCTCCCTCCTCTGGCTCCTCTCCCTCCTCCCTATCTTGGAATATGACCTCTGCCACGACTGAGAAGGTGCGATGCATTCTTCGGGGTCCTCCTCTCCAAGTTCTCACATCCCTTAATATCATAGGCTTTATCGACTTATCTGCGCGAGGTGAAGAGGGCACAGGACTACCTCGAGTCTTTGGAGGCCAAGCTGAAGCTTATGAACGTTGCCAATACCGCGGCCGCACAAGTCTTCTATAAGGCTCTCGGCTCTTCCGACAAGTTCGTGTCATACTTCAAAGGTCCCCTCCCGATCTCCTTCCGGCTTGCGTCTTTCATCGTTCTTTCGTGATATACAAATTTGTAGGGTTCGATGCAATGACGACGGTGGTGTCACGTCTGTACCGCGGCTTCCACGTTCATGGTTTGGAGGCGACCAGCTCGCACCTCCTCCGCATCTACGCCGAACTCAAACGACGCAATGCTGCGGTCGCTCAGCTCCTCACCCCTTACCACCTCAACCTCGCCCCTCTCAGCGATGATGTACGCGTCCTCCATCGATCCCTTTCTCCACTCTGATTCCAATTCGATTTAGAATGCGGTCGGGTCGGCGAAGCTGGCACTGACTTTCTGTCGCGTGTGCGGCTGCCCCGACAGTCCCATTGCCCTCCTCGGCGCCTCGCCTGTCCACGTCGACTGTGCCAATTTCTGGCGCCACCTGGTCGTGGATGACTTGCCGCAATAAGTTCTCAGCGAATAGAAGCATGTGAAATTGATTCAATTGAATCAATCAGTGTACTTTTACGATGGAAGTCTACATCTCAGCTATTTTACAGTATTGCGAGTCGAGCTGCTTCCGAGAATTTGCGATACTCCTGCATTATCATGATTGCATTCGGTTCTGCCGAGTGTGGAACGGAAAGCAAATGAGATGAGATCTTGGGACTGGTCGCCTCGTTCAGCACTTTTTAACAAATCGATGAAATTTTCCGTCCGTAAATTTCTCATTTGTATTAGAAGGGAATATTAAACAACAAACGGAAAGGAGAACATTTCATCGGAGGACTCAGAGGTACACTACTAAGCTTCTAGTCAATCAGAGGCTGCCGACTTGACTTCGCCCACGCATTTCCACTTTTCCAGGTGGACATTTTCGCGACAAGTACCTTATAGTGTCATGGAAGTAGGTCATAACGAGGGCGACGCGTATCATGCCGAGCACGTCGATCGCGAAGGCGAGCACGCGCCGCACGCGTCGCCTCGCTCGACGCTTCCCGACAAGCGGCCGCACGCCACGCACGCCTCGCTCGAGGAGCTCGACAAGGAGCTCAATACCGATCAGATGAGTGCGCACAAATTATCTTGTCTTTCATCCCAGCCTGAAGGAGGAGGGTCACATTATTCATTCGGAGGAAGGCGAAAGATTCGGCCCCCCTTTCCCTTCTTCCCTCGGTCCCTGTATCTCGTTCTTCACAATTATTGATTTCCATTATACTATTGGTAAGTATATTTGAATTCAATGTGGCCCTTGCAAGGCGTTGGAAGCATATTCTCGCTTTCTCTTATCGTCGAGCTCGATCTCTGTCCTCGAGGCCTCCAGAAAATCCGACCGCTCTCCTTCCTCTCTCCCCCTCATTTTATTCTTTGTTTTCTTAACTTGTGTCTACGGGAGAGTGCTTTCGCAGCAAAGTTGAGTGGCTCCTCCATTCTTCCTTCCGCTCTTCCACCATGGCCATAGTGTTCGGATTGTCACTATTTTGATTGTCATTTGTCGCAGAGCAAAAGCGCCTCCAGAATCGACCTCGCATGATTGAGAACTGCAAGAGCATCATCGAGGTCCCCTTTGTTCCCCTTTCCCACTGCCCACTCATCATTACGTTCTCTCCGCTGCTCACCACCATTTTGCTCCCACTGTTCACCATCGTTTCATTCAACTTGTTGTCATGTTACAGTCAATTGGCGAGGATGCCAATCGTGAGGGTCTCTTGAAGACGCCGCAGAGAATGGCCGATGCTTTACTCTTCCTCACTTCAGGCTACACCACCAAGATCTCCGGTGCTTCCTCTTGATCGTCGACTCTTCCTCATCCATACCGTGACCTGTATGCCTTCGTTAGATGTTGTGAATGGCGCGATCTTCACTGTCGACACCGATGACATGGTCATCGTGAAAGACATTCAAATCTTCTCGATGGTACCTCTCCCTCACTTCTTTCCTTATCGCCGTGACAACTGATGCCGCTCTTCCCTGTGTAGTGCGAGCATCATCTGTTGCCCTTCCTCGGTAAGTGCCACATCGGTTATATCCCAGCTGGCAAGGTGACACTCCGCTACCTCACTTGCCCCTCTATCTCACCTGCGTCTGTATCTCACCGTTTCTATCAACATGCTTAGGTGTTGGGTTTGAGCAAGCTCGCTCGTATCGCCGAGGTTTTCTGCCGTCGCTTGCAGGTGCAAGAGCGCCTCACTCGTCAAATCGCTGAAGGTTCGATCAAATTGTATTTGCATTTGTGAGAATTGCTTGGTTTGCCATTCTCATCGTTGCATCGCCAGCGATCATGGACGCTATCAACCCTCTTGGCTGCGGCGTGGTAATTGAGTGCTCGTGCGTTTTGCCCCCTATCTCACCTTATTCTTGTTCTCCTTTGTATTTAGTGTTAATTTCTTATTAGCCACATGTGCATGTCGATGCGTGGTGTGCAGCAGCCGAACGCCATGACGAGCACCAGTGCCATGTCGGGCGTCTTCCGTGACGACAGCAAGACGAGGCGCGAGTTCCTCACCCTCATCAAGCAGCAGCACTCTTAGGCTCTTTGACGCGTCCATCGAAAGTAATTTATTGATAATTATTATAAAATTGTATTATGAGGCTCTTGCGGATAGTCAGGGTCTCATCCGCGAGGACTGTCATCGAGACAGCTCTTATCATGTTCTCATGTAGAAGACGTCGAGTAAATCGAACACCGAAACCGCAATTATCACATTTTGTATTATTTTGGTATTTGATACAATCGCAGTTGGTACGATAGGAGCGAGGCAGCGATCTAATCGTCCTCGTCGTCGTACACGTCAGCGTCGGCGTCGTCGTCATCGTCATCGTCGTCACCATCGAATTCCTCTGAGGACTCCCTGAGAAGGTCAACATCAGTATACATCTGAGGATGTCGAACAGCGAGCTGATGTACTCTGAGAACTCCTCCTCTTCCTCCTCGCTATCGATGTACTTGGTCTTCTTTGTCGCGACGGCGCGAGCAGTGCGCTAGGAAAGCAGAAATCAGAGGAAATCATTGAGTCAACTTGGAGGAATGCAGGTGTACAGCGACGGGCGGCTTTGCCACTGGCTTAGTCTCCTCGACGTCCATGTCCTCGTCATCCGAGTCCTTCAGCGCCTGAAAACCAGAAATTGAGAAGGGTGAAGGGGACCGTTAAAATTGAGAGGGCATACCTTCTTCGTGGCAGCGGCGGTTTTCGGTTTGGCAGGCGCCTTCGCCTCCGCTGGCTTAGCGGCGGCCTTGGGCGCGGCCGCAGGCTTCTTAGCAGGCGCCTTCTTAGCGGGCGCCTTCTTCTCCTCGATGAAGTCGTCCTCATCGTCCTCGTCATCGGAGTCCGCCAAAGCCTTCTTGCTCACAGTCGTTTTGGTGGCTTTGGCGGGAGCAGCCTTGGTGGCAGCTGCGGCCTTCTGCTGCTTGATCTGCTTGGAGGGTGTAAGCGAGAAGACATCCTTGTCTTCATCGTCGCTGAAGTCAATGTTGAGTTTGTTGTTCAATTTCTTGTTCGGTGGCGGCGATAAAGATAGCATGTCGTCGTCGTCGTCATCCTGAACTTTCACGGGTGCTTTCTTGACGGGAGCTGGAGCTGCAGCAGGGGCAGCAGGCTTGGCAGCGGGCTT
>Ga0154020_10008482_pt1 | contig 11914 bp, 10 predicted proteins | sample Klosneuvirus_201_FD_109709 | JGI IMG/M metagenome (GOLD analysis project Ga0154020, IMG submission 109709) | Active sludge microbial communities from wastewater, Klosterneuburg, Austria - Klosneuvirus_20160825_MG | ecosystem: Engineered > WWTP > Aerobic digester > Activated sludge | place... | reverse complement strand
TCGGTGGACTCCTCGGCGCGCTGGTCGGCGGCGCGGTGGCCGGGGCGATCGGGCGGCGCCGCGCGCTGATCGGCTTCGGCCTGGTGCAAGTTGCGGCCGTCTCCTCCTATGCGGTCCTCGCCAGCTTTGACCTGCCGCGCGGGCTCTACGCCGCGGTGATCGGCCTCGAGCACTTCGGCGTCGGCACCGCGACCGCCGCCCTCTTCACCGCGATGATGGACTGGTGCGACGTGCGGAGCTCGGCCACGGACTACACGGTGCAAGCCAGCGCGGTGGTGATCGCCACCGGCACCGCCTCATCGCTCAGCGGCTTTGTGGCCGAGCGCCTGGGTTATTCCGGGCATTTTACCCTCGCCACGGTGGTCGCGGTCTTGGCGCTGCTCCCGGTGATCTTTGCCTGGCCCCGGGAGAAACCGCGAGCCGACGCGCCGGTTAACACTTCTTCACCCGCGCTCTAAGGACGCTTCAAACAGCGGCGCTACGGTCCTCTCGTCGGAAGCTGCGGACGCGATCGCTCTCTGCGCTTCCCGAGGAGGATTCGAATGCTGGGTTTCTTGTTCGGCACAGTGTGTCTGGTCGGCTTCTTCAAGGTCGCCGCTGGGCATCGCTGGCACGGTCGCTACGGCTCCCACTGCGGAGGCGGGCATCGCCGCGGGCGATGGCAAGGGCGTTACGGGGACCACGGTCCCGGATGGAGTGAAAAGATGATGTTGCGCTGGTTGTTCGAGCGACTCGACACCACTCACGGCCAAGAGAAGGTGATCTTCGACGCGGTGGAGGAGGTGCGAAAGCCCCTCTCCGCGATGCGCGAAGAGCTCCATGGCGGCTTGTCGGCGATCTCGGAGGCCTTCACCGCGGAGAGCTTCGACCACGAGAAGGTCGCGCACCAGTGGGTGGAGCAGGACAAGGCGCTCGAGCAGCTGCGGGTGGCGGTGACCACCGGCCTGACGCGGGTGCACGAGGTGCTGAGCGTCGAGCAGCGAAAGATCCTGGCCGATCTGATGGCTTCGATGCGCCGCTCGGGCTTCGGCCGCGGCTACGGATTCTAGGGTTCTAAGGAGGTCCTCATGCGACGCAGATTGCTCATGTTCGTCTTGGCGCTCGGGGCGGTGGCCGGCTTCGGCTCGGGCTTCCACTCGCTCCGCCACCACCACCGCCACGCTTGTCACCAGCAATGGGACGAGCAGCCCTGAGTGGTGTAACATCATGTCGATGAGCTTGCGCGTGCTCCTGATCGACGACGATCAGCGATTGTTCGAGCTCCTCGACAGCTACCTGGCCCCGAGCGATTGCTCCTTGGCCCACGCGCCCGACGGCCAGACCGGCCTGAAGATGCTCGACGCGGAGGCCTTTGACGCGGTGCTGCTCGACGTGATGATGCCCGGCATCGATGGTCTAGAGACCTGCCGGCGCATTCGCCAAAAGAGCAACGTTCCGATCTTGATGCTCACCGCCCGCGGCGACGAGGCCGATCGGGTGGTGGGCCTCGAGATCGGCGCCGACGATTACATCCCCAAGCCCTTCGCGCCCCGTGAGCTGCTCGCTCGGCTGCGTGCGGTGCTGCGCCGCGCCGCGCCCGAGGCGGTCGCGCAGGAGCTGCGGGTGGGGGCGGTCAGCATCGACGTGCCGAGCCGCGAGGTGAAGGTGGCCGGCGGCACGGTGGAGCTGACGGGCCTCGAGTTCGACATCCTGCTGGCCTTGGCGCGGCGGCCGGGGCGGGTGGTCCCGCGGGAGGCGCTGCTCCGCGAGGCGGGTCGGGGCGATGTGGTGGTCGGGGAGCGCACCGTCGACGTGCACATCTCGCATCTGCGGCAGAAGCTCGGCGACGAGACGGCGCGGCTGATCAAGACCGTGCGAGGGGTCGGCTACACGCTGGCCAAGGACGACTGATGCATCGCCATCGCCATCATCGCCGCTGGCGCCGCGGGCCGTTTGGGCCCGGCTCGCCGCGACTGCGCCATCGCCTGCAGAAGCGCATCTTCTGGTGGTTCGGCGCGGCGATCATGGCCTCGGCCCTCACCGCCGGCGCGATCTTCACCTTCTCCTCGGGCGGCAACTGGCAGGCGCACTACCTGCGGATCGTGCGCTTCGCCGGCTCCGAGTTCGCCGATCGCTGGAACGATCCGGTCGCGCGCGCCGCGCTGGCGCGGAAGGCCTCCGAGGGGCTGGCGATCAACCTGGCGCTCGAGGACGCCGAGGGCCACGCCCTGGAGAGCTTTGGCACCGAGCCCTGTACCAGCGCCCGGAGCAGCATTCCGGTCGAGCGGGATGGGGCGCGCCTCGGGAGCATCAACTTCTGCGTCGCCTCGCCGCACGGCCCGAGCACCGCCGGTTGGCTCCTGCCCCTCTTCGCCGCGGCCTTTGTGCTGTGGGGCGCCGCGGCCAAGATCGCGTGGCGCTTGGTTCGGCCCTTGGCCGACCTGGTGCGGGTCACCCAGGAGATCGGTCAGGGCAACTTGGCGGCCCGGGCCTCGCTCGACTGCCGCACGCCCGATGAGGTCGGGGTGCTGGCGGAGGCGGTGAACGACATGGCGGGCCGCATCGAGCGGCAGCTCAACGACATGCGGGCTCTTCAGGCCTCCGTGTCCCACGAGCTCCGCACGCCGCTCGGTCACCTCCGAATCCTGGTGGAGCTGGCCCGGGAGAAGGGCGCCGACGCCAAGATCATGGGCGAGATCGAGAGCGAGGCCATGGAGATCGACGGGCTCGTCGGCGCGCTGCTCGCGCAGAGCAAGCTCGACTTCGCCCTGGTCAGCAAGCGGCGCCTCGAGGCCCAGGATCTGGCTCGGCGTGCGCTCGAGCGCGCCGGTCTCCCGCCGGCGCTCGCCGAGGGGCCCCCCGAGCCGCGGGGCTTCGAGGGCGATCCCACGCTGATCGCGCGAGCTTTGGCCAACCTCATCGACAACGCCGTCCGTCACGCGGGCGGCCTCGAGCGGCTGGTGATCGGCGCCGAGGACGACCGGATCAGCTTCGCGGCCGAAGACCGAGGACACGGCTTCTCACCGGGCGAAGAGGCCAAGGCCTTCGAACCCTTCCACCGAAACGGTGACACCGGAAACCTCGGCCTCGGTCTGGCGCTGGTCCGCCGCGTCGCCGAGGCCCACGGCGGGGGCGTCTTCGCCGAGAATCGCAGCGAAGGCGGCGCCCGCGTGGGCATCTGGGTCCCGGCCGCCGCGCTGCCCTGACTGTTGGGAGGAACCGACAGCGTCGGGCCGGAGCCACAGTTTATGGTGGGGAAAAGGAAGCTCGAATGGGCCATTTCACCGAGGCGCGCCCGGCACGAGGGCTGCTACAGGAGACCGCATGGCGTTTGCGAATGAGTTGAGCTTCAAGCCCCCCGAGGGCTTCCTTCAGGAAGAGGTGGTCTCCTCCTTCCGCGCTGCTCCGCCGGCCCGCGATCTCAAGGCGCCGATGGCGATGCAGTTTCAGGCGAGCGTGCGGCCGAACCTGATCGTGACCCGCCGCGCGGTGGAGCGCGACGCCGAGCTCACCGAGCTCATGGCCGGCATCGCCGCCGATCTCGTGCGCCACATCCAGGGCCTCAGCCCGCTGGAGACCACCGAGTTCAAGTTCCTCGATGGGGCCCAAGGCGTGCTCCTCAAATACAGCTTCCCAGCGCACGAGAAGTTCTCGGTGCTGCAGTTTCAGGCCGGACGTGTCGACGACGGCGTATTCACCACGATCACGCTGACCACCGAGCCGACCCGGCTCAGCAGCGAACAGACCGCGCAATATCTCGAGTGCATCGCGTCCGCGACCGTTCGCGCTTGAGCTCAAAAGGAACTTTGCCATGACCAAGATCAAGCCCAACTCCGAGCCCCTCACCGCGTTCATGCGCGAGAAAGCCGGCCTGTCGAACGCCGGCGCTCACCTGGAGACGATCCCCGCGGGCATCCAAGACCACGTGAAGTTCTTCGTGGACGTCGTGGAGAGCCGTAAGCAGGGCAAGGCGGTCGTCACCGTCGCTTCGACCGTCGAAGGTCTGCGCGCGCTCGGCTGCGACTCCTCTTTCACCGCAACGCTCGGCCTCGGCGGTATCGGCCGCAACACGGTCGGCGTGGGCGACTTCGGTGGCTTCGCGCTGACCGGCCTCTTCGCCCAGCGCCAGGGCAACGGCTTTGGCGGGAACGTCGAGGTCGATAAGCTCCGCGAGGTCGGGGTCCGCGACACCCGCGATGGCATCAACGCGGACACCGGAAGCTTCCGCAAAGCGGATGGCACCGTCGACGTCGACAAGGCCACGCAGTTCTGCAAGGAGACGGCGGCCCGGACCCCCGGCAAGGGCGGCAAGCCGAAGGACTTCATCACGCTGGCCGACATCAAGGCTTATTTGGGCGACACCTCCTATCCCGGGAAGATCGTCAACGAGCTCGAGCTGCGCCTGGCCTTCGAGCTCTTCGCGCAGACGGCCAACGCGACGGACCAGACGGAGAAGGGCGAGCGGATCTTCACCGCCGCGCACTGGGTCGCCTTTCTCGACGGCACCGCCTGGGAGGGGCTGGCCAAGGCCCGCGACACACACACGCTGTACATGCCGGTGGGCGAGCCCAAGCACGACGCGGGGAAGAAGATCGCGGCGCGTCTCGCCAAGCAGACGGGCGCTATGGGCGGCCTGCACGCCGACGCCGGGACCCGCGCGCTCTACGGGGCGGCCAACCTCATCGACACCGACGCCTCGCTGAAGGCGCAGGACTCGATGAAGAACCTAGGGAAGACCCTTGGTGGCGCGCTGCTGCTGCTCTGCCCCTTCAAGGGGATGATGGCCGCGATGACCGCCAAGCCTGCCGAGAACGCGACCGTCAGCTGAGCCCTCGATTTCAGGCCGTTGTGCCTGGTCCGGGGGTAAACACGGGAGCGCTCAACTGTCGCTTGCGTGCGCATGAACACTCAGGTCAACTGCCGCCCCAATGAAGCGGGCCATCTGTCTTGTCGGTGCGCTCTCCCTGTCCGCCCTGGTCCTCGGGTGTGAACGGGACACTCTCGGCTATCAGCCCGAGCCGCCGGATGCCGGCTTTCCGGAGCCCGCCGACGCCGGCTTCCCAGATCCTCCGATGGACGCCGGCTTCGTCGACGTCGGCTTCCCGGACAGCGGCGTCGTCACCGCCCGCGACCCGATCTACGTGCACACCGGCTCGACGCTCTACAGCTTCGATATCGAGACCGGACAGACCACCCGCATCGGCGACTTCCATACCTCTCGCGGTCCCGTGACCGACGTCTCGGACATCGCGATCGACCTGAACGGACGCATGTTCGGCGGCTCGGTGAGCAAGAAGATCTACGTCGTGCACCCCGACGACGCGACCCTCGATGAGAAGTTCAGCTTCGAGGACAAGGCCAACGGCATGGCCTTCTTGCCTGACGGAAACCTCGTCATCGCCGGGACCGACGTCACGGTGATCGATCCCGACACGGGCCGCACCATCCGTCGCCTGGCCACCAGCAACGAGTACGAGACCTCGGGCGACATCATCGGCCTTCCCGACGGTCAGCTCTACTGGACCGTCCGGGGCACGAACGGCAGCGGTGACGTGCTGGTTCGCATCAACCCGGCCGATGGCTCCACCCGCCGCCTGGGCGCCTCCGGCGTCGAGCGCATCTACGGCCTCGGCTACGCCGACGGCGTGCTAGTCGGCTTCTCGAGCGACGGCACCGTCGTGCACCTCGATCCCCAAAACGGCCGCTCCTCCGGCCAGGACATGCTGGGCGAGCGCTGGTGGGGCGCGACCACCAACCCCGTTCGCTGGCCCTAGGCTAGGGGCTGTCTTGCGCGCGAAGACGCGCGGGGAGTCCGTGCTGTTCACGTGGGCCTGGAGGGCATCTGGTCAGCGCTTGACCGAGGCCGGCGGCGCGATGGCCACCACGCTGTACCCGACCGCGGCATCTCGCCCGACGTTCACGTAGGAGTGCGGCTGGTCGCCCCGAAAGGCCACCACATCGCCGGGCCCCAGCTCGATCTCCTCCCCCGCCGCGAAGAGCTTCATGCGCCCTCTTTCGAGGCACAGGTACTCGCGGGTCCCCGGTCGGTGGGGCGCACCGGTCATCCGCCCACCTGTCTTGATCTCAAGTCGATCGACCGTGAGACCCGGGAGCGCGTCCGGCAGGAGGCGCGCGATTTCTGCGCCGCCGCGGGTCTCGACCCCGAGCGATCCCTTTTTGAACAGCTGCACGTCGGAGCGAGGCGGGGACAACAGCTCGTCGATGGAGACACCGAGGGCGCTGGCCAGCCGGGAGAGCACCGCCAGAGTTGGGTTGGATGTCCCGCTTTCGAGCAGGGCCAACGTGGGCCGAGGAATGCCCGCGGCGCGCGCCAAGCGGGCCTGCGTGAGCTCTCGCCGCTGGCGCAGGTAGCGCACGTTCTCCGCGAGGTTCTGCGCCAGATCGACCGGGATGCCCGTGCGCGACATCGCCACGAGTGTGAAGCGTACCCCCACCACCCGCAAGCGCCCACTCCGGGCTTGCGTTGCGCCGAGGCGGCAAGGCTGACACCATGACCCCGCCGTGCGCCGTGCGCTCGCAATCATCGGGATCTGCCTGGGTATTTCAGGCCTTTCGGCGTGCAAGAGCCAACCCGAGCCGGTGGCTGTTGATGCGCCGGCCGGCGTCGCTGCGTCTGCCGAGCCGCGCGACGTCGAGGCTGAGCTGCAGCGCAAGCTCTTGGCCGAGCGCCGCCGCAGAGAGGCGGAGCTCCTCGACGTCATCCAGACCGCGAATATGGTGGCCATGCCCGAGGTGGTCCGCGCCCGCATTCGCGCTGGGTCCTTCGCGGAGCTGGCCGAGCTGCGTTTTGAGGATGGCGACACCGACGCGGCCCTCGACGCCGTGCGCAATGGCAAGGAGTCGGTCCGCTTCGCTAGCGACGCCCGGCTGACGGCGGCCCTCTCCCGCACCGAGTTTCTGATCCTCCACTTCAGCGCCCTCGACGCCGCCAAGCGCGGGGACGTCGACAAGAGCCTCAAGCTCTTCGATGCGATCACCTTGATCTCGGGCCTCAGCCCCGAAGACCGAGCCCGCGCCTCCGGCGACCGCCTCTTGGTGATGGAGTCGCGCCAGGATGGGGCCCAAGAGCGGCAGGCGCTCGCGCTAGACTCGGCCCTGCGCCGCATCTTGGGGATCGAGACCCCGGCCAGCTCGGTGGTGGCCTCGCGAGGCGGGGAGCCCGCGACGTACAGCTTCGATCCCGAGAAGATTCGCCGCGCGGTCGGCGCCGAGATCGGGCGCGAGGTCTCCGAGGCCAAGCTGCCCACGGCCCAGGCGACGGCGCAGGTCGAGACCGGGGAGCTCGACCCGGCGGTGGTCGTGCGCGTGGTCAGCGCCAACAAGGCGGCGATCACCGCCTGCTATTCTCAAGCGCTGCGCGGCGGCGGGAGCGAGCGCGGCAAGCTGGCCATCTTGGTCACCGTGCTGCCCAGCGGCGAGGTCTCCTCGGCCAAGATCACCACCGGGCAGTTCAAGACCAGCCCGCTCGGTCACTGCATCGCCGAGACGGTGGGCCGCTGGCGCTTCCCTCCGTTTCGGGGCGATCCGCGGGAGATCGAGCTGCCCTTCGTGCTCGACTATCTGCAGTAAGGGTCCGCTCAGCGCGGGGCAGGCGGGCGCTCTTCGGCCCGGGCCAGCGGGTGGCGTCGGCTGCGCTTGTAGCCTTCGTGCGCGGCAAAAGGACCCTCGGCGGTGACCGGCTCGGCGGGCGGGGCGGCCTGCGGCAGCTCGCTGACCCAGTAGTTGCTGCGCCGGAGGAAGTCGCCAAGGTAGCGGTACTTGTTGGCCACGATCAGCCGCTGATAGAGCCACTGCAGCGAGGGCGCCATGCGGTAGTGCCATTGCCACAGCTGATAGTAGTTGAGCGCCAGCAGGGCGGGAGCCTTCATCCACGCGGCGCCGAAGGCCGGGAGCTTCTCGTTGGAGACCGCGCGGATCGCGCGCCGCGTGCACCGCGCTGGTGAGTAGTACTCGAGCGCCAGCCACCGGATCCCCGCTTGGAGCTCCTCTGGGCTGAGCTGTTTGGGACGCACGATCACCCGGTCCTTGCCGACGTAGTCGTCGTAGTCCTCGCTGAGCAGGCGCCCTTCTTGGCGATAGCGGTGCCAGGCCCGGGTGCCGGGGAAGGGGATCTCGGCGGTGAAGCTGGAGTGCACGAGATCGGTGGTGTCGAGGAACTCCAGCGTGCGCTCAAAGACGTCGGGGCCGTCCTCGTCGAAGCCGAACATCCAGTTGCCGGAGGGCATGATGCCCGCGGCGTAGATGTTGTGGATCGCCTCACGATAGGAGGCCGCCGTCGCGCCCTTGGAGGCGCCGTCCAACGCCAGCTGGTTGACCGACTCGTAGCCGGAGGAGATCAGCGCGCAGCCGGCGGTCTTGGCGGCCGCGACGCTCTGCGGATCCTGGGAGAACTCATGGCGAGCCTGCATGCCAAAGGGTAGGCCGAGCTTGGACAGCGCGCGGAACAGCTCGCCGGTGTAGTCGGGATCCGCGGGGAGGTTGTCGTCGACGAAGTAGCCGGCGCGCACGAACTTGGGACGCCGCCGCACCTGCTCGATGACGTGGCTGATCGGGAAGGTCCGGTAGCCAACGGTCATGCGCTTGGCGAAGCAGAAGGAGCAGGCCTCGGGGCAGCCGCGGCTGGCGATCAGCGGATAGTAGAAGGTGGCGCCGTAGCGCTCGAGGTGCAGCAGATCGATCCGCGGCTGAGGGAGGGTCGCCAGATCGGGCGGCGGATCTCGGTAGATCCCGCTGACCCGCGTGGGGTGGCCCAGAAACTCCTCGCAGATGCGCCGCCAGGAGCTCTCGCCCTCGCCGCAGACCACCGCGTCGGCGTGCAGCAGCGCCTCCTCCGGGAGCGCCGTGACATGGTGTCCGCCCATGACCACGCGAACGCCCCGCTCGCGGTAGAGATCGGCCAGCGCGTAGGCGGCCTTGATCTTGGGCGTCGACGCGGTGATGCCCACGAGGTCGACCGGCTCGTCGAGCACCAGGCGCTCCCGCAGCAGGTCGACGATGGCGATCTCGAACTCTTTGGGGGTGACGGCGGCGAGCGAGGCGAGGCCCAGGGTCGGGACCTCGAGCTCCCAAGGAAGGGTGATCAGCTTGAGCCGCGGCATCGCGGTCGAGAGAGCACGGTGCTCGCCGCGGCGCCTTGAGCTAGGGCAAGGGCCGGGCTCAGGGGCTCCACTGCGCGGAGTGCTCGAAGGCCGAGGTGTTGGCCTGGATCAGGTTCATCGCCGCGCTGTCGGCGCCCGTGTTCGGATCCACCGGCGCGATGTAGATGTCCCAGTCGCCCTGGCCGCCAGGACGGTTGGAGCTGAAGCTCATGAAGCGACCGTCCACGCTCCAGGTCGGGTAGCTCGAGGCGCCGTTGCTCGAGTTGAGGTTCGGCAAGACGTTCACCGCGCCGGACATGCCGGCGGGGACCATGCGGACCGTGGCGTCGGCCGCCGAGATCGTGCCCATCGCCGAGGCGCTCTGGGTGAAGGCCAGCCAGCGGCCGTTGGGCGAGTACGCCGGGTAGTAGTTGGCGGCGTTGTTCTGAGAAGCTCCGGGGACCGCGGTGGCGGCTCCGCCGGCCTCCGGGACGAACATGATGTCGGTGGGACCGCTGAAGCCGCCCGCGCCGCTGGAGGTCATCTGCTGCGCCATGCCTCGCACGAAGGCGATCGTGCCGCCGCTGCTCCAGGTCGGCATCTTGTAGGACCAGCTGGTGTCGTTGGCCCCGGCCAGCTCACCGATGTAGCCGCCGTAGAGCGAGCCGATGTGGATCGAGGTCTGCGTGCTGGCGCTGCGGTTGGGGGCGTCGAAGGCGAACTGGTAGCCGGGCTGCGCGTTCACGTTTGGGCGCCAGGCGAAGTAGCTGACGCCGGAGCGGGCCAGATCGGCGGGCAAGGTCAGCGACACATTGGAGGTCGTGTCCACGATGCGCAGCGGGGAGACGCTGGCGCCGAACTCGAGGAGGGCGACGTAGCGGCCGTCGGGAGAGACGCTGTGGCAGCCCGCGCATTGCTTGCCGCTTCGCGGACCCCAGAAGGAGGCCGCGGTGGTCACGCCCTGCAGGGGCAGGCGCATGATGTCGCCGCCGATCGGGCTCGGGATCGTCCAGTAGTACATGAAGCGGCCGGCCGAGGTCGGCACCACCTCCGGGCCGCCGGTCATCTCCACGCGGATCGAGGGATCGACCGGATCGCTCGAGCGTACGGTGACCACCGCGTAGTCACCCATCGCGTCGGCGGGCGTGTAGCGCACCGTGACGGTCTGACGGTCGCCGGCCTGGAGCGTGAACGGCACCGCCGGGGCAGAGACCAGCGCGAACTCGGGGTCGGGGGTGGTCCAGTCAAAGGCCGTGACGGTCACCGCGGTGCCGCCGCAGGCGTAGATCTGGAAGTCCTGGGTCACCGCGCCCGGCGAGGGGCCGAAGGGCAAGATCCGCGGAGTCACGCAGATCCCGCTGGGCAAGCTGGAGGCGAAGATCGGCACATGAAAATCCGGGGTGTCGACGTCGGTGGTCGTGAAGTCGAGCTGACCGCGGGCGCTGCCTTGGCGCGTCGGGGAGTAGGTCACCGAGAGCTGCTTGCTGCGGTGGGGGAAGATGATCCCGAGCGCGGAGGCCGTGTAGCGGAAGGCCGGATCGGAGTTGCGATCGAGCGAAGCCCCGCGGATCGTGCACACGTCGTCGGAGATGTTGTTCACGTTGAGCGCGATCGTGCGGACCGTGCCCGGGGCGACCCCGCCGAAGTTGAGCACCGTGGGCATGATCTCGATCTGGCAGCCGTCGGGGAGCATCGGGTTGCCGGTGAGCTGCACGGTCTGCGTGTTCCCGTTCCCTTCGACCTCCAGCGTGCCCATATGCGGCCCGCTCGCAGCGCCCGGCCCGTAGACCACGCGGATGACCTCGGCGCCGCCGGCCACCAGAGAGTAGGGCGCGGCGCGGCTCGCCGAGGAGATCGTGAACTCGGGCCCGCCCGTGGCGATCGCCACTCGCGTGACCGCGCAGGCCGTCGCGCCGGTGTTGGCCACCGTGACCGCTTGCTCGGCGGTCATGCCCGCGGCGACGGCGGTGAAGGTGATGGCCTGGGGCTGCACGTCGAGGGTGCAAGGCTGCGCGCCGTTGGCGGAGAGCGGGACGAAGGTATCGGGGTTGCCGATGGTGTTGGCGGTGGCCTGAAGGAAGCCGCCGGCCGGTCCGAGGCTGCCGGCCTGGTAGCCGAGCACCACGTCGACCGATTGCCCTGGCGCCAAGGTCGCGGGGAGCGCCGGCGGGGTGTCGATGGCGTAGCCGGGGTTGGTCATATGCGCCGCGTCGTTGGCCAAGGCCACCGCGCTGAGGACCAGGGGCTCGCGGCCGCAGCTCTCGAGGCGCAGGGTCTGTGTCGCCCGTGCGCCGTTGGCCACATCACCGAAGTCCACGACCATCGGGTGCGCGCACAGCGCGGGCGCGATGCCTTCGCCGCAGAGCTGGATCTCGATCGAGGGGCGATCGGGGAGGTCGGTGGTGATCAAGAAGGATCCCTGATCCGGGCCGCCATTTTGCGGGGTGTAGTGGGTGTTCAGCTCGAGGGTGCCGCCGGGCATCACGGTCACGCCGCCGGCCGGGACGGGGTCGATGCTGTACTCATCGGAGGTCCCCGCTTTTCGCGCCACGGAGATGATCTTGATCGGCGCGCTGCCGGTGCTCTGGATGGTGATCTTGCGATCGGCCGTCATGTTCAGCCCGACCGCGCCGAAGTCGATCGAATCGGCGGCGCCCATGCAGGAGGCGCCCTCATACGTCAGGCCGAGGCCGCCCTGAACACCGCGGCCCTTGAGCTGCACGGTCTTCGCGCCCTTGTTGTCGTCGCTGTCGACGACCAGCGTCCCCAGGTCCTCGCCGACGTCGATGGGCGCGTAGGTCAAGATCAGCTCGACGGACTCGCTGGGCGCCAGCTCC